>Ga0209503_10000220_pt1 | contig 39103 bp, 62 predicted proteins | sample SouAtlMetagenome_2_FD_187448 | JGI IMG/M metagenome (GOLD analysis project Ga0209503, IMG submission 187448) | Marine eukaryotic phytoplankton communities from Atlantic Ocean - South Atlantic ANT15 Metagenome (SPAdes) (version 2) | ecosystem: Environmental > Aquatic > Marine > Oceanic | place...
CTGCTTAAACGTGCCAACGGGGATAACGCACGCATCATGCAGCGACATATCTTTGTACCGCATGCGTTGTTCAGCAGTTTTAATAGACACGACGCGCCCGGGGTAGTCCTTGATTTGCCGCTTGATAGACCGCGAGCCTGCGGCTAGACGCTGCTGGCGCTGCTGTTCGAATATCTGTTGTTCGTATTTGCTCATTGCTAATAGCATGATCCGCTCCTTTTTTGAGTATAAAAAAGCCCCGTCTCGTGGGGCGTACGGCGATTGCCCGAAACTACCACGATTGTGGTTGCCTGCGGCCCTGTCGCATAGGGGTAGCGAGGCTAGGAGGCGTTTCGTCAATCGCTGCTGGCGTTATTGCTCCCCCACTAGGCCAGCTTTGGGTAAGCCCCGCTATTTACGCCACGGGGCAGGCGTGTTATCGGTGCTTTGCTAGGATGTACTGTTCCCAGCGGGCGCAATAGTCTTTCATTTTACGCACTTCTTTCAGCATGTCATCTTTTTTACCCATGCGTCGGTTATATTTACCGATGGTAAACCGCATAGCGCCATGAAACTCTTCAGTCGTGGCCGTTCTAGCAAACTCGTCTATCCAGTCTTCTCCTTTCGCATCCTGATAGCGTGGCTGCTTCATATCGCGCGCCAATTGATCATCCAGCCGCCGCGCATCCTGAGCATGTGGAGCGTTGGGGCAGTCGATGCAATAATCCTCCTGCCCGCATGGCTGTCCGTCGCTGCAGGTTTTTAATTCTTCAGCATATTCACGCGCCTGAGAGTCGGTCAATCTGCTGGTGTTTGGGTTTAGCTGGCGGTCAACGCGATGCTTTACGCCTGTGATGCCATGCGGCTCATTTCGACTCTTAACTGGCTCATTTTTGCTCATAACGTATACCCCATCTTCTCAGCAATCCAAACACCCAGCGCGGCAATAAACAGCACCGCACCAATGCACAGAAACAGTCCCGCCCCAATCGCCAGCCCTTGTCCAAACGTTGTGTCGGGCACATGGGTCATGATGGCGTTGGTGATGTCTTTGAGTGGGTTAAAACTGGTCATGCGATACGCTCCTCAATAACCCCATCCGCTAACTCATGCAGCCGCGCTGCCAGCTCATACCCGGCTGTGCGAAGGTCGTTCCCGTGGTGGTAATCGCGCAGCAGGTTTAGCGCTTCTAGCGGATGCTCAGTCAACAGCTCTAGCACCTCGCCGATATCCCCATCATCGCTCAACATTTCATCCCATGCCGCTTGGCGCTTTGCTTCTTGCGCTAGGTCGCGGGCATCGCTGGCATCTGCGTCGATGTCGTCTAGCATGTGGTCGGGTACGGTGTGAGTCATGGGGTTTTCCCTCGGGCTTTCTCTAACACTAAAACTATTCGCTCAGATGCTGCATAGTCGCCATGTTCTTCTAGCAGCCTTCCTGCTCTCTCAAGCTCCTGGTAGAGCGTTTTAGAGCTGGCGATCAGGCAGGCATCAAACGGGTTATAAACGCCATCAACTAAACGCATATCGGCAATAACTCCGCCAGTTCTGTCATTCATTGACCCTGTGCGGATGCAGCAATAGCCAATCCCGGTTGCTTGCTTCCACTCGCCTGGCGTTACTCTTAACTGGTTCATTGATGTTCCCCTCGGGCTCTGGCTAGCACTGTGCGAGCATCTTCTGCAGCGTTACGACCAATAAGCGTATCGTTTGCGGTTTTTTCAAGCACCTCTACAGCAATTTTTAAAGATTCATAAAGCTCAGGCGCGGCGGCGATTAGGTGGGCGTTGTAACGGTGGTGTTCGATGTAGTCTACGCCTTCGCCAAATTGCGGATACCCATCATCATCCTTAACCACTACATCTCTATCACTTACACGGGACTCAGCAACGGAGACAGCGGTATGTGTGTGCGTGTTGATGCTGTAGTCGCCGTCTGCTGTTAGCGTTACCATCCACGGGGCATCCGTAAACTTCGTTTCATTGCTCACTTCACCACCTCCAATCCAGTCATCAAATTAGCCATGCGGCGCGCATACATGCGGGCGCGTGTCTTGTCGCGGACAATGCGCCTGCCGGGGAGTGCCCAGCCTGTTTCGGTGCCGACGACAGTAGCGTTACCGATAACGATGTCGGGGTTGGGCTGGGGTTGTTCGTTGGTCATGTGGTTCTCCTGTTCTGTTATGATTGCTGCGTTCTGTGTATGTACTCACTATAAACCCCGCGCACTGGCGGGGCTAATTGATTGTGGCTATACGATCCGTAGATTCGTTAGGTTTTGGCTATCGACCAGAGCTACCGAATCCACCCGCACCGCGCTCAGTGTCGTCTAATTCATTGACCTCTGCCGCATCGGTTAGGCAATACGTCACCACAAGCTGCGCAATCCGGTCACCTGGACGGAACTCCACAACGTCTAGGCCGTGGTTAATCAGCGATACGTGCAACTCGCCACGGTAGTCTGCGTCGATAAATCCCGCCAACCTATCAATACCGCGCTTTGCGGCCAATCCGCTGCGCGGCCATACCATTGCGCAGGTGCCATGCGGTAACGCCATGGCAATCCCCGTTGGCAATAACATCCGCAGCCCTGGCGGTAGGTCTACGCGCTCGGTGCAGTACAGATCAAATCCACCACTGCCACCGGTAGCGCGCGTTGGGATGGTGGCGTTTTTTGTTAGTCGTTTGAATTGGATCATAGTTTTTCCTCAGTGAACAGTATCGTTTTTTTCATCATCTTCCAGCGGCATTGTGTGCCCCAGCTCATCAAGCAATGCCAGCACTTCGCCTGCATCGCCTTTTAGCTCAGTGGTGTCAGTAACCGAACGGTCATCTATGCGCTGCGTTTTTGTGATTTTGACGGTTATCATTTGCTTTCCTCCGATTAACCCTATCAATGGTGGCCTTTGCGGCCTCTTTTTGCCGACCGCTGGCACCGATAGGGAACCGTATCCCCCACTTTCGGCACCAGTGGCCTAGCGTGTCCTTTTTGATACCCCATTCACGCGCCAAGTCTGCGCATGTATATCCTGTGTGTGGTGCTGTTTTGGCTGCCGCTGCCAGTATTTCGCGCAACGGCTGGCCTTCCTGTTCTTCAATTGCCCGCATCCAGCGCGGGCAGTGTTTGGGTAGCGTGTGCGCCTGCTCGTGGTCGTATCCAGCGGCTAGGCGTTTGTAGTAGGTGGTTCGGTGCATGGTTATTGGTCTAACAGATCGAACAAGCTGGTTTGAGCACCGCTACGCTCTTGGTGCTGCAAGTGTTTAACCGCCTGGTGGTAGTAAGTTGGGTGCAGCTCGGTGCCAATAAATTTGCGCTTCATGCTTAACGCGCTAACACCTTCCGACCCGATGCCCATAAATGGCGACCATACTACGTCACCTTCGTTCGTATACATTTCAATGCCGCGCTTAGTGATGTTCATTGGCATAGGGCATAAGTGCTTTTCTGCTTTTTCGTCAGCGGCCTGCTTAACATTCAGCACGTCAGTCGCTGGCAAATCATAATCGCCACGGCCACTCTGGTTGGATCCATATGCATTCCAGATTGGCGATGCCAGATCTTGCCATGCTTTCAGCGGCACCTCCGATGGCGGATGCGTTACGGGGCGCACTAGATCCTCTTCGCCATCCTTCGCCCATTTTCGATAAACCATTAAATACTCAGGCATTCCTACGCGGCAGAACGTGGCGTCACTCTTGAATGTTTTCCATAGTAATCCGTGCGCGTTGGTTTTGCTGCGCTCCAATACCGGGTCTCTAAAAATAGTGATACGGCACTGCAAATCAAAACCTTCCTCCAAATGTACTCGTGTACACATGTCGCTAAATGGCCGAATCCCAGACGTCCCGCGCTCGCTACTCCCCTGGTAATAAACCAAGTCTTTTACATGAATCGCTGTGCAGCGACCGGGTCGCAGGGCACGGAATTTTTCGCGCACCAAGTAGCGATATTGCTCTATAAACTCTTCATCTGAGTCAACGTTTCCCATATCAGCAATCGACTCGGAATAAACGTAGAGTGAGCTAAACGGCGGGCTATAAATTGAAAAATCAATAGAGTTGTCAGGTAACGATTTGGCAAACTCTACACAATCAGAGTGATAAGCGGCCCAATCGGTGCCTTTATCTTGATTCATTACGTTTTGCATTGTCATCTCCTATAACCAGTTCGGTAATTGTGCATTTTCAGTGGGTTGGTATGCATGCTTGACGTGTTTTTCAAGCACTTCACGTTTCATTGCGTCAAACATCTCGCGCTTCATTGTTTCATGTTCGTCGCGCTTTCGCTTGATGGTCTGCCATATCGCTAGCTCGGTTTCTGCCATTGCGATATGTGCATGAACTTCGCGCTGCTGACCGAATCGGTAGAAGCGGCGAATCGCCTGATAGTACATCTCATAGCTGAACGATAGTCCGACAAACGCCGTTCTTGCGCAATGCTGCCAGTTGAGTCCGTAGCCTGCAATTGAGGGCTTGCTGACAAGTTGCTTTATATCACCGTTGGTAAAAGCGTTTAGCCGCTCCTCTTTCATTTCCGGGGGCATTTTTCCGTTGACTTCAATCGCGTCAGGCAATAGGCGCATGATTGCCTCCGCATCATAATCGGTCTCTACCCATATCATCCACGGTTCATCAGGTTCTGCGCTGACGACTTCTGCTATTTTTGCGGCCCGGTCGTTTGCTGTGAGTCGTTTTTCTTTATGTATACCCGTCGCATTGGTGTTGGTCATGCGGAACAGCTCGCCCTCTGCCGCTCCTTCCGTCATGTCTGTTTCCACGAGGTGCATGTGCTCATGAAGCTTTGGCAGGTTATAGCCATGATCTTCATAGCCCAGGTCTGACGGTTTTCCAACGCAGCGCGCCCATGAGGCCACCCAGCTCCAAAAAGGCTTGACGCCGTGCCGCTTTAGGCGGTATTTGCCCATCTGTTTTTGATCTGCAATAAAAAACCGTGCCAACATCTCATTAGATGCCATTGCGCCTGTGAACTGGCTGTGCTGACCTAGCTCCATGTGGTCATTGGGCGCAGGTGTGGCTGTCGCAGCTAATCGCCAGCGCATATCATTAGAGAACTCCATTAGTCCGCGGCTTATTTTTCCGTTAAACGATTTAACAATGCTGGATTCGTCCAGCACAATTCCGCCAAATGATTGACGGTCAAACTTCCCCAAGCGTTCGTAGTTGGTGATATAGATGCCCGCTCCGTTAATATCCCCTTGGTCTCTCGCCAGCGTTACGTCGATGCCAAATCGCTGCCCCTCCCGTTGGTGCTGAAGACCTACTGCAAGGGGTGCAAAAAAAATCACTGGCTTATTGATGTGCTCGACAATGCACCGAGCCCATTCCAATTCGACTAGGGTTTTTCCGAGTCCTGTGTCCAGGAATGCCGCACACCTGCCAGCTCTTAGCAGGAAGTTGACCACGTCGCGCTGGTGTGGGAACAGGTTTTTTGAAAGCTCAGGCAGGTCTGCCATGCCTGAAGGTAGCGCCTTGAACTCTTTTCGTTTTAAAAATTCGTGATACTCCATAACCGCTCCTAGTTGTGTTGCCTTGCCTGTCAAATACTGCCACCCCTAGCGCGGAGTGGCTAATTGGTTTTTTCTATCGTTATGATTGGGTTGATAGCCAATCGCTAAACGCCTGCCATGCCGCTTCCCATCCTAGCGCCACACAGACGAAAGCCCCGGCGCTATGCGCTGCCTCAAGATATTCCACCTGCCCATCCTGCCAACTGCACTTGGTATGGTCGCGACGTTTTAGCTCACACACAAACGAGGTAGCGCCTGGAATAACGATGTCTGACGCCCCTACAGACATGCCTTCGGCCTTTTTCTTGTCAATGCTGCTATGCTGTCCGCCGATTAGCTGGCCCTCGTTGCGTGGATGAAGCGCTATGCGCCCGTAGCTATCGGGGTATTTTGAGCGTAGCTGGTTGAAAAATGTAATCTGCTCAGCAGACTCAAGGGGGCACTTGCCCCGAAAGCTGGCATCGCCGTAGACGGGTAGCCAATCTGGAAATTTCATTCAATCCCCCTTACCTCGAAAAATTTTGATCCGCGCTTCTTGGCGAACGCAATTGTGGTTGGTCGTGTCGCATCGCTAAAGCTATCGATAATGGCCTGATTGTCTGGCAGTGTTTCGCAAAACACCGCTTGGCACCAATCAGCCGCCCGTTTACGCATCCAGTGGCTGTTATGCTCGGGTGCAATGTAGTCGTACAAGTGATGCGGGTGTTCGTCCACGTCATAGCGAACCTTGATCATCGGGATTCCCGAGCTACTGGTATGCTCAACCGCGAACCATCCGGTAATAGGCGCAATGCGCAGACGGTACGGATCGGAGGCCATTTTAATAGCTTCCTCGCGTAGCTTTTCGTTCGGGTCGATGATCTCGGCTTTGCATGTTGTGCAATAACGCGCCGCTATATCGTTTTCACCGCCGCACTCCGGGCACTCTTTATAGCTCCATTTGTGCCCGCATTGGGTGTGGTGGCCTGCAATCAAAACTTCACCTTGGCAGCGCCTGCCGTAATGCGCTGGCAACGGCTGGCCTTCGGCTACTTCAATCCGCTGGCCTGCCAAATCGGTAAAGTAGCCCTCATCGTCAATGCCAAATCCTTCGTCGTTTTTGCGTGCGCCGAAGGTGTTGATATATGAACACATCGGGCACTTGACTTGCATTGGCTCGCTAGGCGTTTGCCGCTTGGCGCGAATATCCGGTTCAAACACGTCACCGCCGGGACAGTGGCGCTCGATGTTTTCGGCATAGTCCAAAATCAGGCAGTCTTTTTTGCCGTCATGCAGTCGCAGTCCACGACCGATAATTTGTTGCAGTAAAGACACCGATTCCGTGGCGCGCATGATTGCCACTACGTCAACGTGTGGCGCATCAAAGCCTGTGGTTAGCACCGAAACGTTGACCAGGTACTTGACCCGCTGCGCTTTAAAGTCCGTCAGTATTTGCCGCCGCTCTTTTTTGTCAGTACCACCCGTCACAATGCGCGACAGCGACGGCGGCAACGATTCCATGATCTCTTGGGCGTGCTGCACCGTGGCAGCAAATATCATTACCCCGTATCGGTTCTGAGATTGGTTTACAATGTCAGCCACGATAGCGCTGGTCTTGCGCCCACGGCCAACAAACGCGGCATCGACGGTGACAGATGACCATTGGCCGTTGCGGTTTTGCGTTAGCCCGCTGGTGTCGTAATGCTCTGCCGTTTGCTCAAAGACGGGTGGCGTTAGGTAGCCCGCGTCGATAAGTTCACGCGCCCCGATACTGTATACCAGCGTGTGAAAAAACGGATCAATCGCCTGCGTTTCGTCAATCGCGCCATACTGGTAGTGGTTGCCGTAAATGTAGCCGGTGCCCAACCTGAACGGCGTGGCTGATAGGCCTATCACTCGCAATTTAGGGTTTTGACTGCGCATGTGATCCACAATTTTCAATAGCGTGGGTGTCACGCCGTGGGCTTCATCAATCACCACGGCGGCAAATTGATTGCCAAACTTGCGCACTTGGTTCGATATAGTGCCAGGTGTTCCGAAGATTACGTTGTGGCGCATGTCTTTTTTGCCCAGGCTGGCGCTAAAGATACTGGCCTTTTCGCCAGTGGCTAAATATTTCTCAAAATTTTGTTCTACCAATTCACTCGAAGGCGCAATGCACAGAATCTTTTTGCCGCTCATGGCGTGAATGCTGGCGGCAACGGCAGCCACTAGCAGGCTCTTGCCCGACCCAGTAGCCGCTTCTATTAGGCACGGGTCGAGACAATCCTTAATCCAGTCAATTACTGCGTCATGCGCCGCCTGCTGATATGGCCTTAGTGTGTAGGTCAAAACGGAATCTCCTTATCCCAATCAATGCCATTCTCATCTACTGTGCTAAATGGCGCATCAATCGGCTTGGCGTCGAATGCTTTGGCGATGGCCATGTAGGTCGGATCATTCAGCATTCCGCCATCAAGCGAGCGCTTCATTTCATAGCTATTAAATACGGGCTTAGTTGGATGCTCCGCACCTGTGGCGGCCATGCAAAAATGCTCATATTCGACCATCGGCACGCTGCCATCGACGTTGACCATCGTGAAACCCATGCCTTCCATCAACTGCGGGTGCATAATATGCTTGTCGCATGGCGTTTCGCATCCGTCGCTGCTGTGCGGGCATTCAAACTTACCGTCGTTGACGCTCACGTTAGCGCAGGTACGGCAATCAATTTCCGGCAACGTCTTGCCTTCGCAAACGCTCTGGTGCTGGCAGAAACGGCACTTATAAGATGTCGTAGGTGCCGGGTAAGCGTCGCTGGCAATCAATCTCTCTATGCGCTCTGTTTGCAGTTGCGCGTAGGGTTTTTCGTAATGCACTTCTTCGGTGTGTAGCTCGCTGGTGTTTTTGTTGATGACAACAAACAGCGCCTTGGTAAGCTGGTTGCCTTTTGCGCTCAATTGAGCGCTGTGGTGCATGTAGAGCTGCACCTGGGCGAAGTAGTTGTCAGGCACACCTGTTTTCAGCCATGCTTTAAAACGGCTGTCGTTGGCGGTTTTCATTTCCAGTAGTTGAAACCCATCGGGTAGCACCGCGATGCCGTCAATGTGGCCTAGGCTGGTGCCATAGCTATTTTTCAGCGCGGCTTCACGCATGCCGATTTTAACGCCAGACGTTTCCAGCCACTTGACCATGCACTCCTCTAGCGCGTGGCCTATGTCAAATGTGCGTTGCGTTTGTGGCTCCACCCATTGCGGGCTAGCGCGGCGTAGTGATAACCACATCTTGCGGTCACACTCGCTCCACATGCTGGCGCTAATGCTCTTAATTGCGCGGTGCTTTTGGTTCGATGCCATCGCCTTGTCTATTGTGAGTGTGTCCATATTGAGACCCCATCCTATTTATGATAATGAGCTTTAGCCAATCCATGATTAGGGTTAAAGCCCAATGATATTCTTTTCTCCATTACATCCATTGCCGCAATATCTAAATCTTCAACGCTATAGGTGCCTAGTCGGTGCTTAACGCCTTTAGCAAACACATCCGCGACCCATCGGCCTATTCTTTTGTCAAAGTAAACTCCGCAAACACCGCTTTTGTTGTTTTTGAACATGCTCATATTCTGATGATTTTTAAAACCATCTGACTGTTGCAAATTATCCCATCTATTGTCCAATGCGTTTCTATTTTTATGGTCAATCTCGAAATCAGGAAAAATGCCGGTCATGTAAAGCCATGCCAATTTGTGAGAAAGGTAAAGCTTGTTAAATATGCCTATAACCTCCCTCTCGTAGCCACTATCCTTTTTCCTAACTGATCCGGCGCGCATTCCTGCGTATCGGTTGTTCCATGACTGAAATGAGCGCTCTGTCTTAAACCACTTTCTGCTCCTTATCTTCCAAGTGAATTTACCACTTGTCGGGCAATAATGTATTAGATCTTTTAGAGTTTCTTGGTCAATCATTTTTTAGGCTCCCGTGATGGGCCATCCTTGGCCCAATTTATTAAAACCCTAGTTCGTTATCCGCTTTAGACACATCGGGATTATTCGTTTCTGTCTGTGGTTCGGGCTGTTGCTGTGGTTGTTGTGGCGCAGGTTGCGCTGGCGCTTGCGGCTTGCCGCTAGACACAGCGGACACCCAATTTCCAGAGCGTGTTTCACCATCCTGGCCTTCCATCTCCCACACTTCAACCTTGATGACCATCGGCTTATTGCAGAGATTGGACATCAGATCCATATCGGTGGGCTCTGCGTTGAGCTGCATGATCTTGCCGCCACAGTTGGCATCAATCGCCGCTAACATTCGGATAGCCTTATCGCGCTTGTTAGCGTCGGTTTCGCACACCTGAACCTTCTGGAATACAACGCGCTTTTTGTATTCGCCGTCTACCACGTCCCAGCGGAGTTTGATATGGCGGTTGTTGTATTGCCCGCCATCGTCCCACTTAGCCTCGACAATCATCGCCTTGAGTTGCGTGCCTGCCGGGATGGGTGGCAGGTTGCCGCCACCCATTTCAGCGGTGCCGTTCGTGGAAGGTGCGGTGCCGTCGGACATTTTGAAGAATGACATGTTTTTGATTCCTTTTCGTTTGGCTGTTGGTTAGCGCTAATTGGTTGGCTTACTCAGCAAGCGTGATATTAGTCACGCTAGTAGATTTCTTACGGTATGGCTCTACGTCAACATCGGGCGCAACATCGGATAGCGCCTTTTTGTAGTCAACGCTGCCCTTGCGCTCGATAAACTTCACGGCCACGCCTGCTCCGCGCGCGTCAACATCGGTGAGCTCTAGCAGCGTGAGCTTGGCTTCTTGCTCTGCCTGCTGCGCATCTTGCAGCGCGTGTTTTGCGTTTCGGTATGCCTGGGCGGCTTCACGCCATGCCATATCGTTGCGGGTTTCCATTGTTATTCGCCCTCCTTCAAACTATCGATATACGGTGCCAGCGGGTTAGTGCCGATGGCAAAATCAATGTTATCGGTAATGCCGTAGCGGTTTTTGGTGATGCTGGCGGGGGTGGCGTGCATGGTGATAATGCGGTTGCCATTGCCCACGGCTTTCTTGCGTTTTTCGTCGTCGCCCATGGTGAAGGTCTCCAGGCGCACCAGTGCCACGCCGCTAACGTCATCGACATACGGAGCCATGCTGCGCTTGTTGAGGCGTAGCGAGTAACGGCTGTACGGGTCTTGGTCGGGCAAGTCGAGCGTGTCAATTTCAACGTGAGCCAGGAATAAAACATGGATGCCCTTGTCTTGAAGCAATGTCGCTGCACGGCGTACCCGCTGATGCAATCCGCCCACGGCCATGAAGCCCGCGCCGTAACCGCCCATTGCGGTGGTGATACTCTTTGGCTTTTTCGGGTCGCTGTCTACGATGTGCTGCTGAAACAAGCGCTCCAAGGCGGTCACGCTGTCGATGACCACGGTCTTGAAGTGGTGTTCCTCGCTAACAAGACCATGCAGGTCTGCCCATAGCTGGTCAACGCTCTTAACCTCGGGTAGCTCAGCGATATTGTCTTTCAGCGACGCCGGGATACCTTCGGTGCCATCTTCAACTTTTATGAAAACGGGCGACGGAAACGCGGCGGCCAATGATGTTTTGCCCACGCCGGGTTCGCCCAAAATCGTCATAATGACGGGCTTGCTTTGTGGCTTGCTGATGCGGTCTAAGATGCTCATGTGTTGTGCTCCTGTTGTGCGTTGACAGGACGAACTATAGCAACGGTAAAAACGGCTTGCAACATTTTTTTTCATGCCCCAGAATAGAGGCATCAACTAAGGGGCTAGACAATGAAAACTAAACAGATGATTGCACTACTCACAGACGCCGGATACAGCCTTAAACTACTTTCCACGCAATCTAAAGTCAGCTATATGAAGCTATTTAGGTACGTTCGCCGCGATGGCTCGCTGACGCCAGACGAAAAAGCTAAAATCTGGCGGTTTGGTATTGCGCAACCAATTATTTCAGATGCGCTTGAAAGCGACATTCAGGAGGTTAAAGAATGACAGCACGATTAGAAGGCCCAAGCGACGCGGCAAAAATGCGCGTCATGCGGCGCGACCGTTACACATGCGTTTATTGTGGCGTAGAAGGCAAGGATGCAGAGCTGCAAATAGATCATGTTGTTCCAGTTGCAAAAGGTGGTAGCCACCATATTGCCAACTTGGTAACAGCGTGTCGCAACTGCAATCAAAGCAAAGGTGTGAAGGATGCGCCCAAGATGAATGGAGCAAAACCGATGAACAACAGCGGATTCGATGGACTGTTTGTCCACACCTACAAAAACGGAAAGATTCACAACCAAGGGCGAATTATCGGTAAGGATGAAGGGCTGTATGCGTTGCAGTTATTTTCGTTTCTGGACGGCAGGCCAACCATTGTGCGTTTTATCACGCAAGATTTTTTGGTTAATGAATGCAAGGTTTACTCAACAGAAGATGAGTGGATTTATGCCCATCTGTTGGAAATGGAGAGTATGGGGTTATTGCGCGGAACAGTAGAAGAAAACATGCAGATGCGGGAGAAAATGAACAATGGCTAACATTCACGACTACATCGACGCGGGACGCCGCGTCTTTCCGCTACATGAAATAAAGCCGGATGGCGCATGTGGCTGCGAAGATCCAGAATGTACCGCAAAAGGGAAGCACCCTCGCATATCGAACTGGCAACATTCACCCCACTGGTCGGAAGAGCAGATTGACGCGATGACCGAATCAGGCCAGTTTGCCACTGGGTTTGGCGTGTGCATTGACGACCAGTTGGTCATTGACGTAGACCCCCGGAACGGGGGGTTTGAATCTTACGGTAAGTTGTGCGCCAACCTCGGGCTAGATTTTAAAGAGCTTTCAGGCCATGTGGTCGCCACCGGGGGCGGGGGCTGGCATATCGAATTTAAGCGCCCCCCAGGCGTCTCGCTGGTGCAGCACTTGCACGACTATCCCGGCTTGGATTTTAAATCGAGTGGGTTCGTCGTTGGCGCTAGCTCTCTTCATGCCAGCGGTGCCGAGTACGAAACCGAAAAAGGCAACCCGGATGACTTGACTGATGCCCCCGGGGCATTGATTGCATTGCTACGCAGGCCAGACCATCATCGGGGGCGCGTTTCCGGCGAATCGGTGGACGTGTCACTAGACGAATTGCGCGAAATACTGCGCTCAGTGCCTAACGATGAAGCGCATTATGACGACTACGTTAGCGTAGGCATGGGTATCCACCACACCACCGGGGGCGACAATGACGGCTTCACGTTGTGGCAAGAATGGGCGCAACGGTCGCAAAAATACAACCCGTGGGGCATGGACAAGAAGTGGCATAGCTTCGGCAAGTCGCCCAACCCGATAACGCTAGGCACGCTTATCGCCAAAGCGGAGGCCAACGGGTATCAACGCCCGGTCACGTTCCCAGTGGTTGAGGATGAAGCGCCTACGCCTGACGGCCACCCCTTCCCCATTGACAGCATTGACCTACTTCGCCCACCCGGCTTTGTGGGTAAGGTCACTGAGTGGATTAACGGTCAATCGCGCTTCCCGCGTGAGCGTTTAGCCGTAGCCGCGTCGCTGGTGGCGGTGGGTAATATCATTGGCCTGCGCATGATTGACGATAAAGACGGCGTGACCGCCAACCTATTCATGTTCTGTGTTTCCGCATCGGCCACGGGGAAAGAGGCCGTGCTACAAGCCACATCGGCAGTGCATCAGGCCGCTGGCATTCAATCGGCGGTGCATGGCTCTATCAAATCTGAGCAAGAGATTACCCGCAACCTAGTCCGGCAACAAAGCGCCTATTACATCATTGACGAATTGGGCTACCTACTACGCAAGATTACCAAGGCGCAGGAGAACGGCGGCGCTGCCTACCTAGATGGCATTATTGGCTTGTTGATGTCTGCCTATTCAAAAGCCAACGGCTTCATGTTGCTAACGGGTGATATGAAAGAAGAAGTGCGCGGCCTGTTATTGCGCGAATACGCACAAGCGAAAAAGGCCATTGATGAGGGTGACGACCCCGGCGGTCGAATGTCAGCACGCACCAAGGAGATAGAGCGGGCGCTGGATATGATAGACACCGGATTAGAGCGGCCTTTCCTATCGCTCATCGGCTTCACCACGCCTGTGACGTTTGACGAACTGGTAACGGCGGAGCAGGCCACCAACGGGTTTATTGGTCGTGCCGTATTGGTGCGTGAGCGCGAAACCAACCCGAAGCGAAAGCGTGGATTTAAAAAGCAGCCCATGAGTATGGGACTTCGTTCTGCGCTGCAAAACCTGTACAGCCCCGGCGGTTTTGACGCCAAAGGCGGGCGCATTGAGAACTATAACGAACCGACGCGGGTGCCTACTGAGGCCAAGGCGCTTGATATGCTGGAGCAGGTGGCCGATTGGGTGGAGGAATACGCAGAGGAGCATAAGGGCCGTACAGGGCTTGAGGCTATCGTAAGGCGCGCCTATGAACAGGTTTCTAAGGTGTCACTGATACTATCGGGGCCGGAAGGTGTGCGTACGCCTAGCCATGTTCGTTGGGCGTATGCGTTTGTTCGCCAGGACATTGACGAGAAAATCATGCTGGCGCATTCCAACCAGCTTGAAAAGCGTACGGATGCCAGCAGCCAAGGGGAGGCATTGATGGCGCGCATCTACTCGCTGGTGGATGATAAAGATGGGGAGACCATTGGCGTGATTGCCAACCGCTGCCGCAAGTGGGCGCGAGATGACGTAGAGCAAGCGGTTGAGCATCTTGTTGCCACCGGGCGCATTGAAAAGCGCGAATACAAGCATGCAGGCAATGGCCGGGTAGTTGCCAAATTCTACCGCGTGGGTGTATAGTTGATGAATTGCGTTAAATGCTTGTTTTTAAACAAAAACCGCAAATAACGTGCTAACCTGCTGCTAGGCTGATAACCCTTTAAAATCAACTGGATAGCAGGATATCAACTAAGCAGACACCCCCCCTTTCAAAATCAAAATTACCGCAAATAGCAAAGCAGCCCATACTAAGCTGCTATCCTGCTATTGTGCGGTTTTTTTATGTCTATAAGAAGTAAAAGAAATATATAAAAATATATATAAAACAGTATCTTATAGGCCTATCAAACGCTTGTTTTAAACGGTTGTTTGAATTACTAAGCAGCCCGCTATCCAGCCGCTAATTAGCAACGATAGCCAAAACCTTAATTTTTAGGCTAACCGATAAAAATTACTCATTAGCCACCACGCCACGGCGGGTGCATACTTTGAGTATCACAACGGAGGAGGTCAGGGCATGAGCACAGGAATCGGACGGCATAAGTTTGTAGGTGGTGACGAATACGCTCGCAGTGCGTACAGCACGCCGAACAATATGCCCTTACTGTGGCTATGACGGCTGCGAAGCAGATTATGTAGATGTTGGTGTTGGTATGGTTCAGTGTGGCCCGTATTACTGCACAGAATGCCACGCTAGCGAAGCCAGTTATTTGGACACCAGAGAGCTCTCAAGCCGAGAAAAAGAAACGGGCTGGTATGAGCCAGAGTCCCCGGTAAGCGAAAACGCCAATACGGTGGGCGGGATGCTGGTAGATCATAAAACAGCTAAGGCTATGTACGTTAATGGCCTACTTGACAGTAAGGAGTTAAACCAATGACCGCAACCACCATCCAAACAGACTCAGCACACGCCCTATGCGGCCGCATACAGGCCGCTGCGATTAAATGCGACACTTACCACGTGTTTGTTAATTACGCGGCGCATACGAAAGAATTGACCGTTTGCGTGCGTGATTCAATAATGGATTACAGCGCGCCTGTTGCCACGTGGCCTGAACCGCTGATTTACGAAAGTGTTTATCTCGATGGCAGATGGGGCGACCCGATCGCTGAGCTGACCGCCATCATTGAACAGCTACAACGCCTGGGGGTTGAGGTATGAGCGCAGCAACACAAAACGAGATGGAGCGATTACGCCAGGAGCGCGACGCCCTACAAGAGCAACTATCCGCCGCCCTTGAGCGCGAGGCGGCGTTGGTGGCGCATGTTGAGCGGCTGCGAAAAGCAGCCCTCGACGCAATCCACTATCTGCCAGGTGGAGAGATCAAGGCCGAGCTGCGAGACGCCTACGACGACACCCCAGAAACCAGCCTCGCCAATCTCAAGGCCGAATGGGACCAAGATGAGCTGCAACCGATATGGGAAACCCTTATCAAGGTTGCCGACATGCTAGGCATCGACCCCGAGAAGGCGCGAAGGGCAGGAGGCAAGCAAAGCGAGACCTATGCCGCGCATCTCACCCGCAGCGACCTGATTAAGCAGGCGGAGGCGTTGGAACTTGTTAATTGTCAGTCAGGGCCGCAAGAAGATACGCCGCAGGAGGATGCGTTTGATGCCGGGTGGGACGCTGCATTTGAACTTATTCGCCAGTTTGCATCAGAACTACGCCAACGCGCCCAGGAGCTAACTCCATGATCGCCCCTAGACCCTTCACGTTAATATACGGCAAAACCCGCGACACGATGACGGAGGAGCTGACGTTCGAGGCGTTAGCACGGGCCAAGGTGGCGTACTACGCCATGACGATGAACAACTATTGCGCGTTGCAGCGGGATGGGTATACGCTTATGAGTAATATTAACGAGGGACCGGTATCGGCAAATTTAGGAGGTGGGGAATGAAAAACGCAGATATGGCGGCAATGCCCGTCACGTTGACCGACGAACAGTTAAATGAATATCAGCATCCCATGGTAGTGCTGAATGGAAGTCGCGGCCTAACCAAACGCGAATACATGGCAACAGCCATCATTCAAGGCATGTTTGCACAGTATGACCATCTTGGCAGTGAGGTTGATGCCGCTGAACGCGCTGTGCTGGTTGCAGACGCCTTACTTAACGCACTAGAGGAGAGCCACCAATGATCCACTTCACGATGATAATTATCCACCTGCTAGCACTGCTGTTTTTCTTCCCTGCGCTGCTGATTACGATTCCGCTGCATATTTTGATTGCGAAGTAAACTAACCGCACGCCCGCTTCGGCGGGCATTAGGAGAATGAGATGAACGAACAAGCCCAGCAAGTGTTAGCCGATATGCTAGAACGCGCCCTAAGTGGCGTAGATGCGGCGGTGGAGTTTAGCCAAGCACAGATACCCGATGTGGTTGAGCAGTTGTTGATGTGGCACGCCGTCAAGTCCGGGGCTATTGGCCTTATTGGGATATCTGCCATGGCGTTATCAGTAGCTTTGGCATTGCTTATCATTAATGCAAAACCTGGAAAAGTGATTTCTGACAACGGTCGCTTCGGCAGAAAAGAACATGAGCCCACCATTTTTTATGACCGCGATGGTGACTCTAATGGGATGCAGGCGGTAGCTATGGTTTTGATCCTGCCATTTGCCGGAGGCTTTTTGGCGTCATGGGAGTTAATGACGCTGGCTCAGATCATCATTGCCCCCAAGTTCTACCTACTTGAGTATGCTGCTGGCCTAGTTAAGTGATACACTAGCAGCAGCACGGCCCCTCTTGCGCACTGCGTACTGAGGGGTTTTTTGTGCTAGTATGGACGCAATAGAAACCAGAGGAGATGACTATGCCAATTCCGCAAACGGTCGATAAAACCGGCCATATCACGTATCACTTAAATGCAGAGCAGACCGCTTTCTTTGACGACGTTACCAGTCGTCAGATTAGTGAATGTCCGCGCATGATGGAGCTGCTAAACAAGACGCCGATTTGGGCGCGTAATGCTGACGAAAATGATGGGCTTTGATTATGGGCAATCCAGTAGGGCGGCCACGGCTGTATTCATCGCCGGACGAATTTGACGCGAAGGTGTACGAATATCAGGCGCATTGCCAAGAAAATAAAGAGCCAGTCACCTGGACTGGCCTTGCCTTGTTTATGGGCTTTTCAAGCCGCCAAAGCATTGACGAATACCAAAAATATGACGGTTTTTCTGACTCTGTAAAAAGAGCGAAAACGTTTGTCGAATGGGAATACGAAAAGCGCTTGTGCGGTGACAAGCCGACCGGGGCTATCTTTGCGCTCAAGAACTTCGGGTGGGCAGACAAGACCGAGTTGGCGCACACGTCACCCGATGGCAGCATGACACCAAAAGCCGTTGATGCGTCTACGCTATCCGACACAACACTTGAGGAGCTAATGCGTGCCCGCCGCGCTGAGTCTGACAAGTGATGATTGGCTCGCAATAGAGCGTGAGTATTGCGCCCGGTCGCTCGCTAATTTTGTGCGTGAGGCTTGGCATGTTCTTGAGCCTGGTCAGCCGTACATTCACGGGTGGCACGTTGACGCAATCTGTGAGCATTTAGAGGCTATCACCAATGGCGACCTAAACCGCCTGCTGATCAACATCCCGCCAGGCACAATGAAGTCCACGCTTACTAGCGTGTTTTGGCCAGCGTGGGAGTGGGGGCCGAGAGGCATGCCACATATACGCATGATTGGCGCGTCACATGAGCAAGGGCTGGCAGTGCGCGACACGCGCAAGATGCGCAATTTAATCACTTCCCCATGGTTTCAAGAACGTTGGCCCACTGCGCTCACCAGCGACCAGAACCAAAAAACGTTCTACGAAAACAGCGCTACTGGGTGGCGTCAAGCGTGCGCCGTGGCATCCATGACGGGAAAACGTGGCGACCGTGTAGTCTGGGATGATCCGCACAGCGTCGAGGCGGCGTTGTCCATTGCGCACCGTGAAACGGCGTTGCGCGTATTTCAGGAGACGCTGCCGACCCGCCTAAATAACCCTGACAAATCAGCTATTGTTATCGTAATGCAGCGCTTGCACGAGTCGGACGTTTCTGGGTTTATCCTTGAGGACGACTACGGCTACGAGCACTTGTGCTTACCCATGGAGTTTGAGCCGGAACGCCGATGCACCACAAGCCTGGGTTTTGTTGATCCGCGCACCGAAGATGGGGATCTGCTTTTTCCGCAGCGGTTTAGCCGTGAAACGGTAGACCGTGACAAAAAGGTCATGGGCAGCATGGCCGTAGCTGGGCAATTCCAGCAGCGGCCCGCGCCTCGTGGTGGTGGCTTTTTTGAGTGGGAAAAGCTGCAAGTGGTCAAGTCAGCACCCACCAAGCTACGCAAAATTGTGCGCTATTGGGATAAGGGTGGAACCGATGGCGGTGGCGACTGGACGGCAGGCGTTAAGATAGGCCATGGCGATGATGGAATTTTTTACGTGATGGACGTGGTGCGCGGGCAATGGGCAGCGCCACAGCGGGAGCGCGTCATACGCCAGACAGCAGAACTAGACGGTACTGGTGTTGAGGTGTGGGTAGAGCAAGAGCCGGGTTCTGGCGGCAAGGAGTCAGCGGAAAGCACCGTTCGCAACCTTGCCGGGTATCGCGCCTACATGGAGCGCCCCACTGGCGAGAAGTCAGTACGTGCCGAGCCGTACAGTGTCCAGGTGGAGGCGGGCAACGTCAAGCTGGTGCAAGGCGAATGGAATAAAGCGTTTGTCGAGGAGCATAAGACGTTTCCGGTTGGTAAGCATGACGACCAAGTGGACGGCGCAAGCGGGTCGTTCAACAAGCTAGCTGTTCCCGGCGGCGGCCCCGCCGTGCTACTCAAGCGGCGGCGTTAGATAAAACTATCACCACCCCGCACCACGATTAAAAATTACAATTAGCCACCCTGTCATGGGTGGTTTATTGTTTTGGGGTGTCAGTAAACAACCAGGAGCAACCAACCATGATAAACCTAATCACGCGCACCAACGGCGACCCGTTCGCTACCGAAGGCAACGCCAAGTGCGCACGCACGTGGAAGGGGCTGACGCATACGCACGAGGTTATTCAGCATGGCGGCGGGTGGGTGCTGCGTGAGAAGCAGAGTGGTGCTGAGCAGGATGGCTCGGCGGTAACATTACAGCCAGGCGATTACATCGCTACCGAAGGGCTTAGCGAAGATGACTATCACACCGTGGCGCGGGCGTTTATGGCGGCGGGTGCAGATGAAAACGAATATGACAAAGACGACATCATGCCGGATCGTTGGGATCTATTTGGGTGGAATGGAGATGATGGATTGGCCCACTGGGATTCACCTAATTCCTTTGAGGGCAGCCCACGCCAACTCACCCTAACCCAAATCCTGAGCGCGACGAATGCGGGTAATAACACAACCGAACCGAAAACCGAGGCAGCACCCATGCACCTAGCCGACCAACTGGAAGCTGCGTTATCAGCGCTCGAAAAGGCGCAATCTGAGGTTGACCGACTGCAAGCAGAATACCGCGTCGCGTATCCGAAGATTCATGGCGAGGTGGTGCCGAGTGAGGATATGAGCGACCCTAGCAACTGGCGGGCGGGGGATGTTGTCAAGGCGATAGGGTATGGCGCTGACATTACCATGGGTCGGGAGTACACCATAACTGGCTTTGATTCCGATGAAGATCCTGTGATTGTTGACGACTCAGGCGATGAAGAGCCGCGATACCCTGACAACTTCCGCTTCGTCCGCCGCCCATAACACCACAGCGCACTAAATGCTATACTGCCCCTATCCACCATAGGGGCTTTTTAAATGGCAGAACACGACAAAGAAACACGGCTAACGATGGCCGTTAATCAGTACATGAGCGAGCGAAAGCTGACAGCGATGCGCCAACAGCTTGCATACGGCAGCGGTTACAACGGCAGTATCGACACGAAGCGTGACCGCGCATGGCACGAATTCGGTTTTCCGAATACGCTATGCTTTTTCGACTTCCTGAACCTGTACCAGCGCAACAGCATTGCCAAAGCGGGCATTAACCGCATTAGCCGAAAATGCTGGCAGGATAACCCCTGGATTATCCAGGGCGACACCACGGACGAAAAAACCACCGAGAAGCCCTGGGAGCGCGACGTTCGTAAGCTGTTCAAACGGCTAAACATCTGGCAGAAATTCCAGGATGCTGACCGCCGCCGGATGGTGGGCGCGTATTCAGGCCTAATATTGCGCGTTGCGGATAATGCGCGATGGGATGAAGAGCTACAGCCGGGAGGGGATTTAATCGAGGTTATCCCGGCATGGGAAGGCCAGTTAACGCCGGGTACATGGGACGAAAACCCCAACAGCCCGCGCTACGGCCAGCCGACCACCTGGAACTACAACGAAGGCAACGTACAAACGGCTGACACGCCGACTCCGGCGCGTAGCGTCACGATTCACCATAGCCGTGTCGTGATTGTAGGCGATTACCGGGAAGGCGTTAGCGAGCTGGAAGCGGCGTATAACGACTTCGTTTCGGTAGTGAAAATTACCGGGGGCTCGGGCGAAGGGTTTTTGAAGAATGCCAGTCGCCAGCTATCGGTAGAGTACAGCGACTCGCAAAGCCTGCCAGAGCTTGCCCGGTCGTATGGCGTCGGTATGGATGAGCTGCAAGAGCGCCTGAATGAGATGATGGCCGACCTAAACTCAGGCATCGACGCCGCCGCGTTTACCACCGGGGGCAAAATCAACCCGTTGGTCGCCAACGTGCCCCAGCCGAAAGAACATTTTGAGATGCAGGTGCAGTGCATCGCGGCATCGTTGGAGATTCCGACCAAAGTTTTAATCGGCAACCAGCAGGGTGAGCGGGCATCGACTGAAGACCAAGACGACTTTAATAACCGCTGCCAGGCGCGCCGTGTGGGCGAACTGCAAACGGATATCCGGCGTCTCATTGACCGCCTGATGGAATACCGCATCATTCCGCCCGTGCCGGGTGATGAATATGAGGTGATGTGGTCTGAGCTGAACGACGCCTCGCTTGCTGATAAACTGGCGATGCTCAAAACCGCAACCGAAGCCGTTAAAAATATGGCAGGCACCGGGGAGATTATCGCGACAGGTGACGAATTGCGGGCTATCATGGGTTGGGAGGCGCTGGCAGAGCCTGAGGTGCCTGCGGATGATAATAGTGAGGAGGATTTATGACAGAACCATTAGTAAAGAGCTGTCCATTTTGTGGCGAAAAACCAGAGATTCGCGATAGTAATAGTGTGTGCAAATGCAGAACCATGCTTTGCCCAGCATCTATGGGATGGTCGCTAATTGATGCCTGGAATGATCGTAAACAACAGGAGCCACCACAATGACCGAAGTCCACCAACACTGGTACGAAACGGCGCGCTACCAAGAGGTGGCTGCGTTTCAGTGGTATTTGCAGATGAAGTGGCTGGATATGCGGCCTAAGGGGTGGTATGACCATATTGCAAACATGGCGCTGGGTAGCCGCAACCGCTACGCTCGATAAGTGGTACCTTGCCGCTCGATTGCCCAGCAATCATAGCCAGCTAGGGTGTCGTGCGGCTGGCCTAGTGTGGCATGACCGCTATTTGTGTGGTGATGCGGACCGTGGGCGTAAGTGGCGTGGTCGGAATGTTGTTAATTGAGGAGTGGTTGGGATGATTAACGAATGGTTAGGCGTATGGGTTATAGCAGGGACGCTATCGCTTGCAATCAACATTTGGCGCACACTTGATAACCGCAAGATTGGCATTGTGCCAAACATTGGTAAATCAAGCCTCGCCTTTGCTACGCTATGTGTGTTTTTGCATATAGCATTGTGGCCAATACCGCTAGTTATGCACCACATAACAATTAGCCGTTACAAGAAGCAGGGCCGTGTTTTATGATCCGATACCCCACCCTACCCCGCAACACAGAGAACCCAATCGGGCACGCCCGACTGCAACAACAAACCATTAGCCGCCTAAAGCGCGGCTTACGTGACGTGCGCCGATGGGTGCTTAAGCGTTTTGAGGAGATACCGAAGCGTGAGGTCACGATTAACGCCAGCGTCACGGGCTACGTGGTCAACGAAACCCGATACGAATACCTGATTAGCGTTGAGGAGCTTCGGCTTATTGTGGAGGAGATTCGCCGCCGCCTGGGTATCGAGGTGCCACCGGACTACATGGCCGCGCAAACGGTGCTAGCGTATGAAGCAGGCACCGGAACCGCCGTGGCACAGTTAGCGGCGCTGACGGATGACTATACGCGGGAGATAACGCAGGTCTTGGCGTCGGAACCGTGGCAGCGGCGGGTGGCGTTGATTCGTTCGCGGGTGTTCGAGCAGATGGACTCATTCAACGGCGATACAGCTACGGAATTGGGGCGCGTGCTTAGCCAGGGCGTTGAGGATGGTTTGAACCCGCGCGATGTGGCGAAGGATATTCGCAAGCGTTTTGGCATTGCTGAGCGGCGGGCGGAGACGATTGCGCGGACTGAGATAGGTAGCGCATTAAGGCGGGCTACAAGAGACGAAACGCAGGATGCACGCGAACGGCTAGGCATTAACACGCAGCTACTTTGGCTGAGCGCATTAAGTCCGACTACCCGAGCGAGCCATGCACGTAAGCACTCGCAGGTGCTGACAGCCCAAGAGGTGGCAGAGTTTTATAGCCAGGGGGGAGAATCAGTGAATTGCAAATGTTCGCAACAACCAGTATTGATTGACGAATCAGGCGAACCCATCCTTGGCCCGCTAAAAGCACGCCTTGAAAAACAGCGCGCCGCGTTTGATCCTGATAGCTAACGCCTATCCATAAACACAACACTATAGTAACAATCAATTGGCCGCCTTTGGGCGGCTTTTGTATGCTGTGGTTACTGACTGAGGAGAAGACCAAATGAACAGCACTGAGTTATCCAAATTCTACTACACCGCAATGAATGCGCAGCCTGTTGAGTTCTGGAATACTTATGAAAGTATCGACGCGCACAGAAACATTGCCCATGTTCTGAAACAGTATCCCAGTCGTATTATTTCGCCAGAGGCTTATGACACTACTGGTTGTCAGAGCGCTGCGGAGATTGCCGCTTACCTGGAGCGCCGAGCTGATCGCATCGAGACTTATGGCGAGAACTACGCATAGCTTGGTTTATTGTTTGGGTATCACTGGATATGAGATTGATATGAATTGCGAAAACAGAAAAGACGTATTGCTGCGTGCCGCATATGACATTCTCAAAAAATGTGATGAAGGCCCGTATGTCAAAAACGCGCTCGAAGAGACAGCCTTATGGGATGGGGTTGATTGCGACGGATACTGCCTGATGGAGGAAATAAAAGACCTACTAGGTATTGACGATTAACAACCAACCCGCCCGCCTAGCGCGGGCATTTAGGAGGGAGTGATGAATAAATACGAGAAGAAAGTGCGACGCAAGCTAGCAAGAATTAAGCCTTGTCCGTTTTGCGCAAAAACGCCCAAAGTTAGCTCATATGTAGACATCAAGCATTCTTCACGCGGCTCTATAGGCCACTTTGTAAGGCAAGAGGGATGCTGTAGCGTTATGAGCATGGGCAGGAGTGATCTATTTTTCTGCAATGATTTTAAAGATCCTGATTATCGATTATGGGCATCCATGGTTAGTCGGTTTGTTGATGATTGGAACATGAGGTTGTCATGACCAACCAAACACTACCCAGCTTCACAGGCCGCCGCATTCAGGGCGGACAGTCAGAAACAAAGCACCAAAGCCGCATCCGCAACGACCTATACGCCAGCAGTCGGTATGCACGGCGGCTGGATATTGATCGCCGTCTGGAAGAGCGCCGACTGCAACGAGAACTGAAGGAGATGGAGTTATGATGACTGAGAGAGAACGGTTTGAGTCGTGGGTAAAATCACGCGGCAATCAGATGCAAATGATTGATGGCGAGTATACTTGCCCCATTACCAGTGACCTGTGGGAGGCATGGCAAGCCCGCTGCCCGGAGGGGTGGAAGTGCGTACCTATCGAACCAACCGAGGAGATGATAGACGCTGCCAGTGAGGCTTACATGCCGTTTGGTGATATGGCGCTCGCGATCCAGGCGGCGATTGTTTATGCGCCAGGCGTGGAGAGCTACCAATGAACCGCGCCCAAAAACGCGCCCAGGCGGGCGAGATCAAGCGCCGTAAGCGTCTTGTTAGCCAGCGGCAGTATCAGCACTACCAGACCAACGCCCGCCGCTGGTGTGTGGGTCTACGCGCCACCGGAAGGCATATCGGCAGCGAGTTTGAGGGCGAGTGGTCGTTCCCGGCGCATGTGCCAGTGAGCAAGCAGCAGGATATTGCCACTTATGCCACGCACGCGCCGTTGCGGTGGCGCATCATTGCCCGGCTAGTGCTGCGCTACGATGATGGCAGCATGGAGTCGCGCGAGGCTGATGCTGAGCTAGGGCAGCAAATGATTATTAGCGAGCTGCAAGAGGCGCGCGAGGAGTTGATGCGGGATTTGGAGCGTACTGCTAACTTGCGGTATGTTTGGGATAAATTCTACGTGATGGAGTGTTTGGGATGAACGAGAAAAAGATAATTGAGCCTAGAAAAGTAAAGGCAAGTGATTTTATTTTAACCTGGACGGTAACAGCTGCGGCCATTGCCGTCCCTCTTACCGATGGAGGATGGTTTAACCTAGCAAATTACACCGTGCTGTTTTACGGATGGATGTTCGGCGTTCTGTTATTCATTGCGATGCTCAGCGGGCCGCTTGAAAAACTCCCGGTAGCAAAACCATGGCACCATGCGCTAACCGATATCCCCCGGTTCTTTGCTATTGGGTTCCTGATTTATAGTGAATATTATTGGCATGGCTCGCTGCTTGTTTGTTGCTGGCTGTTCGCATCTGCTGTCCACGGCAATACCAAGAGAGCATACGAGGAGCAGCAAGCATCAGGCTAGCCACTACATCACCCCAACCCGCCACCCCGGCGGGTTTTTTGTTGCATACGAAAGCAGCTAAGGCTAGACTAGATAAATCCCACCGAGACAGCATGTTATCAGCGCAGAATACCGCTAAATAGCACGCTGAATAGTCAAAAAAAACCATACGAAACAACTTCTTAGCAGGATAGCAGCTTAGTAGACGGGTCAGTTAAAAATCGAATTTTCGATAAATTGACAAGCCAACCCTACTAAGCTGCTATTCTGCTATCCTGCGCGTAAAATAAGCACTTTAAGAGACTCTTAAAGAGATATATATAAAAATATATATATAAATCAATGTCTTATAGAGTGAGAATGATTATATTTTCGATTAGCTGCTTAGTGAGGTTTTTACTATCCTGCCGTTATCCTGCCCATGCCCTTTGGATTCAGCATTGCCGCTTGCGCTACTTTGCGCGCCGTGATAGCCGTGCTATACTGTGGTCATTGTTTTTATAGGCTGTCGCTATGACGCAAATCAGAGCCAATATCACAACGGCAGTGAACGCCGCTAACATTCGGCGCGAAACCCGCAACGGGCGCGCCGTCATTGTTGTGCCTAGCGCTACGCTACCTGACAACGTGGTAATGAACCGCATCATGTACCCGGCGGACGTTATCGAGGCTGGCTACAAAACGCTAGAGCGCACCCCAGCGCCGCTAGGCCACCCGACAGTGAACGGCGTCTACATCAACGCAAGCGACCCCGAAGCCATCAACGGTTTTTGGGTGGGCGCGTGGAATGAGAACGTGCGCCGTGAAAATGGGCGCGTGAAGCTGGATAAGGTCATCGACGTTGAGCGCGCCGAAAGCACCGAAGAAGGCCGCCGCCTGCTGGAAGCTATCAACAAGCAGCAGCCTATCCACACCAGCACTGGCCTAATGCTCGCCGTCAATGACGTTGAGCATGACGACTATGACCGTGTAGCCACGCAAATGGTAGGCGATCACGATTGTTTCCTGCTAGACGCCCCAGGCGCTGCCACCCCAGAGCAGGGCGTAGGCGTTTTCGTCAACAGCGCTGGTGAGCAAGTCGAAGTCGTCAATAGCGAGCTGGTGCTGAACGAAGAGCTACCCGGCAGCGTTGATAATATGCGCCAAGAGCTTCAGCGCGTTGCTAGAGATAAATACGGCGAAGGCTATGTAGACGATTTTAATGCTGACTCGATAATCTTTTTCGAGATGGATACCAACAAGGCGTACAAAATCGGCTATGGCGTTATTGATGGCGTTATCACGCTTTCCGATACACGCCAAGAAGTTCAACGCCAGACTTCCTGGGAAGCCGTCACCAACACCATCCGCAACACACTTTCCAAAATGTTCGGCAATACGCCGGGCAAACCACACGAGGCCGCTGGCCTGCAAACCAACTCTCAAACGTCTACCGAGGAACCGCAAATGACGACTGAAGAGCTACAGGCCATGCTCGACAAGCAGGCCGAAACACTGCAAGCGAATCAGGCGCAAGCCATTGCCGACGCAGTTAAACCCCTGCAAGACAAGCTCGACGCGATTAACGCCGAAGCCGAAGCCGCTGCCGAAGCCGAAAAAACCACTCTGGTAGAAACCGTGGTAGAAGCCAAGCTGGCGACCGAAGACGAAGCCAAAGCGCTTGACGTTAACGCCCTGCGCATCATGGCGCGCAACTGCAAAACGCCTAAATCAGCGGATCATGCGCTGAATGGTGGGCGGTTGAGCACTAACAGTGATCAAAACCCGCTGGATATGTACGCCGCTCCGAAGGGGGACGAATAAATGCCTAACCTGATTTTTGCAGGCCCGACGACTCAGAACGTCCCGCAGGTTAAAGAAAAACTGGCGGGCGCTGCGTTCTTACCGGGCGCTATCATCGTGCTAAATGGTTCCGACGAGTTCATCCCTCACGGCACCGCGGGCGCGCGTGGTCGTTACTACGTTGCCCAAGAAAACTACTTGGCCATGAAAAACGTAGACGACACGTACTCTGAAGGCGATCTTGCCATTGGCATGATTCCGCTTGATGAGCAGTTTTTCTATGTGCGTGTAGCTGCTAGCCAGACCATCACCGAAGACGAAGCGCTTGCTTCTAACGGCGCTGGCTTGCTGGTATCCGCTGTCGCTACGGATGAAGTTTTGTTCTACGCAGAAGAGGCCGTCACCACTGGGGCGGGCGAAACGGCGCTAGTATTGGCGCGTGTGGCTACTGGCGTTGTACCCGGCCCATAAGGAGACGAATAAATGCGCTATTTTGACGAAAAGCTAATCACTAATTCCAAGCTGCACAAGCAGTGGTGGGATGAGCAAAACCTAGAGCGTGAAGCATGGCGTCGTGCCGAGGCGTCCGTTCTCAGCGTTAACGAGGCCGCACTGCTGCCGCGTGACGCTTGGCGCTCGCTGGATGATATTACCCGCCGCGTGATGCGTAACGACGAAGGTCAAGCCTACATGGCCGACCTGATGCCGTTAGCGCGTGCAGTCAACATCGGCAAGCTGGTACACGTAAACCGCGTATCAAGCGACGCTGGCCGCGTTATCCGCACGATGACAGGCCAAGAGCCTGCGTCTCTGGATAAAGTGCAGTACGACTACCGTGGCACGCCCGTACCGATGTTCTTAACGGGCTACAGCCGTAACTGGCGCGAATGGAACACGCTGCAAAGCGAAGGCTTCGACACGCTGGCAGACGACCAGGAAGCCGCCGTTGCAGGTATCCGCCAGGATATGGCGCAATACGTGCTGAACGGTGATTCCAGCATCGTCACTGAGGGCTACGTGGGCTACGGTATCAAAAACCACCCGCTCACCAATCAGATTGACCTGGGCGCGTCTGGCGTCAACGTTGACTTCACTGGTGCCACCCCTGCTGAATGGGAAGCGTTTATCAGCCAGACGCTTGGCGGCGCGATGGACGACAACTACATCGGCGTTGGCGTTAATATGTACGTCTCGCCAGAGATTGGCCGCAACCTTGACCTAGGTTGGTCTGCCCCCGCCGAGTTCAAGATGGGCAGCCGTCGCGAATGGATTGAGCGCAGCCGTCGCGTTAACAAGGTCGTCGTAACGTATGAGCTAACTGGCAACGAAATGATGTTCTTCGTACCCGATGCTCAATACATTCGCCCGCTGGTAGGCATGGCAGTCAGCACTATCGCCATTCCGCGCAACATGCCGCGTGCGAACTACAACTTCGACGTGTCCGGAGCGATGGGCATCGAGATCCGTGGTGACTTCAACAGCCGTTCCGGTGTGTTCTATGCCAGTGCCGTGACCTGATAGTTAGCTAGGCACCACACAGAAACCCCGGCTTAGGCTGGGGTTTTTTTATCGCGTGGGTATTGACGCAGTAAGATAGACGCGCTAAATTGAACACATAACGCGGGGTCAGAGCCGCTAAGAAATTGGGAATAAATGAGCTGCTTATTTTATCCGGTGGGTGCCCAAGCCCTTCTCTGACCCGGTTAAATGAGCAGCTTTTTTGTGCCCGCGAGGCTTGGTCGGGTGCGGCTAGGCGGGGTCTGGCGAGGCAGGGCGCGGAATGGCAAGGGCTGTAATCAGCCGGTGATACATTGGCAACAGTGTTGATCCGGGTGGCGATAGCTATCACAGGGCGCGGCACGACGTGGCGGGACGTGGCGAGGCATGGCGAGGCGGGGCATGACAAGGGCTGCAAAGCGTCTAGCATCTGTTTCAGGTGTTAGGCGGTGGGTAGCCACCGCGCGGAGAGGCAAGACACGGCCAGGCCTGGCGAGGCGCGGCGAGGACGGGCAACGCAACGCAAGGGCTGTTTACAGCGGTTGGCATCCGGTTTGGGTGCCCTCCGGTGCAAGCACCAAAACACACTCAGAGAAGGCATATCATGGAAATTATCAAAGTACGAATTACGGGCAACCGCCCGCTACTAATGCACAGCGACAAGTTCGCCGACCCGCTAAACCCGCTAACCAAAGCGCACAAAGAGCTAACCGGGAAGCGGAAAAAGTCAGATGACGACCACGAAGCTATCGCCAAAAGCGAATGGGCGGGTGGTATGTATTTTGACGACGACATGGGGCCATACGTCCCCGGCGTCAACATAGAGGCCGCGATGTGGCAGGCGGCAAGCTGTCAAAAGCTAGGTACTCAGCTAAAGCGCAGCGTTGAAGTGCTAGATGAGCGATGTAAGCTGGAATATGACGGCCCGAGAACAATGTCTGCAATGTGGGACGCAGGTATGTATGACGCTCGCAGCGTAAAGGTAACGACTAGCCGTTTGATGCGCTACCGCCCCATATTTAAAAAATGGTCGCTGGTCTGCGAAATTATGTATGACGAAACCAGCATTGACCGCTCACAAGTAATGAAGTGCCTAAAAGACGCAGGAATGTACTGCGGTATTGGCGACTACCGCCCAAAATTTGGCCGATTCGACGTTGAGGAGGTGAAGTAATGGACGCATGGCTGGAGCACGCAATCAATGAGTACGACCGGACTAATCACCAAGATGGAGATCTGCTATCGCATGACTGGCTAGCATATGCCTTGCAATTAGAAAAGCCGCGCCATTTGGATGAGGTACAGGAAAAGCAGTGGCAGGCCATGAGCCGCGTGGACGCGCTGAGGGATTATTTGCTAGTAGATCGGCAAGTTGCACTGCAAAGCGTTAGGGGCCAAGGTTATAGGATTGTCCCACCCAGCGAGCAGGCGCGCTATGCTGCCGAGCAGGCGATGCGTCAAGTGGCAAAAGGGTTGCAAAAGGGGAGTAAGATACTCGCGCATACCAGGGTTGCAGAGCTATCGGACGAGCAGCGCAGGCAGCATACTGACACCGAGGTTAAGTTGTCTGGAATAGGTCAAATGATAAAACGCCAGAAGCGTGATGTTTTCGCTCTCTTCTCGCCTAGCAAATGACCAAGTCGGCCCGCCACAGCGCGGGCTTTTTTGTGCTAAAATCAGGGAAACATCTTAGGAGCCATTTATGCTAATCGAAATTACCCGCCGTGGCGTCTATCGCAGCGCTGGCGAAATGCTGCCCATTGGCACGCAGGTTGAAGTGCCGGACGATTTTACCGGATGGGCGAACAAATACCGTGTCGTGTCTAGTAGCGCTGGTAAGACGTTAGAGGTAGCCACGCCAAAACGCCCGCGCAAGAAACGCGAGCCAAAGCAAGAGCAAGAGCAAGGGCAAGAGCCGGAACAGCCTAGCTTAGACACTGAGGCCGAGTCTGATGATAACGACTGAGGAAGCCACAGCCTACCTACGCGAGCTAGGCATCACAATGCCCGCCCCACTGCTGTCGCTGGTGGTTACAAAATCCCAAGGCATTCAAGACTGCCTCGATGCCAACGGCGTTGACGAAACCGACCAAACGCTGATTTATTACTATCTGGTGGGGCTGTTGGCTATCTCTGGCGGTGGCCGTCGCGTTAAGTCACAAGCCGCGCCGTCTGGTGCGTCTCAGTCGTTCGAATACAGCGACATAGGCGATTTATACGACCAGTTGCTAGGGTCGCTAGACGTCGTTGATAGGTACGGCTGTGCGACTGCGTTAGTGCCTGCTAAGCCGGGTGGCTCAACGGGGTTTATGGTTGTTAAGGGGACTAGGTGCTAGACACCACGGCGTAATGCTGCCATACTCTAACCACTCCTTGTTGTGTTGTGTGTTGCTCCTCCTATTGACCGCCCTTCTGGCGGTCTTTTTTTTGGGTGCTATACTGGTGGTAGATACGGCCACGCCGCCTAGGAGGTGATCCTATCTACCAAAGGGTGCGGCGCTGTGAAGCGACACCCGCATACTAGACGCCCCGGCACCTACCGGGGCGTTGCCGTTTATAGTCGGTTGCTATCGAGTGGCGTGAGTCGATAGAAAAATACCATTAGCGGGCAGGTGGTGAGGTGGGCTATTGTTTGGTGACACCAAAAAAGGAGAGTGAAAATGTTTGAAGAAATTGAGAAAAAAGCGCGTCAAATGATCACGGATGGACACGATGAGCATGCATTTACCATGTGGGTCGACGGCCATTACGTTACTGTGGTGGTAAATGTGGCTGGGCCTGACACTCAGCAGGCTGACGAATGACCCACGCCCAGCACCATCACGACGAAGCCCGCGCCCGCGCATTGCTGATAGCACTCAAGCAGCGCAGCACATGGCCTGCCTTGAGCGAGCGCACGGGTATCGACAAAACACGGCTGATTGACATTGCCACAGGCGATACGGCAGCCACCTTCGCGGAACAGACGCTGTTTCGTGTTATTTGGAATGAGGAGAATGAGGCATGATTTATGCAGTGAATAGGCTAACTAAAGAACATCGGGTGGTTGAAGAGCGGTATTCGGGTGGAATGCGACTTCCGTGCCGCAATCCAAACCTTGGTAAAGGGTGGGATTACATCCAAGCCGACGCCGATGGGTGGATTGAGTGGAGTGGTGGGGAGTGTCCGTTGCCGGATGACCAACCCTACAAAACAAAACACAAGAGCGGATGTTTTTTTAACGGCAGCATGCCGCAAACTTTTGGCGCACATTGGCGAGGACTATCTGATCCGGTAGTGGCCTACCGCCCCATCCTAGACCAGCCCGATAGTGAGGAGGTGAATAGGTGGAATGGCGAGGGGTTGCCGCCTGTGGGCGAAAAGATTTTGGTACGCAAAAATGACAACGACTGGCTAACTGTCGAGGTGGTCGCACATGACGACGGGGGCATTATTTACCGCGACCCAGCAACAACGGATCACGGTTACAAGTGGGCTATTGCCGGTGGAATTAGACCCCTACCATCACCTCGTGCCCAGTGGGTACATGCGGCCAAAAAGTTAATAATGGGGCCGTTGAGCGGGAAAACAGGAATAGAAGCCATCTACGACGCCCTAGCTAGCGGCGAGCTACCGACACCGGAGAAAACACAATGACCCACAACATCGTAACGCATAAGTCAAAAACCGCTGCCGTATTGCTATGCCTAACCCTGGGTAGCATTGGCGCGCACCGCTGGTATCTTGGCCACCCGTGGCTTGCCTGCGGGTGGATTCTGATTACCTTTGCTTGCTTTGCATCCGGCGCGATGTTGGTGATTGCCGCGCTGTTATGCATTGAAGCGTTGGTGTTGCTGTTTCGGAGCAAGACGTATTATCGGCGGTTTAAGTGGGTGGAGGTGGTGGCGTGAGCGAGTGGCAGCCAATAGAAACAGCGCCAAAAGACGGCACGATGGTAGATTTGTGGGTAGTTTCCGTTCCTGTCTATAATTCGTATTTTGGTAAGTATTTTGAAGATGGCGAAGATCAAAGGCTTACAGATTGCGTGTTTGAAGATGGCGTATGGAAATTCTGGACAGAATCAGGAGACCATGAGTACGACCCGCATCATGAAGAGATAGGGCGAGAATTTAAACCCACCCACTGGATGCCATTACCCGAGCCGCCTAGCCAATAACACACCCCGCCACGCCATGCTATACTAAGCCCCATATCTTTTATGGGGCTTTTTTATGTCAAACATAGCGAGCTGGTCATACGCCCACGGCCCCGCGACCGTGTGGCCCGCAGGCGGCACCGATGAATGGGGGCAACCTATCGGCGGCACGCCTTACATTATCCCTCGCGTGGGCTATGAGGGCGGCGGAGATGTAGCGCGTGACGACAACGGGACTGAGTTCACGCCCAACCAAACCTTCCGCTTTGAAGCCGCGCTTGACTCCCCGTTGGTGCCAGAGCGTGAGTGGTACATTCAGTTGGGCGACCACATCGACCTAACCGCCGCGCCCGCTACTGCCGAGCGTATCCGCGCCATCCGATTTTGGCCGATTGACGAGCTAGAACCGGGCGGATTGCCTGATTTTGAGGTGATGACGTGAGTACGTTTGACGACATTAACCAGCGGTTTCAAGAGGCATTGCGCGGTATTGGTGTGCGAGATACTGAACGGGCGGTGACAAAGATTCTGTTTTCAGTCAGCACTCAGTCAGCCGCGCTAACGCCGCGTGATACGTCGTTTCTGATTAACAGCCAGTTCCGGCGCGTCGAGCAAACACCAGGTGGATGGAAGGGCGAAACGGGATACGGCGCACGCTATGCCGCTGCTGTGCATGAGGCATCGGGCAAGCTGGTCGGACAGCCCAGGCCGAAGAATCGTGGGACGTACTGGGCGCCGGGTGGTGAGCCTAAGTTCCTAGAAAAAGGCATCGAAGCGACTATCCCGCTTCTGCCCCAAATTCTGCGCGAGGAGTATAGCGAGTGACCACACGCACGATATTGACCGACCTGCGCGCCTACATTGACGACCTGATAACTGGATATGCCGTCAAATACTTCCGCTGGACAGACGCGGACGAAACAAGCGAAGGCCCGTTCGTAATGATGCGCTTTCCCGGTAGCGGTAACAGTGATCAGCTACTACAGCGTATTGACGTACTGCTAACACTGGTGCAGCGACCCACGGGGGCGGTATCCGGTCACGACACAATGGCGGCGATTGCACGGCGTATCCGCGAAGGCGGTGGGCAAGGTAGTGTGCTACGTTTTGAGGTGCTTTCAGAGCCTGCGGGGCCAATGTATTTGGAAAACGGTCGCCCTGTGTGGGTGATGGATGTGAGATGTTATACGGAGGGTAATTGATATGGCTATTTTTATCGAAGATAACGGTAGCGCGCTCTATATCAAGCGCGATGAGGATGGAAATATCCTGCTGTGCAACAAAGACGGCGAAACGATACAGGGGCAGTATAGCGTTGTTGTTGGTAATGCGGTTGACGAGATAACTAGCGCTACTGTGTCGCTACATTTAGCGGGATGGGTGGACTAATGAGCGAAATAATCGACGGCCAAAGCGCCATGCTAACGTTTGGCGGCGAGACGGTGGGCAACGTCTACCAATACCAGTTTTTCAACGGCTCGCCCACCGTGGTCCGTCATCAGTCGTTATCCGCCCCTGCGCGTGAATACCTACCTGCACAGCCAGACTACGGCACCGCTACGTTACAGCTATACCGCAACCATGCCGACCCAGGGCAGCAGCGCATGGCGCAATCTCAGGCCACGCGGAAAGTTGAGCCTTGCGTGCTAACGCTAGAGGATGGCGCTACGCTATCGTTTGACGCGTTCTGTGAGGCCATTCCACTGATTGGCGGCAAGCAGACAGGGCAGACGATTAACCGCAGCACGGCACGAATCCGCATTACTGGCATAATCACCACCGCATAGTCAAATTGTAATTCCCTATCGGCAATCGACATGGTCATTGTTTTAACCTATAATAGTGGGCGGATATATCCAACCAATTTGAGGTAACGCAATGGCTACATTGACTCCACAGCGCGCGGACTTTGACGGCTTAACGCCTGTCTTTTCCGCTGCTAGCGCTGGCGGTGACGAGTTCCCGTGGGCACAACAGACCGTTCTCTACGTGAAGAACGGCGACGCCAGCCCGCACACCGTCACTATCGCATCACAATACACTGCCCGGCCCGGACTGACACCAACTGACGTTGCAGTTACGGTCGCCGCTGGCGAGGAGGCCATTATCGGTGGCCTCACCCGAGACGGTTTCCGCGACGCAGACGGCAACGTTCAAATCACTTATGACGGCGTGACTTCTGTCACTGTCGCAGCCATTACCGTTTAAGGGGGTTAAAAATGGCCTATTACACAGCAGCAGGTACGGTATTTAGCGTTGCATCGGGCGCGCCGGTTACGTTTGACGCGGCAGGCTTTGAGGCGCTGGCTTACACCACCGTTGGCGAAGTGACCAGCGTTCCTTCTCACGGCGCTGAGTATGCCCTGGTAACGCATAACCCGCTAGCCGACCGCGTAACGCGCAAGCTCAAGGGTTCCGTTAACTACGGCTCATTGACTATCCCCATGGCACTGGACACTGCCGACGCTGGCCAAGACATCATGCGCGACCATGCCGATGGCACCCAAATAGACGAAGTGGTGAGTGCTAAGGTCGAATACCCCGATGGCGGCGTTGAGTATTTCACCGCTCTGGTAATGTCCTTCACCACCGCTGGCGACGGCGTGGATTCTATTCTGTCCGCCGAAGCGATGGTTGAGATTGATTCCAAAGTGGTGTCGGTAGACGCCGTTTAACGCGCATAGCTTCGGCTAAGCCGTCCGGGTGGCCCCGCCAGCGCCCGGACGTTAAACCAAAGACTGGCGGGGATACTTAACTGGCGGAGTACCTAGCATGACTGATTTAACTAACGTATTTGACCTAGAAACTGGTGCCGATAAAGGCGCATTCCTGCACCTTGAGCATCCGGTTACTGGCGAGAAGCTCTACACCGAAGACGGTAAAGTCATTGGCATTGACGCGGTAGGCGTGGACAGCGCGCAATATCGCCGCAAAGTATCGCAAATGGCGAACCGCAAGATGGGTAAGCGTCAGAAAAACCCCACGCTGGAAAAAGCAGAACAGGAAGGTGCTGAGCTGTTAGCCGCGTGCGTGGTGCGTTGCCACAACATGCAATTTGGCGACGACGAGATGACACCCAAAAACGCTGAGCAATTCCTGCTCAAATATCGCAGCATTCGCGAACAGCTCGATGAGTTTGTAGGCGACCGCCGTAATTTTTTCAATGCGTAGAGGATGATTTAGTCCTCTACGCTCGAATGATGGGGTGGCTATCGGCCACCCCGGATAAGCGCCAAGAAACGCGGTACAAGGATTACGTCAACCGCAACCATGGGGCGCCGCCCATGCCGGAGTTAGAGTTTGGCGAGCATGTTATTGGCTACCTGCAAGAAGTAGGGCCAGCGCTAAATACAGGGCAGGGGCTTGTGCCACTGACGTTTAGCGAAATAGACGCATGGATGCGGATGGTAGGCGTAGCGCTAACAAGCTGGGAAGCGTCAATGCTGAAGCGCCTATCGGATGAATACGTGGCAGAGCATCACGCCGCAAGAAAACCGCAACACCCGCAGCCATGGACGCCAATTCAAGGATTCGATAAAGAGGCTATCGCCAAAGGTATGCGCGGCATATTGGGCAAAATCAGCGCAAAACGCGATAAAAAGTAGGGGTATCTATGGATTTAGGCACACTTAATTGGTCGGTTGAAGTAGATACCTCAGACCTCAGTCGCGCTGAGCGCGAAATGGATGGTATGGGCAGTGAGTCAGAGGTGGCTCAACGTCGTGTTACTACCGCCACAGAACGAATGAACAATGGGCTAAACGGTCTTGCAAAAACAGCAGCATTAGCAACGGCAGCACTGGCATCGATTGGTGTAGGCATGGGGGTTTCAAACGCTGTTCGCGAGATAGCAAACTTTCAAGAGGCAATGAACGGGCTAGCGGCGGTGTCGGGCGCAACTGCCGCGCAAATGAAAACGCTAGAAGCGCAGGCGCGCACGCTAGGCGCTACGTCGATGTTTAGCGCGCAACAAGCTGGCGAAGCTCAAAGGTTTCTAGCGCAAGCTGGCTTTGAGGTTAATGAGGTGCTTGGCGCAACGCCGGGCATATTAAAACTCGCAACGGCGGGACAGCTAGACCTTGCTAGTGCCGCCGATATTGCGTCTAACGTGCTGGGGGGTATGCGGCTTGAGGTCGATCAGCTCAACCGCGTCAACGATGTTTTGGCAGCTACGGCGGCGAGATCAAATACTACCATTGAGCAGTTAGGCCAAGCGCTATCCTTTGCTGCACCGTTTGCCGCATCTGCCGGAATCAGCATCGAAGAGGCCGCTGCTGCTATTGGTAACATGTCAGACGCGGGTATTCAGGGATCGCGAGCTGGCACGGGCTTAATTGGTGTTATTCGCCAGCTATCAAATGTCACTGACGTCGGCGAAGAGGTACTTGACAAGTACAGTCTATCTCTTGGGCAGGTTGATATTGAGGCGCGCGGATTACAGCCAGTGCTAGAGTCGCTACGCGAGGCAAATCTATCGATAAGCGACGCCATCGCACTGTTTGGTAGCGAGGCTGGTGCAGCGGCTCAGGTGCTAGTCAACGACTACAGCGGCGCAATACAGAATGCCGCTGGCGAATCTGACAGGATGGCGCTAATTATTGGCGATGGTCTAAACCCTGCGTTTAAGGCGCTCGGCAGTGCGATTAGTGAGGCTGTGCTGCAAATGGGTGATAGCGGCTTAGCCGCCAACCTTGAGACATTGGTTGAGACTGCGGCAGGCGTGGTATCCGTTTACAACGGCCTGCTCGATGAATTTGCCGACGCAAACGATTTGACAGCAGAACAATCACAGCGTTTGCAATCGCTCGCAGGGATGATAAATAACGCGGCAACTGCACTCACGGCACTGGCAGCCATTTATGCCACTAATCTCGTTACGTCGATTGGTGCTGCCACTATTGCCAGTGTTAAGAACACGCTGGCGCTTAATGCCAACCTTAAAGCGGGCGCCGCCGCCGCCGCCGCTACAGCTAGGCGCACCGCTGCCGAGCGCCAAGCCGCTTTCGCGTTACTGAGCACCACCAAGCTAGAGGTTGCTGCAACGAGAGGCACCAACGCTCACGCATTCGCACTTCAGCAGCTAAGCGTTGCTCGTACGCGAGCGGCCACAGCAGCAGGCGCTCACACCGCTGCCATGAACACAGCAACAGCCGCTGCCGCCAGGGCAAGCGTTGCAGCACGCGGATTAAGCACTGCACTGGCACTGGTTGGCGGCCCCATTGGGTTGATGATTGGCGCGGGCGGGCTACTATACGTATTCCGCGACGAACTAAACCTAACCGGACACCGCGCCGGGTTAACCGAGGATCAAATTGCAGACCTGCGCGATGAAATGCAGGAAATGTCGCAAGAGGATCTGAGTCAGTCGCTGTCGTCGCTGAATACCGCGCTAGATGCGGCCACTGTTAAGGCCGCCACGGCGCGTGAAGAATTAGCTAGGTTGAGAAGTGAGAACCGTGGTAGCGGTGTGCTGGGGGTAGATAATTTTGGGGCAGAAGTGCGCGGAATGCAGGCTGTGGCCGAAGCCCAAGAGCGCATCGTTGAATTGAATCAGAAAATCAACGTAGCGCGTAGCGAAACAGCACAACGAATTGAGGATAACGCCAATGCGTTTATTGTGTATGCCGACCGATTAGAGCGCACGCGAGAAGAAACAGCGCTAGCCGATGATGCCACCAAGGCGCTAAACGACACGGCGGAAACATCGGCGGAAAATTTTGGCAACCTGTCAGACTCTCTAAACACCCTCCTCAACCGCCTAAATCCCGCTCGCGCTCGCACACAGGCATACGCTCAGGGCGTTGGCTTGCTAAATACCGCACTCGCTACCGGAACGCTGAATTTTGGCGACTACCAGCGGGCGATGGTGGCGCTGCAGGAAGAGCTATACAACGTTGAAGATGCGACGGAAACGGCCACAGAAGAAATGAGCCGCGAGTGGGAACGCTTCGGTAATTCGGTCGATGAAACGTTCAAAGATGCGTTTAAGGGCGCGTTTGATTCGTTTGAGTCGTTTGCAGACCGCCTAAAGGGCGCGTTTGAAAACCTCATGGCAGAGCTAGCCTACGCTGCGCTGAAAAACGAGATCAAAATACAGCTTGGCATGGGTACCAGCGGGCCGATGTCGGGCGGGATTGGGCAGTTGTTTGGCGGGCAAGGGGGCGGTCTAGGCAGCATTGGCAGCCTAGTCAACGGCGCTAAGTCGTTGTTTGGTTTTGGTGGGGGTGCTGCAAGCGGCGGGTTCATGGGGGCCGCTGCGACGCAAACAGCAGGCACGCTGTACGGTAGCGCAGCTACGGGGAGTGCTATTGGCGCAGCATCAAGCGGCGGATTTCTAAGCAGCATCGGCAGTGCTGCTAGCGCCGCCATGCCATGGCTAGCAGGTGGCGCACTGATTGATAACGTGCTAGGGCTGGGCATTACTGACGGCATCGTTAAGGGCATTAGCGGCCTATTTGGCGGCGGAAAAACCGCCCCTAAATTTGAGCTGGCTACAGTTGATTCTAACACTCGCGGTCATGGTGTTTTTGAAGACTATGGTTCAGGTGTTGTTTCCCGTGGAGCGTTTGGCGCGGTGGGCTTTACCGACGAGGGGACAGCACGACTAGAAG
>Ga0209503_10000225_pt1 | contig 38808 bp, 46 predicted proteins | sample SouAtlMetagenome_2_FD_187448 | JGI IMG/M metagenome (GOLD analysis project Ga0209503, IMG submission 187448) | Marine eukaryotic phytoplankton communities from Atlantic Ocean - South Atlantic ANT15 Metagenome (SPAdes) (version 2) | ecosystem: Environmental > Aquatic > Marine > Oceanic | place...
AGTAGTAAATGTTCCTGTCATATTTGATAATGTAGGATTTCCATTTACAGTATACGTATTAGTACCTGCTCCACCACCGCTAGCATTAAATGTTAATTGAGTGCTGCCTCTAAATACTCTAAATTCCGTAGCACCTGCACCTAATTCTGAACCCGCTACAGTACCAGTTACTGTGGCTGGGAAAGCATGAGTAGGATTTGTTAAAAATACAGTGTGTCCATCGTTTCCTTCTTGAACTGCAAATACTGATAAACTATCACTAGCCTCTACGGATTCTCCATCTTCTTTAACATTTACTTGATAAACTTTAGGAGTTGTAAACGATGTTTGTGGTATTGCTACCCCTTCAGTACTTGAAGTAGTAAATGCTTGAATTTGACTTCCATTTTCCAAATACTGGAATCTAGCTGCAGTAAAGTTTTTTGCGTCTGCGGCTAGTGTTAAAGTTTCACTTCCTGAACTTCCTGTTCCCTGGCCTGCTACTAAAGCTCCATCTTTGTCATAATTAATTGCATATTCGTTTGAAGTTAATTGAACTGTTTTTGCATTAGATCCAGCAGCTCCAATATTTCCTGTTTTAGATTTTGATATAGAATATGTTTGGTCAAGAGTAAACTGAGTTCCATCTGGGGATAAGTTAGCTGGTATAGTTGCTCTAAATACTGCAGTGCCTTGATCAGCACTCATGCTAGATACAGTATATACACCAGTGGTGCTATTTATTGATACATCTACTCCTGTTTCAGAGTTGACTGCATAAGTTACTTGTTGTCCTCCGCTTGTAGCAGTAGTTATGTCTGTTGATCCTACAAATACTTTAAATGTTCCACCAGCATTAGTAAAACTTGCTCCTGTGCCGTCTGAGGCTGTTGCTACAGTATGAGAGTTATTTGTTAAAAATGCAGTGACACCATCAGAACCATCTTTTACACCAAAGATTGTAACAGAGTCTGTTGCTTCTGGACTTCCACTTGGGGTTCCATCAAATAGTTTTACAACAACATTAACACTAGCATTTGCAGCAGGTTCATCAGAGTCAAGTAAAGTGAAGTTTCCAGTAGTATTTGTTTCTTTTAATTGTCCACCAACTAAGAATTGATAATTAGGTGTTCCACTAAATGCTCCAGTTCCTTGATCTGCTGTTGTAAATGTTATATCAGTACTTTCTCCACCTGTTGCAGAGTAACTAATGACATGAGTGCTAGGAGTAAGTTTGATTGCTTTTGCATCTTGTCCTAAACTTCCTGAGCTTCCATCTTTACTTACTGTAACTGGTATAAGTTCTGAAAAACTTTCATTTGAGTTTGAATCTGTTGTTGTTACTTTTACAAATTTATTTGCTGTATCGTGAGCAAAACTAGAGGCATCAATAGTCGCATTATATGGTGCGCTACTGTCTACCACACTTGCATTATTATTTGTAAATGTTACATCACTTGCAGTTGTAGTTGTATCTGAATTAACAAGTGTAAAAGTTACATTAGATGCAGTAATATTTCTTAATGTTGCTGTAAGTAGAATATCTTGAGAAGCTCCGCCTGGTGTAAGACTATTAGATGCATTGAATCTTAGTTGAGCACTAGAAACATCTACGTCAAGTTGTGGTGAAGGTACAAGAGCAAGTGCTGTTGTGCCTGCTCCTATTACTGTATTAAACTCACTATGAACAACTCTTACTGCTTGCGAAGAAGTGCTTTTAGCATCTCTTCTATGTCTTATCCAATAGTAAAAAGTTCCTGCAGTACCTAGTGCATCATTAAATGTTGTAACATTATCTACTACTGCCTGTAGTTGAGCATGATTAGGTATTGTACCACTACTGCCCTGAGAACTTGCTCTCCATATTTCTGTAGAATCTGTAGCTTCTTTAAATCCTGTACCATTTGTCCAGTTAAGTGTAACTATACCTGGTTTATTATTTGATGTGCTAAGACTTGTTGGTTTTGAAGGAACAGCAAACTCCTGCCCCATTCCTGAAACTGCTCTATGTGCTAGAGTGGCTCTTTGTTGAGTAATCGCATATATTGAATCATCATACTCTCGTGCTTTTACACTTGTAGTACAATTTGAATTATATGTTAGATTTTCTATTCTGAATAACTTACTTTCAAAACCAAAAGGCTCGTAAGTAAAAGAAATAACCTCGCCAGGTTTTAAAAGTAATCCTTTCGGTCCTAAAGTAAAACTTATTTCTTTGCTATATCTACTTTGAATTAATTCTTTTTCTACATTAACTCTAGCGTTATAATAACTTGTAATTCCAGTAAAAGGAAAACTTCCTGTTTTCACTATTCCTCTATCTGATTTTAAGAAATCTGCATTAAAGAAAGATACACTTCTTGAATTAAAATGATTTTGAGGGTCATTTAAACTTGCTTTAATTGTATTTTTTGATGTTTTTAAACTATTATCATTTAAAGATATTGTACCTATTATATCAGAGTTATCAATATATTCTGGATTTGTTTGTATTCCGTCTGTTAAAGATAAAGTAGGAGTTGACTCCTGAGTTTCTACAGACATTACATATTTACCATTTGAATAAGATAATATACCATTATAGTGTGAAAGTATAGCATTTACATTATCAAATAAAGGTTTTGAAGTATCAATATAAAAATTAGTTTGATGACGTGTAACATTAAATTGTTGTGAGTTTATCCACCCAATATATCTCCAATACTTTACAAAATCACTATCATATAAACTATATCCTACTCCATTTCCAGAAACATTCATTGCAAGAGTACTACTTCCGCTTCCAGAAACTTTTGTTAATGATATGCTAGTAATAATTGTCCAGTTACCACTAACACCACTAGTGTGAGTAGGTTCTGTAGTTTCATACCCACCACTTCCAGTATATTGGTAATAGTAAGGAGTATTTCCTGAGTCTTGACGAAGTATAATATCTCCAGGACTATATAGTATGTGCTGTCCAAAAGGTCTTAAGAATTTTCCTGAGACTTTTGTAAAAGTAACACTTGTAGTACTACTCGCTGTAGTAAGAACTTCTCCAGAAGCTACATGATTACCGCTATAAGAAAGTTTATAAATATCTCCTGCGGTAACATTACCTGCACTTGCCAAACTAACTGTTACATCAGCTCTTGTGTCACAAAGTAAGGCAGCTTCTCGTACTGATGCGATATCAATATCTTCTTCTATATCTAATCCTTTACCATATCTATTATCTATTAATAGATCAGTTGTTTGAATAGCTGGATTTATAGAAGATCTTTTATCTAATCCTTTACCTTGTATTACATAAGTATCATTATTATTTGTAGTTGAAGTTATTGTAGGGGTAAATATTAAAGGAGCTTCTAGTCTTATTATATTATTTGATGTATCTACAGAAGTAATTTCTCTGATTTCTTCTGTTTCCATCACTTCAAAAAATGAGCCAATTAGTTCATTAGAGGTAAGTGTAGCATGAGGGCTTGCTCTAAACTCATGAGTTGAGTTTATGAAGAAAGCATCAGAAGGCATTATTGTTATATTAGTATGTAAATTAGTTTGATTTGGTGTGAATCTATAGTTAGAGATAGCTAAATTAGTACTAGAACCAGTTAATCCATGTACTCTCATGGTCTTATCTTTAACAGATTTTAATATATTTGGTAAAGTTCCACCTATTTTTATATGTGCTTCACTACTAGAAGAAGTTCCAGTTGTGTCTGGATAAAGTTGTAAAAATTTAGTTTTTGCTGCTGAAGTAAGTGTAAGAGTGAGTATACCATTTGAGTCAGTAACTGCATTAGTAATATCTATTTTATTATTATTAAGTATATTAAGAGGAGTATCTTGTACATTTGAATTGTACGGAAGCATATGCCAATATTTATTTGAACTCGACTTTAGTCTTACAAATTTTCTTTGAGGCACTCCATAATCACTGGTTTTTGCTACAGCTGTTGCTCCTGATCCGCCTCCGCCACTAATTGAAATTGTAGGTGCTGAAGTATATCCACTTCCTGGATTTATTATAAATAGTTTTTTAATCTTTCCATTTTCAATTCCAGTAACAGTTTTTCTTTTTCCAAATAGTCCTGCTAATCCACCACTTTTTTTCTTAAACGCTGCTTGAACAGTTGCTCCTGATCCACTTCCACCAGAAATAGATATAGTAGGAGCTGAAGTATATCCAGAACCAGAATTTGTAACTTCTATTTCAGTAACTGCATTTAACCCTAAATTTGGTTGTTTGTCTAGTATGAATCTTACTTGGCTTACTCCTCTAGAATTAACATCTATATATTTATGTAAAATTCTAAATCCTGTTTCAGCTTGCCATGTTGTACCATTATAAGAAGTTTCTACACTAATGATGTCGCCTTCTTTAAAGTTTACTGCATTATCTGCTTCTCCTCCATATGCGGATTGAGTAGCTGCTTGATATACAGGGTCAGAAACAAAAGTTCCATCATAATTAAAACAATGTAATGCTTTTCCTTTTACTACATACTCTACTTCAGGTAAAGTTGTAGAATCAGCATCAATCTTAAATTTTGCTACTGCATATGCTGTATCTAATAAAGTATGGTCAGGTGACCAATATCTTTCTAAACCAGTATAGTAACTATCTTGTCTTTTAAAGTTATCTCCTGCTGCAATAGTTGCTAATACATTGCTTGTTTTTTGAAAGGGTCTTCCAGCATGAAATGTAAAATCTATATCGTGTGGAGAAGATATACTTGCAGATTCTTCATGTCCTAAACCTTGCAAATCATCAGTGACACTAGCTTCAGGTATATTGTTTTCATTTATAGCAACATAATCGTCATACAGATTTTCATAGTCTTCTTCTGCCGCATCCGAATACGCATTATTGTACTCGTCAGTTAAGCCTTCTTCATCTAGCCACGCTTCGAAAGATACTGTTCCACTACTATTTATATTTGTTCCACTTAGTGTTCCGCCTCTATCCATTCTACCATAACAAGTAAGAGCTGTAGCATCAGAGCCTGTTCTTGCAGTAGCATCTTGAGCATCTACACAAAGAAGAGAGTTACTATCTATATATAAATTGTATATACCTTGAATCTCTCCTTCTGACAATCCGTAAGCTACATAAATAGAATTTGGGTCATTTTTTAAAGTATCAGCAAAAATAGGTATGCCAGGTACTCTCATAACACCGTATACTACTGGTAAGTATTTACCTTGTAAATAAACACTTAAATCTACATCATGATCGACTTCTTCCTGGTATTCTTCTACATAAGTTTTTGTGCCTCCAAGAAGTCCTGCTAATCCACCTCTTCTTTTCTTTTTATTTCTATATCTTGTTTCTGAAGTTTGGTAAGTTGCTATTGTATTTAATGACATCTCAGAATGTAAGAAACCTAAGTCTGAGGCATATTGAGGTTTAATAGCTAGTAACTTTTGAGGTTTACCATTAGAGTCTAAAGCTCTATGAATTTCATCTGAACTTATTCTACCTGCTACTTGACTAAAATCTCCCCAATGACTAGTCATGTTCCATTGAACTTTGGTAGACTTAGGAGTTTCTTGTATATTAGTTGAAGTTATAAATCCTCTAAAGGTTAGTACAGCATCTCCTATTATTGCTCCTGTATCAGGATTTAAAAATACTTTAAAAACATCTACTTTTCTGTTTACAAAAGAAGGATTTGTAAATACTAATTTTGTTCCATCTGAAATACTAGCTTGTGTTTTGCTTAATTTTAAAGTTGTTCCTGTTATAGAAGTTACTACTGAATCTATTTCTACTCCTGCTCCTGAAACCAACTGTCCAAGTTTTATCTTTGTATTAGCTGATTGAAGAGTGATTTGATTGGTGTTTGTTACTGCACTATTTACAAAAGACTCTGTGCCTTTATCAAGAGTTGCTCCAAAAATCTCTTCATTTAATAATCCTACTGTAAAAGGAGATGATAAAGCTGAAACTAAAAATGAGGAATCATCAGGGTCTATACCAGTTTGTTTTAATGTTAGGACAGTATCATTTAGACCAGATATGATAAATATTTTTTCACTGACTGCGTCTCTTGAAATACTTCCTGCATCTGTACCTCCAGAAAATAAAGTTCCGTTTTGTTTCTTAATTGATATTTTATCTCCAATTTTAAAGCCGCTTTCTGCCCAGCTAAAAGGGAGTCCGTCTATTACTGTAGAAGTTGAAGTAAGAGTACAAGTATCATCTAAATCTCTTGTTGAGTTGTTTGCTGATAAAGTTCCATTTAAATTAACTTTTAGTCCCAAGTACTCGCCCGGAACTGTAATGTTCATATTTGTTGCTTTTGCTTTTGTAGTTTCTGAGTAGCTTCCTATAGTTAGTAATTGATGTGCATTATAGGTATCGCCTTTATACTCGATATCTCTAGCTCCGTCTGTAAGATATACGAATCTGTTTTCATTTTCACGAAACTCTCCTTGAAAAGGATTAAAAGGTCTTTCAAATTTTATTAAATGCGCATACTCAAACGGCTCATTATTTATGAGAGCAGTTTCTAGTGCTGATGGTAATATTCTTTTTGCCATTTATACTTGTGCCTCCTCCAATGAAAGAGAGAACTGATATAAGTTATTAGTACCTAAGTCGTATTCTCTCACATCTGAAGTTTGTATAACTCTAAATTTAGTGTTAGTATATACTACACCTTGTCCTGAAGCTACTGCTTTTTCAATGTGTGGACTTACATAGTACAATCGCTGACTACTAGAAGGTTGAGTACCTCCTGTTAGATAATCTGAATTTGTTAGTACTCGAGTTATTTGGTATGCTTTTTTATGTGTGCTATTATTACTGTCGTTAAAATTAATCATATCGCCTATTTTTAACTCACCATTACCTGAGCCAAAACCTGCAGCAACAAAATGATTAGCACCAACGGATACAGCAGTATTTGTTGTAATTGTTCGATTAAGTGTAGAATCTCTTGAAGTAGAATATTGTGGTAATATAACGAAGAATGGCTGTAGTTTACCGCGCTTCTCTTGTAAAAATGCGTAAATGGGTTCGAACTGTTCTCGAGTCATTGGATTATATGAAATTTGAATTTTCCACCTTTGCCCAACTATAGCTCGAGATATCACTCTTCCACTATTTGTGCGTGAAATTGAGGAAGGTTGTTCGCTAGTAAATTTTACTGAGGCAAAGCCAGGCCCAGCACTTCCACTGCTGTCTGCTTGTCCTGCATCTCCTATCTTATTACTAGGGTCAGGTAGTATATTTAAAAAATCACTAAATGCTGCCATTATGTGTTACTCCCATATGTTTGTGTGTCTACTGTTTCTAAAAATCTTTCGCCGTTTTCGTTTGCTGCTTCTCTAAGCATTCTAATAATGTTTCCTTTCTGATTCATGAGTACATCTTCTACTCCAGAAGCATCTATAGCATTAATTGAGAAGTTAATATTTTGTGCTCCTCCGCCTAATGCAAAGTTTGGTGTTATGTCTACTGGAATTGATGGAGTTACTACTTCTGGTCCTCTTTCTCCAACTACTATGCCTCCATCTGCATATCCTCTTCTTCCCATTGCACCACCAGCTCCACCTAAATCTTGTCCGGTTGTTCTTCCGCCTCTTAAGTAATTAAGTTCCCCTCCTGTTGCTTGTCGAGAAACATCAACAGCATTACTTCTTTGTCCTATTTGTAAATTCGATGTACTTGCAGTTGGTGTTTCACCAACTCCTCCAGTAAATTTTAGTTTTGATATAAGACCAATCTGTGCAGCACCCATTGCTGCAATCATTCCTGCGATTACACTCGCAAAAGGAAACTCATAAGGAGTTGAGATATTGAGAGCACCTGCAATACCAGCTGCTGTAGAAGCTATTGCTTGTGCTAACATTAGCTTTTTATTAATTTCAAATTGTTTTTTCTGCATTTGAACTTTTTTCTTTTCAAGTGCTGCAAGTTTTGCCACTGATTCTTTTGATTTTCCATCTCTTTTCTTTTCTGCTTCTATTTCTGCGTCAATTTGTTTAATTCTGTTTTGAGAAAATGCAGAAAAAACACTTTGTAATTGACCTATAGAGCTACTAATTGCAGTAGCCATTGCTTGGAATCTTTCTCCTTGTGTGGCTTCTTGATCACTAAGAACTTTGTCTAAATTTGTAAAAATATCTAAAATGCCCATAGAAGCTCTACCTAAAGAAGCTGGAAAAGCTCCATTCTCGCCAAAAGTACTTTCTAAAATAGCTGCAAAATTTAATACATGAGTTTGAAGAATTGCCATATCAATAACTGCTTTTTCAACCCCAGCACCTAATAATTTTGTAACTAATCCTTCTGTTTTCTCGCCTGTTTTTTCATCAATTACATCGTTTAAAGCCCTGGCATCTGTTATTGCTTGACTAATAGAATCTCCTACAGTGCTTCCAGCAAATTCTTTTTCAAATAGTTGTACTATCTTTTCACCAAACTTTTCTGTTTCTCCAGCATAAGTACTTATTATTGTGTTGGCTGTATCTGTGGCTGCTTGATCTAAAGCGTTTTGAGTTAAGCTTATATCAATATTTGTTTCTCTTACTTTATTTCTTTCAGCTATAAGTTTTTTTAACTCTGCTTTTTCTGCCGCATTCATTGTTCCTGAAAGATGTTTGCCCGTTAACTCTAATTGTCTCGCATTCATTTCATTTACTACAACTTTATTTCTTTGTTTAATTACATCTAACTCTAGCTTGGCTAGTTTAAATTGAAATTGAGCTACTTCTATTTCAGCATCTATTCTTTCTTGTAAGTTTCTATTTCTTATTTCTTCTTCTTCAATAACAGTTGCTATTTTTGTTGCAAAGGTATCGTCGATTCCTCCACCTGTTTGTGCTTGTGCCAGTCTATTCTGTATAGCAACTCGAGCTTTTAAAGAATCATTTAATTTTTTCTCAACGTTCATAAATAATAACGCAGCTTTTACTTTATCATTTTCTATTCTTAATTGTTGAGTAGCAAGTCTCATTTCTTCCTTGCTTTCTTCTGTCTGTAATTGTCTTATTGCAAGAATTGCTGAATGAACTTGTTGCATAGTTTCTGCTTGTAAACCAAGTTCTTTTTCTCTACCTACTAATGAACCTACAGTAGATAGTTCTTTTAGTCTTTCTTCAGTAATTCCTGTTGCTGCTATTTTTCTATTTACTTCTTTTTGTAAAAGTTCAAGCTCTATACTTCTTCTTGCATTGAGAAGTTTATTTTCCATTTCTATTGCAGTAACAGAAAACTTTAATAATCCTTTTATTTGCGAACGAAGTCCTTTAATTTCATTTAATAAACCTTTTTGTTGAATAAGTAATTCTTGTTGTCTTTCAAACTCAAGTTGAACATCTCTTAATACTTGTAGTCTCTCTTCTTCTGTGTTGTTAATATCAGTAAGTGCATTTCTTTGATCTTCAGTTAGCAATGCTAGTACAGCATTATCAGCAACAATTTCATTTAACAAATCTGTTCTTTCTTGATCTCTTAGCGTTGCTATCATAATATTTTCATTAATTTGTTTAAAGCTTCCTAAAGGTTTATCTACTTGAGTTTTTGTTATCAAAGAATCAGAAAATTCTCTTGCAGAATCTCTTGCACCATCTATAGCTGATTTAATACTTTTAAAGTTTTCAGCTTCTAATCTTGATCTAGCTAATATGTCATCTCTAACTCCTTCTGCGCCTATACCAAAAAAGAACTCTCTTCTGCCAAGTTTTCTAACAAGACGATCCATTTCCTCGGTAAGCTCTCCACCACTGTTTCTAAGTTGCTTTATAAAGTCATCAATATTCTGTTGAATTTGTTGTTGTGCAGTATCTCCGAAAAAATCAGAAACAAATGCATTTATTTGCCTAACTATAAATCTAGTATCTTTCACGTAAACATCAAAAGCCTCGATTTGTTTTTCTAATGATTCAATCGTTGAAAGAGTAGCTTCTTTAAGAGCCAAAGTTGAATCAGTAATTCCTTTAAAATTTTTCTCTCCTCTAAATTTTCCCAATTGTTCATTAGCATGGTCTAATTTTCTGGTGAACATATCTAAAGTTTCTTCAGCTTCTTTATTTGCTTCACTAAGTTTTCCTTGAGCTTCTCCAAAAAATCCTATTTTTTTAGCAATAAAGGTTAATACAGGTATGGCAAGCATTATAATAGAAATAAATGGCATAATTGTCATCATAACTTTTTGTATTTTTACTGCTGCAACGCCTAATGTTCCTTGAAGCCTAAGTGTAATTTTATCTAAGAAACCAAATTTTATTCCTGCTTGCTCTGCTTTCAGTCCTGCTAACTCAATTGCGGGTCCAATTGATTTAAACCCTGCTCCTAAACCTTCTAGTTCTGCTGTAGCTACTACTCCCGCTACAGCGTCAGCTTTTATTATAGATTTTTCTGCAGCTAGTCTGGTCATATCAGCAAGCTCGTTCTTTTTGGCACCGGGCATTGGGCCTTCAAAGTTAATCAGTTGTTCTTCTTGACGAATTTTCTTTATTATTGCTAATTCTGCTTTTAGTAATCTTAATTCTTCATTAGCAGCTGCATTTTTCTTTCTTTGTTCAAGTCCTCGTTTAGTTTTTAAATCTCCTAATCTTTTTTCTATAAGTACTTCTCTTTCTTTTAGTCCTATTTGTTTTTTTAAATCTAGTTCAATTTGTTTAGAAGCAGCTCTTCCCCCAACTTTTAATTGTGCTTGTGGGCCTTTTTGACTAGCTGCTGTAGCTGCAGCTCTTTGATCATCTAATTTAGCTTTTCTTAACTTTGCAAATTGAACTTGTTCCTCTCTTAACTGCGCAATTTTTGCTTGACTTTGTTCAGCACTTTCTGCGGCAGATTTTTTGGCTTCTTGTGCATTCATTGCTATGCCTAAAGTGAATTGACCAATTGCAGGAATAACTAATCTTAAAAGAGTTATTCCAATAATCGCAAAGGCCTGTCCAAAAAGTATCTTGTTTTCTGAGAATATATTTACTAAAGGCCCAATTCCTTTGTTAAGAACTGTAAGAATATTTTGTGTTATATCAGAAAAAGTTGTAGCTAGTTTAGCAAAGGGATCGATAGGCACATCTGCAAATGCTTGGAATTTTTGTTGTCCTTGAGCTATTGCTTCGTTAGCAAATGCTTGTCTTCTTTGAAATTCTGTTAAACTTCCTACACTTACACCTAACTTAGAAGCATATTTTGAAGCGGCTTCATTAACACGAACAAATAAACCAATTTCATCTAAGAGTTCAGGCTCTACTTTAATAACCCCTCTAAATATTCTATCTAAAGCGTCAGGCAGGTTTCTACCAAGAGACACAGCAGCATTTCTTGCTACTTCTCCTAGTTCCATTATTTGTTTTGATTCGAAACCCGCACTAAGAGCTAGTGAGGTTGCACGAAGTGAATTTGCAAAATCCATACCAAAGCCAGAAGCTTCTTGTAAGTCTCTTGCTACTCCTCGTATAGATTTTCCTGAAACAACTTCTAATTGAGTCATAGATTCAACTAAAGTATCTATCTGAGCCGATCTAGAAAGAATACCAAAAGCAGCACTTAAGGCAAATACGTTTGCAGCTAATAAAGCGTAAGCACGAACAAGGCCTCCAGAGCCTCCTCCTTCCATACCTTGTTGCATTTTAGAGAACTCTTTAGTTGAGTTCGAGGTCATATTTGCCGCTGCACGTGTTCTTCTACTGTACTTATCAACGGATTTACTAGCTTTATCAGAGGAGCTTGAAACTTTTTTCTGAGCTTGGTCTACTTTATTTAACTTAAGTAAAACTTTATCAAAGCCTTGCTCTATAGCTTTTACTATAAAAGTTGTTTGTTCTTGTTGTGCCATTATTTCTTTATTTTATCTAACTCTGATTTGAGTTTTCTTTGAGACAGTTCTATTTGTCTCGATTCCATAAACGTTATTACTTCAAATGTAAAATCTTTTAAATGTCTTTTTACATTAAACTCTTTTAGTAAGAATTTAAAATTTGTAAAATCTTTTCCTATATATCCAACATCTGGGTATATTCTATTGCCTAGCAAATTGTATATACTAACTGCTGTTAAAACAGGAGAAGGAAAATCTTCCCATTCAACTGGACACTTGTCCCAATCTATTTCTTGTCCTGTTTCTTCGCACATCATAAGGTATTGCTCCTTAGTCATGCCTATATCAGCATTATCCAGTTGGTTTTTGAGCTTTTTTAACAGTATTTGTTTGTTTTGTTCCACGAAAGTTTTCTAAATCAAAGACTACCTCGTTGAGCCAGTTATCAAATTCACTAGAATTCTCAACTAAAAGTATGGAATTATCTTGTGTAAAATCTAATTCTGTCTCTACATCTTGTCCCTGTAAATCAACTAAAATTAAATCTTCTAAATACTTAAGTTTTAGTCCTTTCCAATTTTTTACTGTTTTTTCTGCAAACTCTTTGACAAATTTTTCATCATCTAGATTTTCTTCAAATTGTCTAGTTTTTCTATTAAATTTATTTTGAATACAGTTTTTTCTAATATTCTGCAATTCTTTTCTTGATAGATTTGCAAGTTCTACTTCAAATCCTTCTAATCCTGGGAATTCTACCCAAGAGGTTTTACTATCCACTAGTAATGATTTTAATTCCATATATTTCTCCTTAATATGTTATTTGGTTTCCTAAATCAGTAGGAGTTCCTACTAATCTAAAATCGTAAGTTTGTGTAAACACTTCTTCTACACTAGAACGTTTAGTATACATACAGTCTGCTAAATTTGCATTAAAAAATATACTATTATTTACTTTAGTTCTTATCTGTACTGAAGTGCTTGTATTAAATGTTTGATACTCAGAAGCATTAGCATCACTATGAAATTGAGTGATGTTTCCACTAACATTTCTGTCTGTCAAACTATAGTCTGAAGGATACATTGCATTTGTTGCATTTGTAACACTTAGACTATTTTGTAGTGTCTCATAAGGAGTCCATTCTATATTATTTTGTATTTGTAAAGTTGTTGTTACTAAATTAGAAACAGTACTATTACTTACTAGTACATCTAATAAAGGTTTAGTGGGAGTTCTTGTGGCACTTGCAGATTGCAAATTGCCAGGAAGTGAATAATTTTCATCTCCTACCCTACTTAGTTTTTTACCTTGTCCGCTTACATTTAATATTAAATGAGACCCTTTTGCAAACTGAAACTCTCCTTGAGTAATGACACAACCTTCTATTTTAAAAGTGCCATTTGTAGATACTACATAAATATCAAAAGACTTTAATTGTTGGTCTCCTGATGTAGTAACTATATCTGTCAAAAGTTCAAGTATAATTTGCTCATCTTTCTCTGTTGTTAAATGAGTGCTAAAACTAAAATCGGCAGGATTAGCTTTTGTTATACTCGTTCCTCTAAACATCTTTGTTTGATCGTGTAAAGTCTTTACTGAATACGCATCTTCCGCAAATGTTTGAGTTAGAGTAAGATTAGGAGTAATCTTTACATTGTATCGATTACTCCCAAAATGTATGTGGAGCTCGCTCTCTCTAAGAAAGTTAAACCCCGACATGGTTAGACCGCTGTACTAGACGCTTTGTCGTAACCTGTTTCGGTAAAGGTAGTTGAACCTTTAGCCTTAATTGTCATTTCATCAGTTGATGAAATAGTTGTACCTAATGCCATAAATTCAATATTTGTTGAAATAACATCTGCTACTTCAAGGACAGGTATTTGTATATGTGCTCTTGGTACATCAAACTCAATCACAGGAGTAGCAGAACTTCCGCCGCCCATGAATAAACTCATGTTAAATGAGTTAGTAACTAAGTTTGTAGCTCCTTGTAAATTCTTCAATAATTCGTTAGAACCATTTGATTTTGTATCAAGGTAGCAATTTAGTGTTCCAGAGATTTGTCTTGTTCCTGTAAACGAACCAATTGGTTGGTCAACGATTCCAAGAGTTTCTGGAGTTAGGTAAGTAATATTGTTAGCTATAGTAATAGAGCCTCCAATAATATTGATGTCATAATCTGTAACTGCATCTAAACCTCCTGCAGAAGATCCTCCACCTTGTACTAAGTTAGAAAGAGTTAATGCTGATAATTTATTTCTAAGATAATCTGCATCATTTGTTCCACTAACATCAACAAAGTTGAATTTTTCTACATCAGTTTTAACAATTGTTTGTGTGCCGCTACCTGAACCAGACACATTGTTGCCTTTAGAAGGATCTTCTATAGCTCCTGCGGCTGAGGCTGTTAGCTGGTCAATACTTGTAGCATTACCAGACCAACTTAAGGTTGCGATTCCATCAATAGAGAAATCAATCTCTACTTGGTTAACTTGACATTCATTAAGTCTGTAAGTTGTATTTTCTAGTGCAAAATAGATTTGTAGTTTTAGCAATTCGTGAGAATTAGATGCTGAAAAATCAACATCTGCTGTACTAGCAGTATATGAGATACCTGAATTAGTAGTATTACCACTATTAGTATCTTTATCTGCAGTTGTCATTGTCTGACCAGATAGTGCTGCCCAAAGAATGTTCTCTGCATAATCATGTGTACCACTTGCTCTAAAGCTGTTTGTTCCATGTTTGAAAGGTCTTGCATAAGTTTGGAAAGACCATTCTGCAGGTGCTAAAGAGTCATTAAATCTCTTTGAACCCCTGTTTGGAGTAGAACCAGCTTCACTGATTGTTACATCAGTACTCTCGTTTGCTTGGGAAAAACTATAACCATCTAATACACCAATTTTAAAAGTATTTGCGTCTCTTTCATTTCCTTTGAAAAGACCAAGCGCAGTTCTATTACCGTCAAAAGTAGTAGTAGTTGCAGTGTTTGCACCATCAATTTTCATAGCAAATCCTGTGCCAGTTCCTGAAGTTGCAGATTGTGTTAAATCAGCGTTGTCAGTCTTTGCTCCAGAACCCCTACCATTATTAGTCAATGTTACAGCAGTTACTGCACCACTATTTACTGCGGTTACAACAACATTCACAGCAGTTGCGCCAGTACCAATAGTAATTACATCACCAATAACGTGACCTGAGCCACCTGTTATGTTATCTAATTCTATTACTCCACCGCCACTAGTATGAACACCGTTTACTGTGCTTATAAATACTTGGGTATTTCTCGATAGATTTAAAGCCATTGCTTTCTCCTATTATTTTCTTTGGAAAGGATTTCGCTTGATTTTAATCAGCGTCTTCGTTTCCTAATATCGTACTTCAACAGTTATTTCCCCAACGCCCAGAGGGGCTATCGCGCCTTCATCAGTTGTAATACTTTGTATTGTCACTGATGTTGTAGCTTCATTAGGTTGAACGCTGTCATCGTACACTAATACATCATTATCGTCAATAATCTTTTCGATATCTTCGATCAATAATGCTAATTCTTCTTGGGAGTCGTCATTACTATGTACATAAAGTCGTATCGATAGTAATAAAAATCTCCATTTAAATCCTCCTGGTTGGTATTGTCTGCTTTCATCTCCAGCAACAACACATACCTTAGGGAATTGTTCAATTTCATCTATAAAAGTAAGAGAGCTATCTGCATTTTCAAAGATATTAGTATTAAAGAGATGGCTACCATCTATTCCTTTAATCTTTTCGGCTAAAGCCACTGCTATCTTTTTTCTTTGTGTTCTATAAATAGCCATTATACTCTCCTTAGGTAGAATGTAAACTTTTGCTCAGATAGTTCTAATGCTAAGTTTCTTATACTTTTCTTTATTAGAGGTCGAGGGTCATAGTTTGGATCCCACTTGTCACTCCTTTCAAAAGTTGCATAAGGAAATAATAAATATGAAAAATCTCCTTGTATCTGAGTTTCTCCTCTAGGCTGTAAACTTAATAATACAGCACTATTTGAAAATCTTCCTGTTCTGTTAATTAGTGCAGGTCTACCCATATTTCTTCTTATCTCTGCACCCAATCTTCTGTTAATTCTTGTTCTTAATTTGTTTAACTCTCTTTGAGTTTCTCCGCCTTCTCTACTTTTCTTTCTGCTCTTTGCTACCTTTGTACCTAGTATAGAGGCTGCGGCTCTTATTTCTTCGTTGGCTTCGTCAATTAAATGATTTGTTAATTTTTTAGGAAGATATTTTATTCCATAATTAACTTTTCTTTTAGGAGAGACTGATTTTGTCTTTCCTTTGTTTTGTTTCTTGCCTTTTGCTAATTTACTTAGCGCTTCCTGTCTTGACTTACCTCTAGCTTTTGAACCTGTTATATTATCTATACCCACTTTTCTTATGGAGTTTACTAATCCTGCTCCAAAACTTTGCATTGCTTCAGGTATATCACTAGCTTTACTTGCGCCGAGAGCCTTTGCTCTGGCTGAAGCTATTGCTCCTTGCCTGTTACTTTTTGGTTTATGGTCACTTGCTAGTGTAGTATTTATTTGTACTTTTTTACCATCACCAAAACTTAAATCTTTTTCTTTTAAGGCAGATATATCTATTCTACCTTGAGCTTTTATTTCTTCTGCTATTGCTTTTGGATTTCTACCACCTTTCCAAAATTTTTCTAGGTTTTCTGATAAAAATCTGAGTGCTCTTAACTCATTTACTAACTTTTGTAATCCTGCTACATTTTTAACTGGTATTCCAGTATTAGCACCAACTTGAGTATCTTTAAAAGTACTTCCATTCTCCATAGATACTATTGCTTCTGTTAGTAGTACAATAGTTAAAGAGAGTGATACATTAATAGGTATAAAACTAGTATGATCATGTTCCCAGCCTTTGGGAGCTTGACTTTTTGCTTTATTAAGTGCATTAGATAATTTATCTAAAGCCCCTCTTAATTCTCCAAAAGTTTCTGCTGCAGCATATTCTTTTATAACTTCAATATCTCTAGGATTAAGTAATTTAAATGCTTTTCTTAATCTTCTAAAAAACTCGTTATTAGTATTAACTTGAACTTCTAATTCTTTATTTAAAGTCTTTCTAATATTAGCAGTAGTAGTATATAACTTACCTGCATTCTCTTGAATAAGTTTATCTAGTAATACTCCTCTTCTTGTACTCTTAGATATGGTTTTATAAGAAAACTTAGAATTATAATTAATTCTTGCCATTACTTATATACCTTATAAGTATCAAGTATTCTTTTTATATGGTCTGGAAAATCTATATTATCCCTTAGACTTGTTGATACTGGATTCTGCAATGAAGCTCCAGCTATACTTAGTCTTTCCTTTCTTTCATCTTTTAAATAGTACTTAATTAAATCAAAACAAGCAAGTTTTAAATCACTAGGTGTACTACTAAACCCTGACCTATAAACAACTTTTACTGCTTTTCTGCCTCTAGGAAATGCTTTATCTCCTGAAGCTGTAGTTCTTCTTACTAAATCCATTTCAGTGTCTATAATATACTCATACTTTCCACTCGAATCTGAATTTTCTGTAATTAAAGTAACATAACTACCAGATTGGCTTTGTCTTTCTTGTACCTGACTAACGCTAACAAGAGGGCTTTCATCTACCATCACTGCAAAAGTTGAATCGTCAGTTATATCAAAAAACTCAGTTTTATCCGTACTATAGTAGTCAACAAATGATGTACCACAGTAAGTTTTAACTGCCTGACTTATGGAAGGAATAATTACATTAAGTTTTGCGTCTTCGTTCAAGCCCTTTATGCCTGCGAAGTCTTTATATTGCTGTAATGTTACTAAGTTTGCCATAATTCATAAAAGTGTGGGGATAGGCTCCCCACAAGCCATAACGTTAGCTATTAACTAGCTTTGTAGTTTCTGATGTGAACTGATGTTGCACCATTAATCATATCAGTGAAACCAAGTCTTTGTGAAGCCACAAGGACTCTTCTTTGGTTTTCTACGTCATAATCAGACTCGACGGTTACGCCTCTGAGTCTTGGCATTACATAGTTTCTTGCATATACTGCACAAGCCATTGTTTTGTTAACAGCTGGTGTAGCAAACTCGTCGACTAGTAATATTCTTGAACCGAATACTTGGCCGATCTCTCCAGATAGCTTAGTTGCCATGTCGCCAACTAGGTTAGCATCTTGGAACTCTGCATCTTCGAGTAGTTCGAAATATGCTCTTTGTGAAACAAGGTATAATACCTCTGATGGATTTACACCATATTTACCCATGTTTTTTCTCATATCAAGTAACTGAGCAGCTGTTAGTTTATCACTAGCAAAAGCTGTTCCAGATACAGTAACGTGAGATCCACTTGAGTTATCAGCTGTAGCTAATTGAATTAAACCATCAAATGCACCTGATGAATAAACGCCGTTTGCATTGTTACCTGCTAAGATGGCATTTTCGATACCTCTAGCATGTGCTCTTACCATTGACTCTCTAATTAAAGGTAGTATTGGCATGATAGCGTCTTCTTCAGTTTCATTACCAATGAATGATTTTGAAATTAGTTTAACTGTTGAAAGAGTTTTCTCTGTTAAGTCAACACCACCTGCTGAACCAGGGTTATATGCGTCGCCTCTTTCCTGTAAATTACCATGTGGTGAAGAACCACTAGCTGCTTGGTTAGCTGTAAATTCAGCATACCCTGCATCTGGTAAGATTGGGATAATCATATTAGCAGAAGTCATTGGAATCTCTCTAAATAGAGGTGCTAATACCAATTCGTTCTGAATGTCTCTTTCAATATTTGTTGAAACAACTTGCTCAAAGTCCGCTGAGGAAACAGCAACACCTGAATGTGCGTTTACTTTTTCCATTAAGCTCTTAGCGTAATCAGTATTGTTTCCTTTACCTGTTGATAACCCTAAGAATTTAGCGTCCATGATGTCTGCTTCAAATTCTTTTTTCCAGTCGCCTGTACCAGTTCTGTCTGAGAAAATTCTTTTTGACTCTCTGATATTCATGATTTCTTCTGATTTCTCAGATAATTTAGCTTCAAGTTCTTTTACAACTTTACCTAAATCTTCATGCTTTTCATTGACTCTTTTCTCAACATCAGACATTAACCTTTCAGCTCCTGTTAAACCTGCTTGAATTACAGATTTGTGTTCTTCCTGTTTTGCTTCTTGAACAGCCTTTTCATTAGCTTCAACTTCTGCAGCTTTTTCAGCGGCTTCGGTTGCAGCTTTTTCTTCTGCTGCCTTAAGTTCTGCTTGTTTCATTGCATAAGAAGCAACTGCTTTTTCAGCAGCGTCTTTTGCAAATTTGTCCAAGTCGAACTCTGGAGAAGTTTCAGGATTCATTTTTTCTTCTGACATATCAGTCTCCATTTTTTGGGATTTCTCCCCACTTGGCTGCTCAACTTTCACAGCGTCTGCTGTTGCATCTGAGTTAGCCTGTATAAATTGCTTTTTGAATTTATCATAATCTTCCATATTATCAAAGGACTTTGCTAAAGAGAACGTTGCTCCCTGATTGCAAGGTACTGATACTACGGAAACTTCAAATAATTCCGCGTCTTTTATTTTATATCCGTCAGTTTCGGTCATATAATCTGCATCCTTGACTCTGAAGCCGACAGAAAACGCTCCAAGGACACCATCTTTAACTAAATCTTTTACATCACCAGCAGCTTTAGAAATCCTTGCAGAAATCTCAAGCCCCTTGTCAGTGACCTCTAACCCAGTTGCTCTACCGATAGGTCTATTGTAGTCATGGTTAAAAAGTAGAACAGGATTACCTTTATAGTTTTCCAATCCACCTTTAGTCCATGCATCTGGCTCGATAATATCACCAGCTCTATCTAGTGCATTTGTACTTGCAGAACCTTTGATGTCGATACCGCCATCATCAGTTTCGCCTAGGGCTTTAAAAGTATTAGTCCAGTGAAAGATTTTATTTGACATCTTTTTTCTCCACCTTCTCCTTAACAGGAGCTGCTTTTGGTTTTTCAACCTCTACAGGAGTGATAGAAACAGGATATCTTACTTTCACTACATTTAAAATTCTATTCCATGAACCAAAGTTTCTCTTTAGTAGATAATCTTTGACAGGAACATCATTTCCATGTGATTTATAAGTAGCTAATTCCATAGTTTCAACGCCATGTTTGGCGAAGAACTCAGAAACAGCTTTTATCATCATATCTTTTGTCATAATTTATTCCTCTTCAGAAGGAGTCTCTGTTGGTCGTCCTCCTTGCTCTGGATTTGTTGCTGAACCTGCTAAATTTACAGGTATACGAGGTTCGTCAAATCCTTCAATTGGTTCTTTTCCAATAGCTTCTCTAGCTTCATTAGTACTTATGATTCCTGTATTCACAAGTGTTGCATAGTAAGCTGCTTGGTCTCTTAACTCGGGTTGTAGAGCAGGAATTCCTGTCACATCTTCATTAAGTTCGAATCCAAAATATCTTTCCATAGCATAACCTATCTTCTTAACTATAGGTAATATAGTTTCTAAATAATATAGTCTATGATTTGGTCTTATGTTTGCATTATTACCACCATCTAATAAGATAGGTGGTATTCCCATGCTTTCGAGAATTATCTTCTCGGTAGCTTTTATTGAATCTTGAAAGTCTAACTCTTTAAAGTTTACTTTAGAAAGAGAATCTACTTCAAGGCCTCCATCAAGTATTAGGGGTCTTCGACCACCAGTATTTGGATTATATCTCATACTCCAAGCTGTTAACATTCTTTCTTTAATTTTCTCAGAAAGAGTATTAGGGCTTTTAAGTACTAATCCTGGAACTGCTCCATTTTTAAAAAAGTTATCTTGAAACTTTCTCATACTTCCAAGTATCTGCATAGTTCTATATGCAGGTTTTAATCTTGGAACTCCACGATATATGGAGTTAAAACTGTTTTCTTTAATATGTATAATTTCATTAACACTATAATCAATACTGTTATCAAATACATATTTGTCAATGTATGTTTCATCATCTGAATATATAGTTACCTTTTCTGCAGGTAAATGATACATATGAGCACCATCAAAATATATAAATATATTACCATCAATTAGTAAGTCAATTATCAGATTTCTTTTAAATGTACTTACGTCTTGAAATGGATTTGGTTCTTTATTCAGTAATGTGTCTACTTTTACCCTACGAATATTCTTTACTATGTTGTTAACGCCTTGTCTTTGTTCTCCAACGACAAAAGGAATTTCTGCAACATCATCTACTATCATGTTGACTGCTCTGTTAACAACTTCTAAATCTTCGTAGGCATTTTTATAATTTGTAACTATTTCACGTGAGTCAATAGTCATACCCTCATTTCTGGATATAACGTATTGCGAAGGATTTAATTTTTCCTCCGTTTCAGTATTTCTGCCTATAAATCTATCGTACCATGCCATGTTTTTCTCTTTGTAACTCGACCCATCTTTCTTGTTTCTCTGCTGTGAATAGTTTGGGTCGCTGTCCATAAATTGAGTGTAATCTCAGATGGTGCTGATGGCAGAGAGTAACTGTTTTATCAAAAACTTTTTCATGATTCTCACCAATAAAATGTTCCCGAACATCTAGGATATCTTGCTCAATCTCTATGGTTATGTTCTTATCACGTAACCAAGTTTCTAGCAGTTCGGTTAATCCGTAAAAATGGTGAAAATCTAATTTGTCTGTGCTTCCACAAATGTAACACTCGTTTTCTTTTATATATCCTGATTTAGCTTTGTCTCTCACATATTTAACTAAATCTCTCTTAAATTTCATATCTTACTCTTAAAAACAATTATACCAATATATACACCAAAAGTCAAGAAGTATTTTTCCCAACTGTTACTAAAACGAGGTGGCTGTAGTTTCAAATGTATACAACGCATATCGCATAGCATCAGCCATATGCGATGCTCCGTCATGTTTGGGTCTTTCTTTCATCAGATTAGGGTTTGGATCCCATTGATATTGATCAAGACATGTTATTGCTTCTCTACAACTCTGATTTACAAATAGATCATCATTATCAACTATTCCTGCTACATGTCCAATTCCATCTAGTACTGATTTTTTAGCGTTTACAGTACTAATGCCATAGTTTTGTGCAAAGTCGAATCTAGTCTGCTGAGCAGCTGAGTCAATATAAATCCAATCTATTCCCCATTTATCTATAAGTTTTTGTATTTGCTTTGCATGCTGTTCTGTTGTTCTTTCTGAATCTAGATACTCATCTAGTAAGTAGTACTTTTTCTCGTCCCAATCATATGCTATAACGCACAAAGCTGTAGGATCTTTATACCCAACATCAAGTCCTGCAAATACGTCCATTTTACTAGTGTCAAAATTATTTAGTTCTGCAATCTGAGTTTCATGATTAAATGACCATATCTGACCTTCATAAACATTAAAGTCAGCCATATACTCTTGTGCAAATTCATTAGCAGACATTGTTTTCTTTGCTTCAATAATATCTGATTCAGATACTCTTGGATTCTCATGGTAAGTAGCTTTTACACTAGCCCACTCAGGAAACTCGTCGCTAAATCCTCTGTAATAAAACTCTGCAAAATAATTATTTCTACCCCTTGGAGTAGATATAAAGATTGCTTTTGAATTTTCTTTATCGAGTGTAGGTCTTAGTGCAACATTGAAAGCATCTCTACCATCAACAAGTGCTGCCTCATCAAATATAATTAAATCATAACTTCTACCAACAACTGAGTCAACCTGATTAATCGAACCCATACGAATAGTAGAATTATTACTTAGTTCTATAACTTTATCTTTTGCATTATCACGAATCACTTCTAAGTCGAAATGCTTAATTAAGCTTCTCTGTAGATCAAATGATATTTGTGATAGTGAATAGTTTGGTGACATGAGTAATACATGACAATTTGGAACAAGACAAATAAGTTGTCCTATGATATTTGATATATAAGTTTTGCCCTGCCTACGAGAAATCGCAGCACAGATAAAACGATATTTTGGATTGTTTATTGCGTTAATAATAGCATGTTGAGAAGTATTAGGAGTAATACCTAATAAATCCATATAACCTTCAATAGGTAATTTGATGAATCGATCTTCATCAAACTCCATCAAGTACTTAGTCTCTACGTCGGCTCTGCTTGCTTCAATCAATGTAAAATCTCAGGGGTAAATGGGTTTTCTTCTTCGTCGAGTAGTTGATTTTTCTCAACGACTTTAAGGAGATATAAATAAGCACTACATAGCTTAGAGTAGTTTAACTCTGCTCTTGTAAGTTTCTGCCCTTCAAGTTCTTTTTCTGTGAACTTCATAAGTGCTTTTGTTACTTGGAGTGTAGTTTCATCTAACCACACCTTTCTTGTATCGACTGTCGGTACTGCCATTATTATTTCCTTTTTCTTCTAATTCCTTTAACATGCTTTTGAGACTTAGGGGGACGTTTCTTAGAACCTCCTTTACCTGCCCAAAAGACTTTATTTGCCCAGTAAGCTGCGGAAGATTTACCCTTACGGATATTTTTTCCATGTCTAGCTTTGAAGCTTTTTCTAGCTTCTGGACTATAATTATGACCCATGCCTTGCGCTCCGAATCTAATTATCTTTACTTTTCCACCTACTCTTACAGCAACAACTGCTTTTTTGGTACGGTGTTTTGGTGTTCTCTTTGGCTTATTTAAACCACTAAGACCCGCTTTCTTTAACCTAGCTTTTTCTGCTGCTGTAAGTGCCATTATCTTCTTTTTTTGAATCGTGGCTTAGGTGGATTTTTAGTCTTTCCGAACCTAGGGCCGATTCCTTTGGCTGAAGTGCCATATCTAAATGCCTCCATGCTATTAGGATTTTTAGTGTTAACTAAGGCTCCTGCAGCTGCATTCATGTCTCTAGTAATTCCTCTTTTGAGAACATGTTTTCTTATTTTTTGAGTACCATGTTTCCCAGTAGGACCGCTTAAAAATTTAGCCATTTACTTTCTCCTTTTCTTTCTCAATGCATTAGTATATGCTTTATGAGAACTTCCTGGCATGAATCTCTTGGTTTTACCTCTACCATGAGAGTGTATGCCCTTTAATCCCAGTCTTGTTGCTGCTTTCTTAGCAGGACCTGGTGATTTATAAACATGTTTGTTTTTTAAAAATGCTGTATGTTTTTTCTTATTTAGTGCCATTTCTTAAATAATTTGTCAGTCTAGCTTTATTGTGGACTGTCTTTGGTAGTTTTGATAGCTCTCTAATCTTCTTAATTTGTTTTTGTTGGTTTTTCGTTCTTCCAACTAATTCTTTTAGTAGAATATCTATAATTTGCAAGTCTTTGATTAGTTCTTTTCTATTCATGGTCTCCCTTTTGGATTACCTTCTACGCCTCCTGGTAGTAGTCTTTCTTTTTCTACCCTTTTTAGCAAAAGTAGCAACGTTTCTAGGTTTGCCACCTGGGTTGCCTGCTGCTCTCTTTCTTCTAACTGCTGACGCTTTTTGTTTTTTGGTCATTCTCGCAGCTTTACTAGCAGGAACACATTTAGGATATCCTCCTTTGCCTTTACCTTTGGCAGACTTTCTTCCGCAGGGTTTATAACCACCGCCTTTTCTTGGTCGAGATATATCTACCCAACCTTCTTTAAACCATTTTGTAAGTCCGCCTGTATATTTAGCCATTTTTTGATTTGCTTTCAGCTGCCATCATTTTATCTTTGATGTCTACTGAGCCGTCCCAGTTCTTGTCTTTGCCTGTTACAATATTACAAAACTGAGTCCATTTATGTTTGATATAATCAATCATCTTTTTTTAACTCCCATTCTAAAACGTCCGCCTCGTTTTTTATAAGTTTTAACTAACCACCCATTTGCATATGCGGAGGGGTATACTTTAAATTTTCTTTTTGCCTGCGCTTTAACTCTAGCGTATAGAGCTGGATTGGTAGGCACGGGCCGTTTTTTAGCCGCCTTTCTTTTTCTTGCCATGTCTAAGTTCCATTAGCTTTGCTCTGTCTTGCTGTATAATACAGGCATGAGGAGCTTGATTATTTCCTCCCTTGGAAAATGTAGGGTGAGACCATAAATATTCACATTTCTCTTGGCAATCATTTTGTTGTGCCACTATGTCATCAATCGCGTTTAGCGTTAGGTCATCTACTACATAAACTAGAGCGTCATAGGGTTGGTGTTCCCAGTTTGCTTCCGTTAGTTCTAAGAGTTCTCTATCAAAAGGAATTATCTTTATCTTACCTTCAAGATAGCTCTTATAACTCCACGGACAAACATGACGAATACTGTGAAAGTATTGAAGCCAAATAAAGTTATCCTCTACTTCTTCTCTTCTTTCCACCTTTCTTCTTTTTACCTTTCTTCTTTTTCATCTTTTTTAAGATTGATTGCTGAAGTGCTTTTGGTAATTTCTTTTGTTTAGCTGTTAAAGCCATTTACTTTCTCCTATGTCCAACGAGGGGGTTCCTCCGGACACTCTACCCATCTTATCTTAGTCTTGAGGGGCATAAAACACCCACATAATTTGCAGGTCTTCCAGAACTTGTTAAACTGTGGACACTTTTTACAAATATCATATCTTTCTTGATATGATAATTTCTTTTGCTTCATCTTAATTGAGATGGCAGTTTTTGTCTCTTTTTTCTTTGTAAGTTTTTCTTTCTTGCAAGGAGCATTTTCTCTCTTGGAGTAAGTTCTTTTTCTTCTTGTACTTTTTCTTCTTTCATTTTTATTTCCTAGTGTAATTGCCACATAGTAAATATAAGTGTAGCTGCTCCTATTATTATAGCGCCTGCACAACTTATAAGTATTGTCTCTATGCGACCTATTGATGAGTCCATGTCATCAAAGCGATTAAAACAAGTCTTCCATCTTTCTTCACACATTGCTTCATGACTAGACATTCTACCATCTAATTTAGCTATGTCTGCTGTATTCTTTTGAATTTCTGAATCCATTTGCTTATTCCTTGTTTGCTCCCGTTAGTTGATTATCAACTATGATTAATTATACCAAAAATCGTACCTGAAGTCAAGTACTATTTTTCGATGGTGTAGATTTTAACTGGTTCGGACTTTCCTTTGACCGTAACTTCGTCTAAAAATTTGTAGTCATATCCATCAACCATACTGTGCTCAGATATGATAAGACTAGTGTCATAATTTTTGCAACTAGACTCTAGACGAGCTGCAAGATTAACAGAATCCCCAAGCACACTGTAATCGAAGCGACTGCTACTCCCAAAGTTTCCGACCACGCATAAACCTGTGTTGATTCCCGCTCCTGTATTAATTTCATCCAAGCCTTCCTCTCTGAGTCTTTCATTGAGTTCTCCTAATGATTCTCGCATTTCGAGAACCGCTTTGGTTGCATTTTCTACTTGATTGTCATCATCAAGTGGTGCACCCCAAAATGCCATGATACAATCTCCCATATATTTATCGATTGTGCCACCATGTTTAAGTATGATTTGTGTTTGATTATCAAGAAATCTATTTATAAGTTCAGTGAGCCCTTGTGGATTTTTCTGATATTTTTCTGAGATTGGAGTAAATCCTCTGATGTCAGAAAAAAGAAAAGTCAGTCGTTTGGTCTCCCCACCCAATCTCAGTAATGTTGGGTCTTTTTGTAATTTTTTAACTAAGTCAGGACTAACGTATGTCCCAAATTGTTGTTTGATTCGAAGTTTCTGTTGATACTCCGATAGGAAACTTAGGAAAGTATGATAAGACCAAAATAAGAACCCGAGTACGATTGTAGCGGAAACGTCATACAAGTAAGAAGATTTAAGTAAATAAGTTGCTAAATATCCTTGACCTACTAATAAAGCAACCAATATGGGCACGCTAAAATATACGCTTCGACTTGCAAAAAGTATTAATAACATTGATGCAAGTAATATTCCTAGCTCTGCAGACAAAGCCCATGCTGGTTGACTGAATGACTTTCCTTCAATTAAATTGTGTAGTACATTTGCTTGTATTTCGTGTGGATATACAGAACCTCCTGCAGTAGGTACTGGATTTACCACGCCTTCTGCTGTAACTCCGAATATAACAAAAGGAGCTGGTATTGGATCTTCCATATACTGAGATGCTGTTTGTCTGTAGAAAGATACATTAGAATTTATCCATATTCTTCCGTTTGGGTCTGTGTTTATAGGATTGTAATTAGGTATACGTATCCACTCTACTCCTTGACTAGTCTTAATTTGGTAACTTGGGTCACCGACAGCAACTCTTAACATCTCTAATCCAAATGAAGGATATATTTTATTTCCTGAACCTACGACTACTGGCAAACGCCTTACGACGCCGTCTAACTCCGGACTTGCATTTATCAATCCTACGCCTTCTGCGTTTTCCTGTAAGATGGGTAGTTGTCTTAAAATTCCTGGGTACTGTAATAGCCATGGTAGTGGGTCCTCTCCTAATTGAGCAGTACCTACATGTGGTCCTGACTCAGATGCTTGTGTTGAAGCTGCATAAGCTAACACGGTTGGTTTATTTGTCATAGCTGCTGATAATCTATAATCGTTATTTTTGCTACGTAAATCTGCATCTGGCATAAGTATAGTAAACCCCGGGACTCCTGCGGTTCTTTCTATCATGCTAGCAAATAAACTTCTTGGTAGAGGATATCCTCCATAAGCTTCTACTATTTCTTCATCTAGGTCGACAAGAAGTATATTCTCATTTTGAACTGGTTCTTGAGTTGACATTAAGTAGTCAAAACTTTTTAGTTCTGCAATTTGTAAAGGATAAGGATTCCAAATTAGTAATCCTAATATTACAAATATAGATATTATTTTATTTAACATGGATTTATATTTTGTCCTGTTATATGATGATAATTAGCTCCTGTTCTGCAAGCCGTTTCATAGTGATAAATATTCTTTATTATTATGGCTGCAATTATCCAATTTACCACTACAAGTTGACCCTCTTCTAAATTAGCTGCAGCAACCGGTACGGTAGCAAGTTTTTGTACTAAAAATTGCGCAGCAGATGGCTTTCCCGGCAATAAAATATTAGCCTCGTATAAATTAGGGTGATTTCTAGTCATATGATATGAGGTTGTCATATCTATTGCATTAAGAATATAAAAAGTTTTTAATTGCCTTTTAGTTGGTTCATTTTTTACATCTATAAATCTAAGACGTTTATTTATTGCTTCTTGTATTAAAAATGAGTCTTCTTCTATTTGTCTAAAATCAAAATCTGTTTCTGGTAAAGTTAAATCTAATTCTTGAGCATGTAGAGGATTTGCAAAATATAATAATGCTCCTCCTACTAGTAGTAGAGCTAGTAATCCTCTCATAACTTTTTCCTTCATACTTGTTCTTTTTGGTCTCATGACCTTATATTTATATTCCATATTGTGTTCCTTATTGTTGTGTTATGCTTATAGTCTTTGTACAATTTTGAGTACAGTTAAAAGTAGCTGTATATGTTTGATTAGTTGCTCCTAATTGAGTTACATCTACATTATATCCAGTTGTATAAAATTTCATATTTGCTACATGAGCTCCTGTTCCATATTGTGTTAAGTCTACTTCATTATCAGAGTTGTAAAAGAATATATCTGCATCCTTATTACCACTACCATATTGAATTACAGTAGCCGAGTTATTATGTGCGCCTCCATTTCCATAGATGTAAGAATTGTGTTGTCCAGTACCATATTGATTTACAGTAATGTCAGAGTCATCTCCAAAAAAGAATATCTTAGCATATTTATTGTTTCCTGTTTGAGTTGTTGAATAAACGTTATCATCTCCTGAGCCTAAGGATTCTGCATGATTACTATTTCCTGTTTGAGTAATAGTTACTGTATTATCATCTTCGTCTTGATCAATGTATGCATAGTTATCATTTCCATCTATAGTTACAGTGGATGAATTTCCTATATTGTTTGACCATACAGTAAACATTTTAACAGTATTACTGTTACCTTCTACAGTACTACTCCATACAGCATTTGTACAACTATGACCGCTGTAGTTAGCTCCTAGCACAGTACCGCTTGAGTTTGCCCCACAAAGAATAGTAGTAGTATTACCATTTCCTACCTGCTTGGTAGTGATTTGATTATTAGTACCTTTAGTAATAATTGTAGTAGAATTATCTCCTGCAAAACTAAGGGGACTGATTAATAATAATAACGTTATCGCCCGCACCATTTATATTTACCTCCAATATTACTCCTGCGTTGTTTATATATAAATAAGTACCTGCATTTATATCGATACCTATATCGTAATTGTTTTGTCCTTCGTGTACAAAGTAAATCATTCCTTCTTCCACAAAAGTGTAAGTTTGGTATATTGGGTCAAAACCTGCAATAATACCTTCGAGTTCTACTCCATTTAATTCTGAAGTTTGGTTTCTTTTTCTACTAGTAGTCTCCACTAATGCTAATAAATCTACAAGAAACTCTACGCTTAATAAGTCAATGTCTATTCTTGTAACTTCTTTGTTCTCTTCGTCACATTCCTCTACTAGAGCATCGCAATTTAAGTCTGGTGCATCTTCAAAGAAATCTTTATCTAAATCTGCAGTAGGTGATACACTGGCTTGTTGTTGTTCTACTGCTTGTTCGACTTCTTCAGGTCTTTGAACTATTAACATATTATCAATTAGTCCAAGTGTCATATTTGCTAAAGTAACAGCTTGTGTGGGTGGTTGTTCCCATGCTGAAACCATGGTCGCTTGAAAAGGTTCATTAAGAACTTCTACTCCAGATGCTGTTGTAACAGTTATCTCACCTGAAGAAGAGCCGTCTTTATTTGGTAGTAGTATAACTAAACTTCTGCCTAATTCATCTACAGTAGTTGTAAAGTCTGTACCACGAATACCAATAGTTGCTGTTGGAGTATTAATAGTTATATTTTCTTTATTAATTTTTCCAAAAGCTCCTGAAATAAATCGAGCTGTCCCAGATGCCATTTGAAGAGACATTTTACTCTTACTTGGATCTGGGTCAAAAATATATTCGTCTATAATTAGTTTTGAGTGTTCTGTTAGTCTAACTATAGAGTCATCTAAAAATTCAATTGCAAGTCTACCGTTTCCAGTTCTTACATCATCGAATGAAAAGATATCTGAGTCTAGTTCTGCGGTTAAAGCTTCACTAGAGTTTACTCTAGTAATCTCCCCGTTTCCTTTGAGCTCAGATATCTCTCCTATTTCTGTTGAAAAGGCTGGTATACTGAAAAGTATTAACAGCCAGATGCGCATTGATCTACATCAATAGTACCATTTGAAGTGGTAGATATTATGTTTGCAACGTTCGTACTTGCAGTATCAGTTTGGTCAATAGTTACAGTATTAGAACTTCCAGTTAAAGATGCTGTGATTTGATGGTCAGCAGAACCTGTCTGAGTAGTAGTAATACTATTACTGTTCCCACTAATAGTCCAATTATTTATACAACCCACAACTTCACAAGTACCTGTTACAGCATTTGAAGTTCCTGTTATACTAAAGTCAGTGTTGGCTCCAGTAGCTGTCGAAGCAGCACCCTGAGTCCATGAAAGAGTATTACTGTCACCAATCGTGATATAATCAAAATCAGAACTAGCAATATCTCCTGAAGCTCCACCTGCTAAAGTAGCAGTGTTACTATCACCAGTGACTCTGTAAGTCCAACTAGATGAGTTGCCTTGAAGTAGTGAAGCCAAGAAGGAGTTAGTATCTCCAATCTGGTCTATGTCTACTGTCATTGAAGTACCTGACAAAGTTGCTCTATTTTGAGATGTACCAACATTGTTAGTAGCACCTATTTGGTCAATAGTCAAAGTAAGTCCTGTACCTGTTTGAGTAATATATAAATCATTATTACCCGCGAACGCTGTAAAAGATAGAACAATCGCGAATAGTCCAATTATCTTTTTCATTCTTTTTCTCCTAGGCTTGAGTAGTCGAAGTCCCAAACCTCTTTTTCGAGTCCCTGTATAACTAAGCCATATACTGCTGCTTCTATAGCAGCTCTTACAGCTTGCCCTACAGGCTCGTTCTCTGTACTACCACTTTCAATCTCAACAAGTTCTGTACCAAGTTCTATAAACCTGAATACATCTCCTCCGCCTCCAGTAGATAGTATAGTTTTTGTGGTTGTAACATTTAACAGAACTTCGCCTGTTTGAACTAATACAGCTCTTAATGTTACCGTAACGATGTCCTCACGATATTGATTCTTCATACCTATTCCTAGATATCGAGCACCGTTACCCCCAGTTCTTATGTTAGTATCGTAACTAACAATACCACCTTCTATAATCATTCCTGCATATAGTAGTGGTTTCAAAATTGTTTTTCCATCTGCCCCTTTATTATAGGACTCAAAAGTACTTCTTACAAGTTGTCTTTCTTTTGTTAAAGCATCAAGTCCAGTTCTCTCTACAACTACAAACCAGTTTCCTCTGCCTGCATCTCTTAAAGCTTCAATCAGAATATGATGTGCCCCCTGAGTTACAGCAGTACTAAAACTTGCTATATTGTCTCCGCCTTTTCTTTGGCCAGAGTTATCCCCAAAGTTGTATACTGCCACAACAGTTTTTTGATTAGGGTATGGTAAATTAAGTAATTGCTGAGTAGCACTTGGTTGTATGACAGGGCCTGTCTTACATATCATTTTATCAGTACCTGCTTTTGCAAGTCCTGTTACAACATCTTTATTAAATCCTTCTTCAAACCTATAACAGTTATCAAAGCTTTGTGGTGCTCCAAATGAAGCACAGCCAACAAGTAATAAGGGAGCTAATACTTTAGCCAGATGCGCAGTCACTAAAACATCCTCCGAAGCTTCCAACTGGTATTTCGATAGTTGTTGTTGATATCAACACTCCATCTAACCATTCTTCAACTACTAGAGTGATTGTGACTCCATTGTTTGTCCAAATTATTCTGTTACCTTCTAACCAGATTTCTCCAGTTACAGGATTTTCTAGGGTACCAGGATTGTTATAATCAAAAAGAGATTCTGATATATCCTTTGCAAGTGTGCTATAGATTCTGCTTTCTAGATTTCTTAAGAATTTTGCAAGAGTTGTATTGTCTGCCTCTCTTTGAGCTTCATCTAGTGCATCTTGAGCTTTTTGATATAAAGCTTCTTTTCTTGTTCTTTCTTGTTCATCAATAGTTAAATAGTGTGCGGATTGATTAATCCCACTAAAACTAGGTGAACCAAATTTATGTACCAATTCTGTAGCATTTAAGTCTACTGCGATTACTACAAACGTTAATACTAGTAGTGCTCCTATTACGGCATTTGATACTCTATTATTTAATTTTCTTTCGTTCATTTTCTTTAAGTTGTAAAACTGTGTCCAGTTTCTTTTGCAGACGAATCATATCATTATCTAACATTCTTATTTGATCGATAAGTTGTAAAATAGTAATTTTCATTTCTTCGATTGCAGGGTCTATTTTTTCTGTTACTGTAGTCCACACAAAGTATACAAAATATCCTAATCCCACCATTGCAACAACTGGGAATCCAAATTGTTGGATAGCATCAATCACGTCTTGCATCTATACTTCCTGATTCTACAAAATTTTCTGCTCTTGCTATTTTGTCTAAGTCTGGCGTAAGTCCAAGAGCTGAACTTACACTCATATCTATTTTAATCATATCATTGTTCATTGCTTTGATACGAGTAATTAACATCTTAGAGATTCCTCGAACTTCTTCTGTATCTCCAACAACGTCATCCATAATTTTTCTTATAATTAAAAAGATAAAACCACCCATAAATATTGCTGCCGCAATGGGTGCTCCAACTTGTCCTATAATATCAAATACTTCCATTATACCTCTATTGCGAATATTTTATCTTCGTTTACTTTTTCTATGTCAAAATTTATTGAAACCCCACAACCGCATGATGATTGCTCTTTAGGGTTGATAAATTTAAATAGTTCATTTAGTCCTTCTCTCTGAAAGTCTAACGTCATGCCTACTAAGTAAGGGACTGATAGTTTATCTATCAAAACCCTAAATTTTCCGAAATCCAGTTCCACATCTTCTTTGCTTGGTGTACTATTAGTCCTATCAAAGACATACTCAAAACCAGCACACCCCCCACCAGTAATACCCAGGCGGATGCCAGAAAATTGCTCTGCTTTCTGTTTCTCCAGAATCTTGGTGATTGCTTCATTAGTAATCTCTATCATGGCATATTGTCTCCGTAAAACTCTCTGCACTGCTCCTCAAAGTCAGAATCCCAATATTCATCAGTTTTCTTTTTATTCTTGTGAACTTGCGTTCTACCATGCTTTGGTGTCTTTTTCCGACCAAATATTTTATCCCAATTGTCTCTAAATTGTTGCTCGTTTGTTGGTCTTCTTTTGCTTCCTTTTCCCATCTTCTATTAGTTTCACGACTTTATGTATTCTGCCGCTCTTCATCATCTTGTGAAATTTTTTGGTTATGTTTTCTATATCCAGTTTTCTTCTCCCAGTTTAAGATAGCTTGTTTTATACTATCTTGTGCTAAGACTGAACAGTGTAATTTTATGGGCGGCAAATCTAATGCCTTTGCGATGTCCCTATCTTTTATTTGTTTTGCTTCTTCTATAGTTATTCCTTTTAACATATCAACGAATAAAGTAGAAGATGCTATTGCACTTCCACAACCATAGGTTTTAAACTTGACATCTATGATTCTATCATCGTGGTCTAGTTTGAGTTGTAGCTTCATGACGTCTCCACATGCAGGAGCTCCTGTCATACCTGTTGCTACATTTGGGTCTTTTGGGTCGAATCTTCCAACACTAAATTGTTTTGGACTATTCAGTACTCCATAAAATCTTTCGTTTACTTCTTTACTATACGGCATTACTTTTCCTTAAGTAACTTTTTCATGAGCTCACCATAGTTTCCTTGACCAAATGGAACTTCCCCATTGATCTGAACATTGGTTTGATTTTTGACATTTTGTGCTTTTGCTTTTTCTAAATCGGCCTGTGCTTTAATCTCGTCCATTCTCATTTTATGTGCCATTTGAAGTAAGTCTGCTAAGTCTTTATTAGTATATATTTCTGATTCTTCAGCCTCTTCCATTTTTCTGTCAATGAGGTCATCTAGTGCCTCTGCGAGTTTAAAGCGATTTCTATATCCAGTATCTAAGTACACTTGGTCAATATATCCTTTGACCTCTCTTTTAGCAAGTACTTCTGAGACTTCACTCTCCTGTACTTTCAATCGTGCACATACTGCTGGGATGTTTCCCAGTTCAAGGTACGCGTTAGCTACTTCAAGTCCTTCTGGACTTATTCTTGTTGATATTTCATTCTTCATAATGCAATTATACCAAATTTTTTATCTAATGTCAAGAACTGTTTTTGTATGCTAATCATGACAAAAGCAGGTGTACGTTGTATCTTCCATTAGGGGTTTATGTGGTTTTTTAGATAAATCAAGTAATTGTATGTAACTACCTCTATTGTATCTAAAGTTTTGTCCTGAGTTCTTTTCTGCTTCTATCCACCAGTCTGCAAGTTCAGGTTTTTCTGCAAGTAGGTTTACTATAGTATTAGTTCCTTTTAGAAAACATAGGTCACAGTTGCCTGCCACTGTTTTTCCATTTATACTTGGTATATTTAAATCAAAGTAATTTTTTGACCAGAAATTAAGAACGTCTTCATTTGTTACTTTACTTTCATACAAGGGTGCAATATTTATATTTCTATCTCCACCCTTTCGAGCATCAGTAACTCTTTTAGGTTCGTCATATCTTAGTCCTAGAGCAGCGTACCACTCTGCATGGCCTTTGCTTCTCATAAATCTATTAATTACCTCTACTTTAAGAGTCTGAGTACAAGTTCTTTGAAATACGCTAGGTAGCTTTGATCTTTTATTAAGCATTTGAGTAAAAGGTTCTCCTTTTCTTGAAGCTGTTTTATAACTAACTTCATTAGTTCTCCATATAGGTCTTGTCTCTGAAATTTCTAATTCCAACCAGTTTACCTTCACTTTCCACTCTGTTTCACATTTATGTACAAAGTCTAAAGTCTCAGGTAATTCTTTTCCTGTATTTGCAAAGCATACAAATATATCTTTAGGTAGTTTTCCTTTATATGCATTAAGTATCTTTCTTAACATATAAGCAGAGGTTCTTCCGCCTGAAAAAGAAATACATGCAGGAGTAGGAATTTTAAAAGACTTATCATAATTTTCATCTAAGTGAGAAACTGCTCTTGCACGAATAGGCCAATAGTCAGGCATACCTGTGTTTATTCTATCATACCTATAGGTTTGGAATATTCTTCCAGTAAGTTTTGGATCGTTTGTTATAATTTCTTTTTTCTTATAAGGTTGGTTTGTGTCTGGATTAAGGAGTAGTTTCTTGGCTTCGCCAGCATTATTTTCATGCCACCAAACTCCATCATCATCTATCCATTTACTCATTGTTGAAAGTAGCTAAGTGGTTTAAATATATGAGTTACAGTATTTATGTTCCAACCATTGCCACAAGCTTTATATCTTTGTGTGTCTGATACTCCCTCTGTAAAATTGTCGGGCAGTCCTTGTAATCTTTCAAATTCAATCGGAGTTAATCTTCGTACTCTATTTCCTTGTTTGATATAACCATAGTTATATCCATGAGAACCTGCACAAAGTGTTGGAGCTTTAGAATCTAAGCTGTGTATTCTATTTGCTTGACTTTTATAATTTGGATTCAAAATATCTCCGCCTTGATAATTGTCAAGTAACTTCTGGCCTGGATTATAATTATCCGCAACATCAGTCTCTACTATATCTCCTAAAGTAGTTTTGTCTAAACTGGGCGGGTGTCCTACATTGGGTATATTTGTCCAATAGTAGCGTTGTCGATTCTGGGCAGATACTGCATTAGAGTTTATGAGTACTGGCTCTACTTTCATATAAGAAGTAATTATATCTAACCATTCTTTTTTCATACGAACATTTTCTAATAAGAAGAACTTTGGTTTGCACTCTTCAAGTATACGAACGAACTCAAAGAAAAGTGCACTTCGTGGGTCATCGAAAGCTAACTTCTTTCCCGCTAGAGAGAAGCCCTGACATGGAGATCCTCCTATCAGTAAATCAATCTTGGGTAAGTAGTCAGTCTGTATATTCTTAACATTCCCGATTTGTTGATTATCAGGATAATTGTTAGAATCTATCTGTAAACAGAATTGATCTACTTCGGAGCTAAAATAATTATCGATAGTTACCCCTGCACGCTCCAGTGCAAGTCTTCCGCAACTAATACCATTAAATAAACTTAATACATTCATAATATAAATTATATCAAAGTATAGGGAAAATGTCAAGTATTATTTTCTGGGGGTATCATAATGATACGCTCTGGGCGGTCAATTGGTTTTTGAAAATTTCCCAAAGTTGTACATGAGTAGGGGCGACACATTTTGCTAGAAAACAGGTCTCATAACCGCTACCCCTCCGAGTAACCACACCAGGAATTAAAAGTCAACTTTTGTTACAGACTTATTCAATGGGATTTGACATTTAGAAAAATCTATGATCCTGGATTTTTGTTTGGGCTATTCCCGGAGTCGAAGCAGCTGTTTCAATTCGCCAAATGAATTGCTATAATGGGTTATCCCAATCAATAAAGAGAGGGTGTTTTTTAGGAGAAAATATTATGGCTATTAAGAAAAATTTACTAGCTAAGAAAATTTATGAAAGCTACCTTGAAAAAGGTTATTATTTGGAAAAGGATAAAACAGGAAAAGAGGTTAAAATCTCAACTCCTGTAATTAATCCCAATCTGAATATAACTTTTTCTGTTGCTGAATTATTAGAGATAATGAACTCAAACAGTAGAAACAGAGGATTTACTGCTGGACTATATGACAGAATGATAAGAGGTCTTATTATCGATTGCGATAATGCACACGAGGAGACAAAGGGGAGTTAATCCCCTTTGCTTTTTATTATGGCAAATTTTGATAATCAGAAACTTTATGTTTTATCTATCCCAAAAAAGAAAACTGTTATTTCTAAAATTGGAGAAACTCAGGTGGACATGAAAAAAAGGATTACTGCTTTTGGTATGGGTGGCAAATGGAAAGGCTTGGAAAGTTCTGTAAAAATAGAACTAGAAATGCCAACACTTTTAGCCCCTACGATTGAAAGATTGGTAAAGAAAACTCTACAAGGTAAATGGAAAGATAAACAAATCAAAGATAAGAATATGGGGAGAGGTTATACAGAATGGTATGACATTGCCCCATCATCTATGAAAGGAATTGTTTTTAAATCTATTCAGACCTTATATAGAGAAGATAGACTATTAAAGAAAAAACTACAGGAGAAATCATAATGGATAATTTAGAAACAAATTGCCCTGTCGAATTAATGACAGCTATAGCAGTTAGATTGGGAGAAATAAACAATGCTTTATATCCCAAATTAGATTGTATGCCCTTTTCAAATGATACTGAAATGGGAACATTAAAAGCAACATATCATTCGTTAGCTAATACACAAGCTGAACTAATGGAATATCTAAGGGGGCAACAATGACACCTAGAACAGCAAAAAATATAATCACAATGAGAGAATGGAGAAAAAAGACTTTTACAGACCTCTATGTTTTTGACATTGATAATACTATTTTTAAAGCCGTTGGTAGTTATGAAAAAGATTATGATTTACAAAAATTTATTAAAGATAATACATTTTTTAAAAATCTATTCTTAAAAAAACTCCCTGTGTTTTATGCCATTGCAAAATTTTTTGGGAAACCAAATACCCTTGTTGTCATTCAGACAGCAAGGGCTAGAAAATGGTGGCTACCTTTTGTCCTTTGGTTAAAGGGTGTTAAATATGATGTTCTTATGCAAAGACCTATTAGCAATAATCAATCTTCATCTTCATTAAAAAAGACTCAGCTAATAAATTTAATACTTTGGAGAAATATTAAAATAGGTAATGTTTTCTTTATTGATGACAACAAAGAAAATAGAGATGTTATTCAATCTTTATCTTATGCTATAACTTTTAACGCTGAAGAATTAAATAAATCAGCTATTGAAAAAGAAATAGCACAACAAATAAAAGGGAGAAAATAATGGAATTTATATTTAATCCAATAATGGCTATATTGTCATTATTTGCAATGGTTATGGTAATTGCGTATTTAGGGGCTAGATAATGGATATTACATTACTAATAATTCTTTCTGTTTTTCTTTTCTCTATTGCCCTTTTGGGAATGGAGGAAAGGAAACCAACAAAAAGACAAAAAATAAACATAAAGAAATGGAATGACTTTAAAAGAAATCTATTTAAGGGAGATGTATTTATGGAGATACAGTTCTTTTTTATAGGTTTATTTATATTAATCGCTATAACTTTTATAGCATTTAAAATGGGAGGTGTCTTATGACATATAATCAAATAGAACTCTGTATAAAAAGAGGGCATTTATTAACAACAACTGAAATCTATCAAGATTTAGAGCAGTTAGATGTTATGCTATCTTTTAGCTACAGAAATCTGACTAACCAAGAACACAATTTAGTAATCGCAACTAAATTGTTTTTAGAATATCAATTAACTTTAAGAGGAGAGCAAAATGGTTAAGCAATTAAAACTAGAATTATCTTATAAAGATAAACTTCATAATTTAAAAGCTAAAGATAGAGGTAGATTAATTTCATATCTTTATCATAACTTTTCAGAAGTTAATCATGAAAGAAGTTTAAATGGGGAGAAATGGCTACATAATAAATTATGGAAATATTTAAAAGCTAATCCCTATTCTTACAGAAATTGGGTAAAACAATTTTTAAATCAATGAAAAATAAAATACAAAAGATTGAAAAAAGTTTAGATAACTATAATCATATAATGGAATTGATAAGAACTATCATTCCATTATTGGTTTTAATTTTACAGGTTATTGTTTTATTTAAACTTACAAATTAAGATCTTCAAAATAAATGTAAAGGGAGGTTTAAACCTCCCTTTTTTTATTTCTAAAATTTGGGCTAGATCTGGGAAATGATCCTTAGAAATCTCTGGTATAAAAAATCCTATTTTTGCAGCTACTTTTATAAAATGGATAACTTTAAATTTTTTTATGCAGGAGCT
>Ga0209503_10000227_pt1 | contig 38767 bp, 32 predicted proteins | sample SouAtlMetagenome_2_FD_187448 | JGI IMG/M metagenome (GOLD analysis project Ga0209503, IMG submission 187448) | Marine eukaryotic phytoplankton communities from Atlantic Ocean - South Atlantic ANT15 Metagenome (SPAdes) (version 2) | ecosystem: Environmental > Aquatic > Marine > Oceanic | place...
CCTCCGAGCAGAGGGGCACGCGCGCTTGGCGCAGCTGGTCGCGGCGGCTCTGCTCATCGGCCTTGGCAATCGTCATGGCCTTGGGCTCGTCGAAGACCACAACGACGTGCGCGGCCGCTTGCACGGCCTCGTTAAGCTGGTAGGCCAGGACGCGCACGTAGCCGTAGAACGTGTCCACCTCCTTGGGGATGGCGTTCATCATCACGTTGCCGTCCAGGACGGCAAGGGTGTTGGAACGGCCGACGCCCACCATCTCGCGCACATTGTCGAGGCGCCTGACATTCGCAAACGCCCCGGAAAACTTTTCAAGAAACACGGCCTTTGCGCCGTGAGGTCCACCTCCAAGACCCATTGCACGTACGAGCACTACGTCAATTGCATTTTCCAAATTGCGCACGGCCCAAGTTAGCGTTCGCTAAGCGCATTTACCGCGTGTCAGCTTGACAACTAGTAGTAAGCGCGAAGTCGGCTGGGCGCGACGCCAAAATCTAAGGGTGTGCAGCATTCTTCGGCCGCCGCATGCGGCCTTAAGCAGCGCGTGTCCAAAGCGATCCGCAAGGCGTGCGACAGCTTGTCACACCTGACCGCCACGCTCATACAAGCAGCGGGATCCACCGCCAGCCCCGTGATGCACAAGTGCGTCGACATGCACCACGTTCAACGGGCGTCGCCCATCTCCGTGGAGCACGACTTCGGCGTCCCGACGCCGGAGCCCGTGCGCGTCGTGCTTCCGGTGGCCGCTTACGCGATCAACTTTTTGTACCAGGAGCTGATCAAGCACAAGCTGTGGACTGCGCGCTTCGACCGAGGCGGCGAGGGTGCGCACGGTCCGGCAGTCCGCTCGCTTGTGACACGCCACCTGAGCTCGCCAGCCGTCGATGGCTGGAACGCGGTCGCCGGCGCGGTGGAGTTGGCCAGCGCGTGGGCGCTGCGCAGCAACGACCTGCCCATCATCGTCTACACGGCCTACGACCTGTCGTACGACACGCGCATGCGTCTCGCCGCATGCCTCAGCGTCGCGTGGAAGTTTGAGCGGCAGCTGTGCAGCCACTTTCCGCGCCGCTTCCACGATACCGAGCCCACCCTGGTGTCGCCGCACACGTGCGAGCTTGCGTACCTGGCCCTGGCATTCATGACCGACGCGGAACGCGCAGCGTTTGGGGATTGGAACAACGAGAACTCCACCCGCGTGCGCGCGCTCTACCAGCACATGACCGGCCTCGAGGTGGCGTTGCTGCGGGGCGTGCCCGTCTTCTCGATACTGACCAGCCACGCGCAGGTGCGGGCCGAGGCGCGCGTGCAAAAACTCTTCGAGGACGGGGAGCTGTGCGACGAGGAGGCCATGGTCGCGCGCTCGATCGTGCCCTTTTTCAACGCGGTGTGGCGAAACGGCTACTCGCCGCAACCGGCGTCCGGCGCGTTGGTGTGCGCGGCAATGCAGTGCGTGTGCGTGGTCCGGGGGGTGCGGGAGTACCGCTCGGTCGATTGGAGGGGCACGCTTCACGCGCACTTCACCAAGCTCGAGCTGGGACGCGCGCGCGACCTCCTCCGGAGCGCGCTGCACCTCAAGGAGGTGCCGGCGTCGATCGTGGCGCTCGGGTGCTACTCGGACCCCAGCTGGGTGAATTACGAGTACATGTGCGCGACCACGCTCAGAAGCGCGCTCGAGCTGGCCGCGGGCCTTTAATTTATTGTTTGTCCTAGAACGCTCTTAACCGCTCTACAATCCCGGAGTTGTCCAGCTCCCGCTGGTTCGCCCGCTGCTTCAGAAACGCTCGCCACAGGTCGGGAGGCGAGGGGGGCGGCGGGGTGGGGTCGTCCACTGGGACGCCATCCAGAAGCCCGAGGACGAGGTGACCCATTTCCGGGGGCTCATACGAGCTGCCACTACCCGCGTGGATGAGCCGCTTGCGCCGTAGCACCTCCGCGTGCGCCTCGTCCGGCTCGAGGTTGTGGTCGCGCATGTGCTTGTAGAAGATCACGTCGTTCATGCCGAGCGCGTGCTTGTGGCTGTGCGCCCTTTGTCGCAATGCGCGCTTCAGCGGAGTCTCGAGGTTGTAGTCGCGCTCCGTGACCTTGCAGATGACGTTGGTGGAGGTGAGGACGTGGTCCGGCGTCGGTGGCATTGTGCACAGCATCCGTTGGCACTTTGGAAACGTCGGTGGTGGGGGCGGGGGCGGTTCGTCGAGCGCGTCGGCTGGCTCGGGCAACGCTGGTGACGGCGACGGCGCAACCACCCGAGCCCCGAGACGCGGCAACATGAGACGCGGCTCCTTCTTCAGCAGCTTGTGATACAGGTTCGCATCGGGTGGGTCGGGAAGGTACTCGGTGAGCGGGAGGAGGTCTTCCAAGAATCGATAGGCGAAGGGCTCGCCGCTGCGCTCGGGACGGCCATTGTGCACGCACCAAGGCACAGTCCCAAACGGATTGTGCCACCCGTCGCGGCCCTCGGTCGCAGCGTGGCACTTCGCACAGAACGCCCACGTGGTGCTGTGCATGGCCTTGCGCTTCTCCTTGAGCGACGCAAGATCGTTCCGCACGTACGGGAACAGGGGGCGCAGCTTGAGGCGCACGGGGCACACGCCCACCTCGAGCAGCTTCTCGACCGCCTCGGCATCCTTGCGCCTGAGCGCTGCGAGCTGCACGACGTCGCGCTTCTGCAGGTGCTTCAGCCGCTCCGCGGCCCTCGTCACATCCGCCGCCCTCTTGGCCTTGAGGTACTCAGCCCTGAGGTGCTTCTTGACGTTCGCGATGGCATTGGCCACCAGGGCGGACACGGGCGAGGGCTTGACAACGCCACCGGAGCGCGTTTTCATCCCGAGTGTTGTTTGACACGCGCCTTACGAGCACGCAAAATGGGTGGTGCGCACCAATTCTTAATCGAGTTTACGCACACCGGGTAGCGAACGAAACCCTTTAAAGCCTAACACTTCAAAGTTTTTCCACGTTTGCTGCGCGTACACCGCCCGCTCAAGCGGGTCCATGCGCCCCCACGCATCCACCATCCACAACCACCGCCGCTCGTCGGTGAGGAGATGGCGTTGGTGTTTGGCGTGCGCATCCACCATCCGCCACCATCGCTGCTTACCGTCGGTGTTGAGAAAGATCTTGAACGGGGTGCGCGCCATCTCCCTCGGAACGCCCGTGCGCTTCAGTCGCGCCAGCGAGCACAGCTCAAAAAAGGTGCTCATTGTGGGCACGTCGCGCACGCGCGCGGCCCACGAGGTGTCGTCGGGAGACAGGAGCTTGGCGCCCACCCTCGTTACCAGGACGGGCCACACCGTCTTGGCGGCCAGGAGCTGCACATGCTGCTTGTTGAGCACGCACCAACCCGCGGCTGCGCGTGCCATCACCTCAGCTTGGTGGTCATCGATGTGCGAGAGCACGTGGCACAGCAAGTCAAAGTTTTCAAAGACTGCCGCCACGGCAGCGGCGGCACTCATGAAACGAAACGCCACCACTCACAAACGCGCGGTGCACTCGCCACCGGTTAGCGAGTTGGCGAGTCCAACTCATCCCTCCAGCGCTTCCAAACCACATCCTCGAACGAGATCTTGAGGTTCCACTTGCGGTAGGGCTCGAGCTCCTGCAGCGTGACTACCCCATCCTCTTTTGCTTCGCGACGCGCCTGCGCCTCCGTCTTGTACAGAAAAAACAGGTCGCTGGGAAGCGCCTCCGCGATCTGATCGGTGGTCGGCATGAACTCGGTGAAGTCGGGCTCGATGTCGAACTCGTAGTCGGTGAACCCCCGGTCTATGACCTGTACCATGTACTTCTTCTTCTTCTCCTTCCAGAGCTCGTCGATAAAAAAGGGCAGCGCGTCGTACTCCTCGTCCTCGACGCGTTTGCGCTTGCGCCTGGCCACCAGCGCGGCATCGATCACCGCGTTCGCGAACGTTCTTTTGGGCGACATGCCGACAATTATTTGCGTGTCAAAGTGCGCACACGTACGAGCGCGTAAGGGGCTTCTTTGCAACTTGTGATAGGAGTGTGCGCGTGTGCGTGTGCGTGCGCGTGCCATTTAAGAAGGGATGCAATACTACGGTACCACGTGCAACGAGGAGCGGTACGATCTTTACTACGACATGTTCACCGATCTCCTTCGCGGGCACCACGACGGCGACGCTCGTGTCGAGACCATACGCGCCAACCTGATGATCGACATCCGGTGGCCGGAGGTGTCGCGCGCACTCTCGGACATCGTGTGCCGCCTGTGCGGGACATGGAAACGGCATTGCCACGCGCCACTTGCGCACGACATCGGTCGCCTCATGGGCCGGGCCGCGACCATCGCCTTCGGGACAAGTTGCCACCCGGAGATCCCCTCGTGGTTTTTGCAGAACAACGAGTGCCTGTTGGCGGCGACGCTGCACAAGCTGCTTGTCGAGTTTGTCACATCGGGCGAGTTCGTCATCCGGTACACCGACGCCATGATGCACAAGGCGTTTTCTGTGCTGCTGGACATTGCCGAGGGCATGCGCAACTACCTGGGCCTGCCTTACCTCGCCGAGTCGACGGGTGCGCACGCACTAATGAGCGCGGTGACAAACTCCAAGTACGACTTCCTCTCGAGGGAGGCCCAGTTCCTGCACCGCTCGGAGCGGATCTTTGCGAGCGTGATGGCGGAACGGATCATGGCGGATCCGAATCGCGCGATGGAGCTGCGGTCGGGGTTCTGCTTCTTTGTGCGCTCAAGGCGCTGGCGCGAGTTCGCGTCGGCGTGCCTGGACCGCGACGGGCTTGGGACGCCGCTTGCGCAGCTGCTGGCCGAGGTGGACTTGGCCACGAGGCGGTTGGCGGAGGCGGAGGCGTGCAGGCCCCGCTCCCCCGCGTCCCCATCGCTTCAGAACGTCTCGTCGCCCGACCGTCCCATCCGCAGGGCGAGGATGCGGACGCCCACAAAGTTGCCGCGCTCGGCGATCGCTAAACCGGCTCGTCGCGGCGTCGCCAGCGTGGGGTTGCATATGTGAGCTGGACGGCATGACTGCGGCAGCAGCCTTGGCGTGCGACTGCAGCTACCCCAACGTGCCCGTGTGGAAGTGGGAGGACGGCTCGGCGCTCGACGTGCGCGGCGCCATCAGCCAGAGCTCGCAGACGCTCGAGTTTGTGAATGTGCTGCACTCGACCGAGGGCACGCACACCGACGGCCCCTTTAAGGACCGGCCCATGTGGGTGCCCGTGCTTCGGACGCAGGCGAGCTACGCGTACACGCCCACGCCGATCGCGCCGCTGCCGTGCAACCCACTCTCGCGCGGCGAGGACAGCGTGCTCTTTCGCACCTTCTTCTTCTCCTTGGAGGGCATGCCGCTTCTGGGACCGGGCGTCTTCGTGGAGACGGGCGCGCACGACGGGATCGTCGACTCGACGACGCTCTTCTTCGAAAAGTGCCTCGGGTGGGCGGGCGTGCTCATCGAGCCGCACCCGGTGGTGTGGCCGCAGCTGCTGCGCGCGCCGCGCGCGCGATCCATCAAGCGGCAGGCGGCCATCTGCGCGCACAACGGCACAACGACGATCGAGGCGCGCGCGTGGACCGGCGCCAGGACACGCCTTGCGAATGGTGCACCGGAGCTGAGCGTGCCGTGCGCGCCGCTCTGGCAGCTGCTGAATCGCGTGAGCCTGGTGCGACGGACGGAGCGCGTTGACCTGCTCTCGATCGACGTCGAGGGCGCCGAGCCGACCGCAGTCAGCTCGCTCGGCGACGCGATCAGCTACGGCGTCGTGATGGCGGAGGTGACTGCCGGCGAGCGGCGCGTCCACACGATGCAGGCGATGCTCGCGCGCGGCTTCGCGTACGTGGGCCAGATCTCGGCGCGGCCCTCGCCGGCCAACTACATCATCAGCGACGTGTGGTACAACCGATCGCACTTCCAGCGGTTCTGGCCGCGCTCGCGCGTGTTGTTTCTGTGAGAACCCCAGTGGTCTGCCAATAAGCCCCCCTTGCTAGTGACTAATGTAAGGGCGCAACGCTGTGTCGGGGGCCATGAGCACAACGATGAGCGAGATCATCGCCATCGAACACCCGCCCGAGGACGTGGTGAAGACGAGCCCGCTCCTGGTCATCGCGGGGTTTGCGATTCTCGGAGGCGTGACCCTGCTGGCCCTCTTTGCGTGGGCATCGAAGGGCGAGGGCGAGGATGGCAAGCCGGACGTGTTCGGGAAGCGCGTGACGGTGCGCGAAGTGGCCGAGCGGTACAAGGCAGTGTGGTCGCCGGGGGTGCTGTGGCCGCGCGACGCGTTCATGCACACCAAGAAGACCGACAAGGGCTCGCCGCTCTTCAAGTTTGTGTGGACCTTTCTGACGGGCTGGTTTGTGTGCGTGGCCTTCTACCTGATCTTTGCCGGCGCCATCTCGGCCATAGAGGTGTTTCGCGAGGAGGCGCACCTGCGCGCGGCCATGTGCGTGGCCGCGGCCTTTTGCCTGTGCGCGGTGTGGCCCGTGCTCTTCCGCACCGGGTCGGCAAAGAATGGCGTGGCCACCGGGATCGCCGTCTACTCCCCGGGCGACGACGAGGGCTCGGACATCCCCATGGGCACGTCGACGCACTCCAAGACCAAGGAGGTCTTCCTGTGGCTCTCGTTTGGGGTGCTCTTCCTCGCCGCCATCTTCGCGGTGGCCGGGTCGGCGCTGATCCAGGCGTGGACGTTGCCCGGCCCGCAGTACGGCACGCTCATATTTCTGGGCCCGGGCTACGGCCTGTTTGCGGGCTGGCTGCTCTTTGCCGCGGCGCTCAACCTGAGCACGGCCATCAGCTACAGCAGCTACCCATCGGGCACGCTGCCGTGGCCCGAGACGCGCACCGAGTACACGCACCGCGGGAGCCTATGGCCGCCCATCCTGTCGCTCATCGTCGCCGGCATCGCGGTGCTGATCCCCGACCCGGCCATCCCGCTCCCGATGCTGGTGGCCATCTTCCTGTTCACGCCGCGGCAAAAAACGCACCTGGCCGCATCGGCCGTGTGTCTCCTAGGCATCGTGGTAGCCATCGTGTTGGTAGTTTGGAAACGGTCCGACTGACGGATCTGACAATTCTATTGGTGCTCGTACGTTGATTTTTTTGTGCGCACATGCACAATGATGCGCCGAGGTTCGACCCCGTCTCCGGCGAGCAGCTGCCCAAGTACGTGACCTACAACAAGGAAGGGCCCACCCATCGCCGGGAGAATCCCTATCGCATGCGGTTTCCCTGGGCGCTAGTGCGGACGCTCGGAGGCACGCGAGCCATGGACAAGGCCTTCCCGACTCTGGATGCGCTCCTTGCCTCCAACGAGTTCCGCATGCTGACTGCGCACGTGGACGCGCAGAAGGCAAAGGATGCGTTGGGGGTCCGAAAGAAGAGGAGGACGGGCGGGGTTCGCTCGGAGGCCGCCAAGCGAAGGTCCGAGGAGGACTACCGTGCGCTTGTAGCGAGGGGCACAAGATTCCATCCGGACATCGTCTGGCAGCCCAAGAACAAGTCCTGGCTGGTGAACCGCAACTTTGGCACCGGCTGGCGATGGCGAGGCACGGCCTACTCCTACGAGGACGGCCTCCTCCTCCACAGGGGGTGCATGAACCTGCGCGGTCCTACGGACGTGCTCGGCAGCTACCCCAACGCGCCGAGGAAGCGGCGGATGCATGCGCGCGACCTGATTAGGCGCTTGCGCAGCGAGGGGCGCACTGCGGGTAGTGCACCGGAAACGCGGTGGGACAACATCCCCGAGGTGCGCACGTCGGATCTGGAGCGTTGCGACAACCACGTGGACGAGGAGGCGGAGGAGGGTGATGACGACGACGACGACGACGACGACGGCGTGGAGGAGGAGGAAGAGGGGGACGATGTGGTGGAACTGGAGGGGGTGGTGGTGCGCGAGGGGGAGGACGAGGGCGAGGCGGTGACCGTTGAGGCGGAGGCTTCGGACTTCATCTGGCCGGCCTGCGGCGGCCGGGTCAGCAAGCAGACGGTGCGTTACGACGGGAGGGACGAGGGCCAGCAGCGAAGTTACAACATCCAGAATCGCAAGAAGCACGTGCAGGGGTCGTACCAGACGGCCGGCATCTACTTTGTGCACATGAAGCTGCGGGGGGTGCACGCATCGGTGCACAAGGCGCGGGCAAAGTTTACCCAGTTGGATGCCTTCCACACGGGCTCGTTGCTGGACGAGACGTGGGGACGGCCCGCTTAGGTTGTGCTCGTACGTGTGCGCAAAAACTGCACCATGGGAGCGCACGGCACCACCGCCGACGCGCATCGCAAGGACTACTACTCGGGCGACCGCGCCAGCAAGCACATGCAGCGTAAATTCGAGGCGGGGGACGTCGGGGACCGATTCGTCCTTCCCCCCGCGAATCCGCCACCGACGCAAGCCAAGCCCATGGTCATGGGAGGACGAGGGTCCAAGGCCGCCAGGCGCAAGCAGCCGCACCCGAACGCCGCACTGGTCAAGGGCCTGCGGGTCAACGAGCTCCGCGCGTGCTACCGGGCCACGTTCAGGGAGGACCCCGGCCAGATGGGCAAGGACAAGATGCTCGAGGCCTTTCTCGAGAAAAACGCACCGCGCGCGCGCGTGCCCACACACTTTGCACCCGACTACGATTCGACTGTCGCGTCGCGGTAGGTTAGTTAGTTTGGGCGTGTGCATGTACGCATGGAATGGTAATCACAAACCCTTTACACGCTTCTCACTGTCCCGCGAGCCGCCTCTGGCGGTTGTTCTTGCTGATGACGCGCGTGAGCGCCGACTTGCGCTTCGATGCGGCGCTCATGCGTCTGGGCACCGGCTGCGGTTGCTGGCTCGCGCCGTCGTCGTCGCCGTTGGCGTCCGAGGCGACCAGCCGCCGGCGCTTGCCTCCCCCGTTGCGGCTTTCGGCGTTGGCGCCGTGGATGGGCCGCGCGCGGTTGAGCAGGTGCGCAAAGATGTCGGCCGTCGACATGGTCTTGTGCGCCGTCACGAGCCACCCGCGGTAGTGCGAGGGGCAGTACCACACCTGGCGCAGCGGGGGCGGCACGAAGGCGTTGCGCCCGCCGGTGTCGGCCGGCGCCTGCACGCAGCGCCACTTCATGCCCGCGCCGTTCTCGGGCTCCGGCTTGCCGCAGAAGCGGCACGTGGGTGCGGGCGGCTTGGGCAGGGCCGCACGCATCTCGCTCGCCGCGTCCTTGCCGGCGAGCATCGCAAAGTCGCAGCGGAGGCAGCAAATCTCGTCGCGGAAGCGCGATGCGGGTGACACGCGCGCGAGCGCGCCGCACATGCTGCACAGGGCGTACCAGCTCCCAAAGACGCGGGTGGCGCGGCCGAGGATCGGCACGCACACCAGCGGCACGTCGCCGCAACTCGTGGCCTGCTGGCTCTGCTCGTAGCACGACTTGAGGTCGCGGCGGAACTTGGCCACCTCGGACGACGAGTCGCGCAGGGCGGCGGCGGTGGTGGTGGCGGAGCTCGTGGTGGACGCCGCTGCCGCTTTGCGCTTGGGGTTGTTCTTGCTGCTCTTCTGGCCGCACATGGTCGCAACGATGGTCGCGGGTCGCAGGTCCTGCGGCAGCAGCGGCGATGCCACCGGCTGGAGCTGCTCGAGCTCGAGCTGCTCCGCGGACGCCTCGAGCGCCACAGCCGTGCGCAGCGCCGCCGACGAACGCTTGGCGCAGCGCATGTGCCCCACGCACGTGTCGCAGTCGACCGTGAGCATGCTCGCCGACAGCCCCAGCTCGTTGAAGGCCAGGTCCTTGCCCGTATTGTCCTGCACCGAATTGACGACGCGGCGGCACTCGGAGCAGCAGTAGAGCACCGTGGCGTGCTGCGGCAGGCGCGAGCGCACCGCGACGCACGGGTCCTCGTCGTGTGCAAGCGGCAGCAACATCCGCTGGCAGATGGCCCTCGCCTGCTTGCGCCGCGTCTGTTCGCCGAGGTCGTAGGAGAGCAGCGTGGACCGCAGCGTTGCGATGCGCGCAAAGGCGACGAGCAGCGCCGCGTCTTCCGCTTGCAGGTTCATCACCTCGACCTCCGCGTCCTGCACGGCGCGACTCGACGCGGAGCACGGCAACCCCGGCGTGGCGTCCGCGGAGGCCCGTATGTCCAGGAGCGCACACGCCTGCGTCACGGTGAGCAGCGACGCGTCCGCGTTGGCCAGGGCGAGGCGCTCGGCCTTCTGGAACTGCTCGGTCGAGAGGAGCGTGCACATGCGGTGCGCGGCCGACTGGTGGTGCAGCGCGGCGTACTGCGCCGAGTCGAGGCGCGAGGCGCGGTGGCCGTGGTGGTTGCCGTGCAGCCAAAAGGGGATGAAGATGGAGCGGTAGGACGCCGAGAGCAACCCACTGACCACCTGGACCGCCGGGCGCACGGTCATGCCCGAGGGGCCCGAGCGGCCGCCCAACCACGACGATGAGTAGCTCAGCGGCTCGGGCTCGTGCTTCGGGTGCCTGGCCGTGCGCGACTCAGCCTTCTTGCGCGACCGCGGCTCGCTCACGAGGTGCCGCTTGATGGCCACGGCCGCCGACTCGCGCTTGGCCACCATGGTCGCCCCCGCGTCCACCATGCGGTGCATCGCGGCCGCGAGCGACCCGGCGGGCATGCCCATGGGCGGCACGCACAGCTGCCCGGTGGGGTGCCGCGCGTGCCGCATGGCGTCGAGCGTCGCGCGATCGGCAATGAACGTGGCGGCGAGGTGGAGCCGGATGGCCTCCTTGATCGCATTGGGCGTTTTTTGCACGATCTCCTTGAAGTCCTGCTGCGTCTGCACGCGCAATGCGCGGATCAGCACGAAGCGCTCGCGCCACGGGCGGCGCACCCCCGGGTGGACCGCCGGGTTGAGCCCCGTGAGAGCCACGGCCATGCACTGCATGCACACGCGCACGGCGCCGTCGGACTCCTTGAGGGCCGCGAGGAGCGTGGTCTCCCAGCCGCGCGAGCCCGCGTTGGTCACGCGCGTCAGGATGGCGAGGAGCGACTGCGACGACTTGGAGCAGCAGCGCGGCGAGGCCGTGCGCTCCATGAGCGCACCAAGGTGCAGCAGGTGGCTCATGTTGGCCACGGAGTACAGGTCGGGTGGGGGCACCATGAACTCGCGCACGCGCTCCTCGGTGGCCGCGCGCTCCCCCAGCAGATCCTGGATGCATCCCAGGTACTCGGCGTGTGCCGAGGTCCACACCGCGGCGCAGTAGGAGTCGTAGTAGAGCAGCGACAGCGCGCGCTTGTCAGCGTCCGCGCTCGGGGCCTGCTCGTCGCCGACAATCGTGCGCGCCACGCTCGCTGCCAGCGCCTCGAGCAGCTCGCCAAAGCACGCCCGGACGGTCGCGGCGGTCTGCGTCGCCGTGGGTGGAAGCGAGGGGGAAGCGGTCGCAGGCGGCGGCGGCGTGCCCAAGAGCGCGTGCGCGGCGCCCGCGAGCGTCCCGATGAGCGCGGCAACGGCGTCGTCGTCGCAACGTGCGCACTCCGTGACGGCGTACGAAAAGTCGAGAGACCACACCCACGGCGGGACGGCGACCGATGGCGCGCGTTCCCGCAGGCGATGACGCAGCCGCCACAGCGCGCCGCACATACCCGCGTCCTCAAAATCGCTGAAGAGGGGCATCAGCTCAGGATCGAAGACGCTGCGGCTCCGCTTCATCAGCTTCGCGAGGGCGGGCTCGGGCGCTTCGGCTGCTGCGTCGCTTGTGGATTCGCCGGCAGGGGTGGACGACGCTCCCCCCCTGCCGGCTGGCGAAAATGCGCCGACGGCGACTCGTCCGCCGCGCCCACGTTGCGCTGCAGCAAGCGCGGCAAGCCGGTGTGGTCCTTGACGTACTCGTAGTGCTGCGAATCAAACTTGACGCACGGCCGCCAGAGCAGCGAGGCCATGCCGCCGCGCGCGGCGGCCGTGTCGGCCCACTGCTCGTCCACGAAGAGCAGCGCCTCTTGCCGGTAGCCGTCGGCATCATTGGCCACGCTCGAGTGCGTGGGCAGGTTCTCGCCCGCCTCGACGCCGAGCGCGTTGCCAAAGGCCTGGAGCGGGATGCTCGCGCTCGGCTTGAACGTCGGGTCGGCGCGCGCGCACTTGTAGATGAAGGTGTGCACGTAGCGGCTGCACACGAGGCACTTGCCGTTGGTGTGCGGCAGCTTGCCCGACTTCTTGAACTCGGCCGCGTGCGACGGCAGCAGGAACTCAGTGCCGATGAAGGCCATGTCCGTGTCTTCGCCGTACCGCCAGCGCGCGAGCCATACGCAGATGCACCGGTCACCGAGGCAGCACGGCCGCTCGCCGATGGCCACGTTGGGCGGGCGCAGGTACGCATCGTCGTGGGGCTTGGGCACGATCTCGAGCTCCTTCGTGGGGATGGACGTGTCCTCGACGAGGTTGGCCACGAGCTGCAGCGTCTGGCAGCTCGTGCTCTCGAGGCTGAGCACGGGGTGCAGCTTGAGGTAGGACGAGAGCGCGTACTCCTGCGAGCCGTAGCTCTCGTCGGCGTCGATGCCCGCGCGATTTTGCAGGAGCGGCACGTGGCGGTTCCCGTCGCGCGGGAGCGGACCGGGCGGCTCGGCGGGCGGCTCGCTGGCCTTGCCAGCGGTGCCCGCGCCCTCGATGCCCCACGTGTTGGGATCCTCGCCGCCGGCGAGGTCCGGAAGCGGAGCCGGGGCGGTGGGCGCGGACGAGGACGAGGAGGACGCTCCGCCATCGCACTTGATGGACCGCTTGGGCGTCTTCTTTGCGTTGATGGGGCGAATCTCGGAGGCGGCGGCGGCGGCGGCGGCCGTGGCACGCCGCCGCACGTGCTGCGCGGCGGCTTGCTGCTGCTGCTGCATGCGCAACGATCAATGAAAGGTGTCCACACTTAATAACCAACGCCTACGTAATTAGCTAGCGAAGTGCGTCCTTAAAAACTGGCACATGTTGTCGCCGCGCATATTCGCGGGCGGGTGCCACGGCGGCTCCTCGTCGAGCACGGGCATCCAGCCCACGCGCCCGCAGAAGAGCTGCGAGACCGAGGCGCAGACCGTCTCGTTTGAGACGTAGTTGAGGCGCACGAGGGTTGCGGCGGCGCCCAGGTCGGCGATGGCCTCCACTTGGGTCGACTCCGGATAGTCGTCCAAGAGGTGATTTGCGTACACCGAACTCCACTGGTCCTTGTGGGCCGTCACGTGCATGAACTCGTGCGCCATCACGAAGCCGACGCGCGTGGCAAGCGAGGCGTCGTCGTAGCGCTCGTCCGCAAAGGGCGGCACGATCAGCCCCGGCAGCAGCATTGAGCACGCCGACGTCGAGGTGAGCAGCAGGTAGGCGTTGCGCGACACGCCCGGGTAGAGCGCCGGGTGCTCGCAGATGCCCGCGCCGGTCACGACGGGCAGCAGCCGGTCGAGGTAGACCGCGCGCGCCTGCTTCACGATCATAGTGAGCGCCCCGTCGTCTGACAGGATGTCGGGCCTCCGGAACTCGCGGTCGATGCCCGCCCACGAGCCGCGCGGCGCGCCGGCAATGCGCACCTTGGTGGCGCGGAGCTTGGTGTACGCGGCTTGCCGGCTGGCGTAGTCGGCGAAGATGCCGCCGATCGTGTCCTGGCTCAGCGTGACGGCCGCGGACTCGCGGATCGACCCGCTCAACTGCTCCAGTCGGTCGTACAGCGCGGGCGTGACCAGCGCGTTGAAAGCGATGCGGTCAAAGTCGTCCGGGAACACGCGCTTCGCGGCCGCGAGGCAGACGTCGCGCGCGCTGCCGCGGCCGGCGGTCGAGAGCGCCGAGAGCGCCGAGAGCCGCACGGTCGAGGCGTTGAGCAGCGTCTGCTCGGTGACGGTGTCGTGGTCCTCGTCGGGCACGATGAGCCGGCCGAGCGCCGCCGCGGTGCGTGATCCGGCCTCGCCCGTCTGCGTCCGCTCGCGGAAAAAGGGCAGGAGGTTGCCCTGCTCGGGCACCACCACCGCCTGCGCGGCGAGCGAGCACACGGCCGCCACGCCCTTGAGGTACGCGTGCGCCTTGTCGGGCCCATGCGATGCAAACGCGCCCGCAAACCGCTCGAGCGGGTCGTTGGACAGGGCGCGCGTGACCATGAGCGATGGCCCCACGTAGCCCTCGAGCCACGTGCCTCGATAGGTGCCACGCACGACGGCGGCGGCTTGCTCCTGCGTCGTGAGTTGGAGCGCAGCAGAGTCGAAGCCGCTCATCGCCTCCGAGAACTCCATCGCCATGTTGCGCATCGCGCGGTCCTCGCCGACGACGTACAGCGCATTCTTGAGCGCCCGGTCGCTCAGCACGGTGCCGGGCAAGACTTTGGCGGTGAATTGGTCGTCGTTGAGCCCGACGCCCACGAGCGCGGGCGTGTCGCAGTAGTGCGACGCGAGGAACCCGACGCTCTCGAGCGCCATCCCGAGCGAGGCGACGCTCAGCATCGGGAAGAGCAGGTCGTACGCCTGCTTGGCCGACGCGCCCTGCGAGTTGGACGCCACCATCGAGCGGCAGCTCGCGCGGAACTTGCCCAAGTCGGTGGTGGCCATGCGCGAGGCACCCTTGGCGCGCACCAGGTTGTCCACGTCGCGCTCCACGTACTCGGCGTCGTAAAAGGCCCACTTCTGCTCGCCGTACGCGATGGAGCCGGCGTCGATCCACTTGCCGCAGTGGCGCTCGTGGTCGGAGCTCGCGTCCGGCTCGCCGATCTCGGCCAGGTACGCGTCGGGCCACGAGCGCTTGCGCACGCACGTGAGGTCGCCCGACACGGAGTCCACCTGCTGGCGCAGCCCGGGGCTGCACACGCCGCGGTTCATCCGCTGCATCGTCTCGTACTGTACCGACGCGTTGAGCAGCTTGAAGCCCGCGGGGGTGACCGTCGTGCGGAAGGAGCACGACGGGTCGTACCAGCTTCCGCTGTTGAGCTCGTAGCACGTGCCGTCGTTCACGCACTCGTGCCGCTCGGCGCAGACGGTGGTGTGCGCAATGAGCGCCGCGAAGAATGCGAGTCCGGAAGCGATTAGCAAACCAAACTGCGCGTCATTCATGGTAACGGTGCACCCACACCCTCTACGCAAATAAGACCTAGTTATTTTTAGCGAGCTTCAAAAGTCCTCATCCAGCACGAGTCGTGGTGTGCACTCGGCGAGCAGGATGCGCGTCACGTCGTCGCCACGCAGCTTCTGGTACACCTGGTGCTTGTCGACGGAGTGGAAGACCAGGACGGCCGGCAGCGCGTGCACCTCGAGCTCATCGGCCAGTGTGCTGGTGAAGGCGTTGTCGATGTGCCACACGAAGTCGTGCGTCTTGGCGACGGCGTCGATCTGGAGCGTCGCAGCGGGGCACAGGGCGCAGACCTCGGTGGTGAACTGCACCACCACGGGACCCGTGCGCGGCGTCGTGAACAGCTCGGACTCCCACCAATCCGTGGCCGCCGCCATCCTGAAGCTTGCGCGCCTTCCTTGGTTCCAAGAGTTGCAAACTTCCTTCACAAGAGGTGCGCAATGCGCTCGCGGATCGCCTTGAGCGACTGCATCGCGTCCGCGTCGTCGTAGACGGGGATAGGCGTCGCGGCCAATCCGGACGTGGAAGGTCCCGCCTTCCCCACAGCCACGGCCAGCACGGGGTGCCCAACCGCCGCGGCGGTCTGGATGCCGTGGCGCTTGCCCTGTTGCGGCCGCTCCTCCTCGTTGCTGTACAGGTTGGGCCGCTTGCACGCGCGACCGCTGCGTGAGGACCGGAACGCAAAGCCCTCCACCTCGTCCACTACCTCCTCCTCCTCCTCCTCCTCCACCGCCTCCACGGCTTCCACCTCAACGTCTTCCTCCTCCTCCTCCTCCTCCTCGCGCTCGTGTGAAGTGTCGGTGCGGGCGCGCGCGAGCATCTTGCGGCTAAAGGGCAGCTTCTTGTGCTTGTCCGCTTCGGTCGTCTCGTCGCCCACCACCTCCTCCACGCTCCGCACGTTTGCGCACGCCTTCTGCAGGTGCTCCGCGTCCGCATAGGTGTGCGCTGTGGCGCGGAAGGTCCAGCCCGTGCCAAAGGTGCGGGTCACTGCCCAGACGGCTCCCTGGTGCCGAAAGTGGATGTCGGGGTGAATCGGCACGTTTTCGTCCAGCATCCGCTGGTGCTCCTCGATGCTGGCCTGCTTGGCCGCATCGGTGCGCCGGATGCGCCGGGACGGGTCGTCGCGGTAGTGCCGCTCGTCGTCGGCGATAATCTTCTTGTACAAATCCGAGTCGAGGAGCTCAGCCAGCGTTTTGAACACCGCGCTCTTGGAGGCGATTCCCTGCTCCCTGCAGTGGGCCTCGGGTACCTTGAGGCGGTACTTGGGCCTCTTGCGCCTGCCCTCGCCCGGCGGCACGTAGTAGACCATCATCGGCAGCTCGGCACCGGTTACGGGGTCGTGCGACACCGCTCTCTGGCCCTTGCGCGTCTTGCGCACCATGGGGGTGCGGGGCGCGCGCGTAGAGGGCACCGATCGTTGACCTCGCAAGTGCGGTGTGTCAACAGTTGCAAAATCAACAACTCCGAACCAAGGTAGCTTCCCGCACCTGGGTACGGGCCCTGCGTGCTCGTACGTGCGCGCACAAACACGCTCGCCCCTCCCCCAATCCTAATCAGGCAACGCACGCAATGTCTGCCGACGCGACGCCGATCTACGCGCCCGATGCCGACCCCTGGAAGGCCAATCGCCACCTTCCCCACGAGGTGCGCTGCGACTTCATGAACGAGCAAGGACGCGCGCGCGTCATCGCGATGGCCGAGGCGTCCAAGCGGCCCAACAGGCTCGCCCAGCTGCGCAGGGAGCGCCAGGAGCGGGAGGAGGCGGAGCTCGCAAAGGTCATCGCCGCCAGCCTGGCGCAGCAGTCGTCGTGAACACGTGTCTGGGTGTGTGCTAGTGTGTACCAGTGGTTTCACAATGAATTCTCAACCACCACACCAACAGCAGCGATCCGAACCAAGGTAGCTTCCCGCACCTGGGTACGGGTCCTGTGTGCTCGTACGTGCGCGCACAAATGTGCGCAACCCTCCCAACACCCAAAACAGATGAAGGCCGTTGCGCACGCGGATCGCTTCCCGCAGCGCGTGCGTTTTGCCAAGATGGGCATTCGCGAGCTGCATGGCATGATCGGCAATCGCCAGGAGCACTTGCGCGACAACATTCGCAACGGCGTCTTCAAGAACTGCCCAGAGTTTCTGGACGGGCTGCTCTACGCGTTCCAGACGCGCAAGCACGAGCTCGAGCAGTACCGGATCGACTATAACCAGCGGCCGAAGCTCGCCGCCGTTGCCAACGCCGCCAAGCGCCGCGAGGAGGTGGGCCCAAACGGCGAGACCAGCGCGACGCACGACTTTGTCACCGAGAAGCACAAGACCGGCGGCAAGGGCCAGATGGTATCCGCCGGCACGTGGGTCAAGCGCCAGTCCTCCTCCTCCTCCGCGTGCTGACAGTTAGCCAGTTTGCGCAAGTGTGATAGGTGCGTGTTTACTATTGATTTGCAACTTGTGAACTAACCATGGGCATTCTTCTCGGCCTTTTGGCTAAGATCAAGTGTAGTATCTGTTCTTGTCAGTTTAATATCTGGCACGCGGGTCACCGACCCGCGCGATATTAATCTGATTTTTGAACCCGGGTGCGTCGCTTACCGGTTCACCGGTCGACCACCACGCCATGGCCGCGGACTGGCACGTCTCCGCGGCCGTGGCCCACCGATAATCACCAGTAACACCAGTAGGGTGCGTGCTCGTACGTGCGCGCAAACAAAGAACGACAGACCCAAGCAACCATGTCAAAGAGCGCACTTTGGGCATCACTGCCCGAGGAGCTCGCTCTCAAGATCGTCGAGTACAAAGCACTGCACTGGGACTTGGTCAGTGTGAGGAGGTCGGGTCCTTGTGGCACTGGCCCGCTTGAGCGCATCAATTTCACGTCGCAATTCGATCGCGTGTTGCAGTTCAGACGGCTCAACCGCGCCTTTGCGGCGGGCCTCTGGCCGGTCGCGCTGTGCATGGTGCCGGTTGTCCACCGTTGCCACAGCAAGTGCTTCGTCGAGGGCGTCGTGCGCCAGGCCCTCGTGGGAATGACCACCGACAGGTACTCGTCCCTTTACACGGTCGTGTACGAAGGGTGCACGACGAAGCCGCCCAACAACCAGATTGGTTACTACTACGATGCGCTGACCAAGCTGCGGCCCACGCTGGAGAAGGTGCTTGGCAACCGGAGCCTCTCGCACCAGGAACGGCGCGTCGCCGCCGGTTTGCTGAAGTCCATCTTCAGGTATATTGACCGCTCCGGAGCGATCAAGCGCATGCAACTCAAGCCAGTGGTGGAGCTGATTGAGGAGGCCTTTAAGAGCGAGCTTGCGCTCGGCATCTTGAAGGTGTACGACACCGAGCGCCAGCGCACGTGAATCGCGTGCTCGTACGTGCGCGCAAAAAAAAGTAGTGGTAGTAGTAGCAGCAGCAGTCGCGCGGCAATGGTGAAGCCGAACGCAAAGGGCCCGTTGGAGGTGCTGCAGTGGTTGTTCGAGAACGAGTCCAAGCTGCCAAAGGATCGGACGGCGCTGCTCAAGCACGTTGGGTGGGTCTTTGCGACGCGCGCAGGGCTGCACTCCAACTACAGCGACATGGGCTACGGGTTGATGAGCGAGATGTTTGCCGAGCTCACGACGCGCCACACCGGGCACACCATGAGCGGCGACTTTGCGTACCGCGAGCACCCGACGGGGATGTACAGCACCACCAGCGCCTATGAGGCCAGCCAGCAGCCGGGGTGGCACCTCGCACGGATCATGCAGCTGCACAACTACGGCGAGTATCAGGGCGGCCTGTTCGTGTTCACGTACACGATGCCGCCGCCCAAGGGACACGCGCCGCCCGAAGCGCCGCACCCATCGCTGACAGAGATCCCGGTGACCGACCTGCACTGGAACCGCCACCGGGAGTCCGTCATCTGGGATTCGGTGTGCCAGCGCAAGTTGGTCTTCCAGAAGTTCTCGTTCACCGAGTACATGGTAACGTTTGAGCTCAACGGCGTGCCGCTGTACTTGCTGGAATCCGAGGAAAGCGACACCTTCCTGGCGCTCGGCTCAGTGAGGGCCAGTCAGGGGTTTGGTTGCCCAGGAGAACCCAACTGGGACCTGGAGTTTGTGGCCTTTGGCGAGCCACACGCGTCGTTTGTGCACGGCCTCTACAACGCGCAGACGCGGGTGGCCTCGTCCACAGAGATGAAGCCCGACACCCTCACCATCAGACACGCGATACGCCGGTTCCCGAAGGATGAGGCGGAATTGCCGCCGCCCCATGAGGGCAAGGTCTTCTACACGGGATACAAGGGCCTGCATGTGAGTCACCGCTTCGATTACCTCATCCAAGACGACAGCCAGGCAAACATGGGCGTGGATGACACCGCTCACAACGTGAGGGACCTCGTGCGCAGCATGGAGTACATCGCGAGCCTCGTCAACATGACGAGCCAGCGGACGTACAAGAGCGTACACATCAACTACGCGCTCACCGAGGCAATGCGCAGCCGCATCTTCCGCATAGCGTACAAGTTCCTGCTCACCATGGGCGAGAAAGCCGAGCAGCGGCGCGCGGCCGATCCGGTCAGGAAGTGCGCCGCGTGCGCCGTCCAGGCGGCCAAGAGCCAGCTCGCGCTCGGCATCGAGGGGCCCGACACCAAGCGCCGGCGCACGTGAATCGCGCGCTCGTACGTGGACGCGAAGATGATCTACGACCGCAACGACCTGCGCTACTTGGAGATCGCGGCCCCCGTCGTGCACAAACGCGCCATGAACTATCACCTGTTTGGTGGTCACCCGTTGCTGGAGTTCGACTTTGGGCGTTGGGAGGGGAGGAATGGGAACCTGGGATGATGCGACGTATAGGGGGTGGCCTGCCTGGTTTGCAACTTGTGACCTGTACTGTGTAAACGCTAACAAGTGTTACACGTGTCGATTGGTTAACGACTCCACAAACACGAAAAAGATTGCTAGTCCGATCAGCGACACCGTGCGCACGAGGCGGCTCTGCTGCTGCGCACGCACGGACGCCGCCAGGAGCTGCACGCTGATCGCCACGAGGATCCGCTGAAGGATGTTCACCACGAGCGCCAAGAAGTCGAGCCCCGACCGCTTGGTGGCGAGCTCGTTGACCGCCGCCTGCTCGGCCGCCTGCATGAACCCCTCGTTGAACAGCAACCCGATCTCCGGTCCCAGCTTGCGCTTGACGGAGGCGACCTCGTCCTGTGCGCGCTTCCGCGCCGTCGCGATGGCCGACCTGCGGCGATCCTCCAACGCCTTGTTGAGCCGCGACTGCACCGCCGAGAATATGATCGCGAATCCAAGCACAAGGGAGATGAGCTCGTCCGCCGCGAGCTGCTCATCGTGCGCCGCGTCGAGCAGCTCGTGCGCGATGTTGAAGGAGACGCTGACGCTCAGGTCGGAGCCGATGGAGCTGAGCGTGCCGAACGTCGTGCCGCCGACGCCGCCGATCACCTGCGTGCCCGCCAATGTCGTTGGTGCGCCGCTCATCGTCGACCTGGGCACCTCGGGCGAGCTGAGCAAGCTCGAGGTGCAGGCGGCCGGTCACGACCGCGTGCAGGCGCTCGGGCCCTTCTTTGAGTACCAGCGCGCCTCGGCGATCTACGTGCGCCGCCTCGTGCTCACGCTGCCGGCCCCTACTAGCGGTAAGCGCCAGAGAGATTATGCAAAGGCCCGGGACAACGTGACCGTCTGCGGCAGCGCCTTTGGCACGACGCTCGGGTCGGTGTGCGCGTACCTGGAGGGCCGCGGCGTGCCGGGCGAGAAGGCGTACGTGCTGCGGTCGATCCGCACGCAGCTGCTGCCGATTGCCGAGGCGCTCAGGACGCTGCGCGGCACCGATGCCATCTTCCTGTCGCGCGGGCTCGCCTCGTGCCGCGTGGCGCACGCGCAGCGCGTGGCCATCAGCGAGCCGCTCTCGCGCATCGACTCCAAGTACGGCAACCCGTACACGTGCCTGGGCGCGACCGCGGCGATCCTCGCCATCTTTGGCGTCATGGCCACCGTTCCCGTCCACGCGCAGCACCTGGTCAACGACGACAGCCTGGTCAAGACGCTGCGATGCGTCGCGGATCAGCTCGATCACTGGCGGAGCGGCACGTGCACGATGGCGGAGGACGCGTGGCAAGCCCTCGACGCGGAGCGGCGTGCGTTGCAGCGCGCCACCGACGGTGCGCGCTTGGCGATGTACGTGTGGCAGGACGTGGCCGAGCAGGAGCGGCTGCAGCGGCAGCTCAACTGGGCGCGCATCGCCGCCTACCCGGCGCACACGCTGGTCAACGCCTTCACGCAGCCCAACATCCTGCGCGCCATCGAGACGCAATCGCTCTTCACGACGGTCGACAAGGACAGCGGCATGCCGCCGCCTGTGATCGAGACGGTGCCACTGAGCCAGATCGGCGAGGGCAAGCTGCTCACGACGAGGAAGGCGCGACCCAAGGGCGACACCGCGTCCGACGCCAGCTCGTCGTGGGTGACCCTCTCGTCGAACGCTTCGTCCTTTAGCAACGTGTCCGGTGGTAGCTTGGACGGCGATTTTGTGGCTCGGTTTGGGGTCTTGTAACAGTCGATATAACCACGCTTTGCGTTTTGTATCACTAAAGGGTCTCTCCCATGTCGTCGGACCGCCTCTCCCTCGTCCTCGCCGCGGGGCAACGGCACCTGGCCGCCACCACCGGTGCCCCTCCCACCAGCCGCGCTGAACTCATGTCCGCGGGGAGGCTGAAGCGGATGAACAAGGAGGCGTCGGACCTGCTCAAGGACCCCCTCGACAACGTCTTCTTCCTGCGGGAGCCGTGGGACGACGCGCCCTCGGACTTTCATCCCGAGAAGTGGGTCTTCCACGTGCGCGGCCACTACGACCTCTACGTGCGGTTCCCGGACGACTACCCGTTCCATGCTCCCTCCGTCGACGTCCAGATACTCGGCACGCACATGCCCGTGAAGCAGTACCTGCACTACGCCACGTCGCTCGAGCGCGACCGGTCCAAGCCCAAGCCGGGGTATGAGGAGGCGTTCGCGATCGTGAACAACCAGACAACGTGGCCCAAGTGCTTCGATCACACGCGGTGGTCGCCCGCGCTGACTGTGCGCACGCTGGTGACCGACCTGATCGACAACCCCGCGCTGCAGGCGGTGCTGGCCCAGGCGGGCACCTTTTACACGTGATTTATTATTATAGTGTTACTGAAGCGGAAAAAACAACGCAGTGATGTTGTCCCCAGCATCGCTACCAAAACGGAACGTGGAACTTCCGCGTGGTCGCACACAGTGATGAGCAGTCACACGAGTGTACATCTCGGGATTCACGATCCGGGCGTAGCGCACGTCGCACAGACAGTAGAGCATCGTTCAAGGGGTGCGCACACACGTACGAGCGCGCCACCAGATCACCCGTACCAGGTCGCGTGCCTGTCGTAGAGCCGTTCAAGGTTCCGTGTATACCACTCGAATGGCTTCAGCAACCTGTCGCCATCGCACACCGCATCCTGCTCCTCCTCATGTTGCCGCGTCGTAGCGCTCGCCGTGATGCGATTGTACCTCGACGTGTACGACCGAACGGCGAACCAGACCTCCTCGTTCACCATTCTTAGGTAGCGCATGGTCTCCAGACGGTAGAGCATCTTCTGTTCACACACACACGTACGAGCACGAACAACCACCCCCCGACTACGCCGCGTACGACCGGAACGTGAACGAGTACACGTGCCCCCGGAGCCTGCTGCCGCACGGATTGCGGGCGTGCTTGGCCTCGGTATACGCCCGGCCGTGAAACACGTAGGCCGAGCGGTGCGGCGTGGGCACCGTGAGGGCATCGCGCTCGTGCGTAAACTTCATCGCGCTCACGACGCCACCCTCGGGGTCATCGTAGAGGGTCACACCCACCACCAACGGCACCCACGTCGGAGGGTCCGTGTGCGCGTTTACGCCCTTCTTTGCCGGGTAGCGGTTGAGCACGAGCGTGTCGATCCCAAAGTCGTCCCACGGTGCGTCGGGCGTCCTGGACCGCGCCGCCTCGACGGCCTCCTCGCCCAGCACTAGCAGCTCGGGCGGCACGCACTTGTCCCACGAGGGCGCCTTGCCGAAAAAGCGCTGCGCGCTGAACTTGATGCGCGACCGGTCCTTGGAGCGCCCCTCGACCACCGCCGACCACGCGTGGTCGGGAAGCTTTTTGATCCACGCGAGGGCAATTCTTGCAGAGTCGGGGCTCACGGCGTGGGGCACAAGGCAGGTGTTGTCCCTTAGAAACGACATGCCACACAAGCACGCGCACCCACCCACACACACGTACGTACGAGCGCGTATCACAAATTACAAACCACAACCCGGTGCCTCACAGGGATCGGTACACGACCTTGCCCTCGTCCTCCAGGTCCGCAATGCGCGCCTCGAGCGCGGCCATGCGTGCCTTCATTTCGGAAACCTCTTGCCGCAGCTCGGCCACGGGGCTGCTCGCGCCCATGCCTCCGCAGTCGGCGCAACCGGTGTCCACCGCTTCCACGGGCGCCAGGTCCAGCACCGGCTCCTCGCCAACGCCGGCGCACTCGCCGACCGCTTGCGTGTCCTCCTCCTCCCCGAGCACGCCCTGCGCGTCGTGCTCCTCGTGCGGCAACGGGTTGTGGGTGCGCCCCTTTTGGTGGATGGCGTGGAGTCGCGCCGAAAAGGGGTCGAGACGAGGTCCCGAAAGCATCGTTTCCGTATATTAATACACACACGCTACCGCACATATCTAGTGTCAACACTCGGCGCAGTAGCTCGGTGGCCACGAGGCAAAGATCGCGGCCACGGAGAAGATGACCGTGACGGGCACCAGCACGCGTAATCGCAGGCCCAGCAGCACGCTCGCGACGCGCGAGGCCTCCTGGATGCCCCACGGCGAGCCCGTGTCGATCGCGTCGCCGAGCGCCCCGGCCACGAGCATCACGCACTGGAACACCAGCAGGCCCGCAAACCACACGTTGCGCGTGTGCCACATGTGGCTGAGGATCGTGTGCGTCGAGATGATGCCGATGATCGCCACGGCGATGAAGAAGAGGGCGTACAGCGCGCCCGCCACCCACCGCGCGGGCCGGTAGCCCGTGACCGACGAGAAGCACTCCCACCCGCCCTTGGAGTTGAGCCGCACGTAGTGGTACGCGGCCGCCAGGAAGACAAAGTCGAGCGCCCACAGCATCATGCAGATGTTCATGGTGAAGTTGCCGGGCGACCGGCCGCGGTTGGAGGTGAAGGTGTCGTAGCGGAAGACGAGCGGCCAGTCGAGCCAGAAGAGCGACTGGAGGATCAGGAAGATGCCGGTCAAAAAGTAGGACAGGCGGAATGCGGGCGCGACGGTGCGGATCGTGGCCACGAGGCAGTTCTCGTAATTCCAGTCGAGCGAGACGCACCCGTTGAGGCATTGCCACGTTCTGACCGCCATCAGCTCGACCAGGTACGGTTCCTCGGTGCCGGTGTTCTTTTCGATCCTGCCGGCCTGGTTTGCGTAGGCCCCATCGTACCACGGAGCTTGGGAAGACGCCATCGTGCTCTGCTCTAGTATGCACTTGTTGCCATAGGGTTATGATACGAGGGTCACGTTGGTCGCAGCCACCGCTACCGGCGAGGGTGGCGGCGGCAAGGGCGGCGGCGGAGATGGCGGAGGAGGGTGTGGGCTAAGGCCAGCCGCTGGCCAAGGCGGCGGCGGGTGCGGCGAGGGCGGCGGCGGCGGTGGTGGCAAGGGTGGTGGCCACGTGGGAGGGGGCGTGGGCGAGGGCGGCGGCGGAGGGGGTGGCGGCGGCGGCGGTAATGGCGAGGGCAGATACACAATCAATGGCGGCAGAGGCGGCGGCGGCGGTAGTGGTGGCGGCGGCTTGCGCGCACTGGCGCGCATGCGTGCGAGTTTGGCGAGAGCCGAAGCACGCGCGGCAGCCGATGCGGAAGCCCGCGACGGCCGCGACGACAACGACGGTGACGACGACGATGCCTCGTGGCGATGCATCGCTGCCATCCCGATACCGGCCAGTGCCAGCAGCACCAGGAGTGCGCAAAAGCAGTACCCAAGCACCGGCACGCGGTCCGTGGTCGGGTGCCTGTTGTTGCTGCTGCTCGTGGGAACGGGCTGGTAGTGCCCGGCGCTGTGCAATAGCTTTGCGCGTTCTTCCGAGGGGTGTCGTCTCGGAAGATTTATTTGAAACTTGAACGGCCCCGGCATGCCCCACACGCAGACAAAACGATATAGGACACGTTCTAACACACGCATGTGTGCACACAAGCGGCCGCGGTTAGCGGTTATTTGCTTGCTCCGGCTACGGCATCAGCTGGGCGGTCTCCTGAAAGGTGCCAATCAGGCCGAAGAGCTTCTTCTTGTCCTCGGGGCTCAGCTTGTCCAGGGAGCACAGTAAGACGTTCTTGGCCAACGAGGTGCAAAACTCGTCCCTGTGCGTTTGTTTGGCGTACTCGAGGAAGGCCGCGAGGTTTGGCCACGGCGTGGGGTCGGCAGTGAGCACCACAAACAGCATGTGGCCCGTCACCGCCTTGATGGCCTCCGACGCGTGGAGTGCAAACAGCCAGGCGCGGATCTCCTCGTGGCCGATGCTCTCCGGCGCCAGAGGGATGAGCGGGTCGGCGCGGTTCATGATCTTGAACGGCACGTTGTCGCGCCGCGCGTTGTAGAACAGCCACTGGGCATTGCCCAGCTGCCGAATGCTCGACTGGCGCTGCTTCTTTGTCTTGTCGTGCAGCTCAATCAGCGCCTCGCGCGTCATGGTGGTCACAAGCGATGGCGACTCCTCCTCCCCCTCGTCCTCGTCCTCGTCCTCCTCCTCCTCGACCTCCGCCTCGGCCTCCTCCTCCGCCTCCCCCTCGTCCTCGGACGCGTAGGCGCCCCACTCTCGGAAGTACTCCTTCATTTGCTCGTGGATCCACTCTTGCACTTGCCCGCCCAGGCTCACGAGGTCGCCGGAGTAGATCAGCTCACGCCGCTCCTTGTTCGTCTTGCCCATGTTCCACAGCTCCTTCGCCTTGTCGTGCACGTAGTCGTCGAGCTCGTCGGGGTCGGTGGGTATCTCCTTCGCCTCCTCCGCCTCGTCCTCCTCGTCGTCCGTGTCCAGGAGTCCGGGGAAGTCATTGTTGGTCGGCGCGGGCTCGGCCTCGGGGACATTCTCCGTCTTGCTGCCGCTCTTCGGCTTGCTCGGCTTGCTCTTCTTGCGGATCGCAGACTTCTTCTGCCGCTTCGCCGACTCCTTCTCCGCCTTCTTCCTCGCCTTGTCCTCTTTGGCACCGGGCTTGGGGTTGCACCGCTTGGCGCTGCACCCCGTGGGACGCCAGCGGCAGCGCGAGCAGCCCCAGCCCTCCTCCTCCTTGGACTTCTTCGACGGCAGCGGCTGCGGAGTGCCGAGCGCCGACCCCTCCGATTCCTCGTCCTCATCCGCCGCCGCGCCCGCCATCGACGACGACGACGCGGCAGCGGCAGCGGCATCAGCTGGCCCGTCCCGCGGCTGAGGCTCCTGCTCCTCGTCGGAGTCAAAGTTCAGCAGGGATCCACAACCGCCGTTCCGCGGGGAGGCGGGCGCGGGCTCCGGCTCGGGCTCCGGCTCGTTGTCGCCAAAGGCCCAGGTGGTGGGCGGTGGGCCGTTGTAGGTGCGCGTCATCGGGGGAAACTTGAGCGGCTCCGGCTCCGGCGCCGGCGCCGGCTCCCTGAGGACGCGCAAGCACTCCTCCACGCGCTTGCGGCCCAACGTCTTGCACAGCATCCACATGCACAGCTTCCCGGAGGCAGGCGTGTACTTGTGTAGCAGATTCGTCACGTCCTGCGCCTTCTTCTGCGGCACCTTCCCCCGCGACTTCATCGTTGCTACCAGCGTCTGGAACGACACATTGCCCAACTCGGGAGGGTCCGAAGAAGTGTCGGACTCCGGTGGGGAGTCGGCGTCCGGCGGGGGCTCGGCCTCCGAGTCGGAGGTGATGTCCCCGCTGCACAGGTCCTGGGCCACGGGCACCAGCTGCGTCTTCGGCACCCATTGGCGATTGCCGTGCGACACGCGCACGCGCCCGTACGTCTGGTGGATGCGCGTGATCACGCCGCGAAAGGACTTGCGCTCCTTGTTGCAGTAGAAGAGCACCGAGTCGTTTACCTTGTAGTCGTTGTACACCTTCTTGTTCTTCTTCCCGTGCGATGCGCTCCTGCTGGGGGACCCATCGGCCGTGCGCTTGCCAAAAAAGGTACCGGCCATAGTTGTCAATTTGCGCACGTACGAGCTCAAAAACGCCCCTGTGCTGGGGTGCCCGTCCAGTGCACAGGCACAACTGAGTGGCCCAATCGGTGGCCAACCACACCCAAAATACGCGCATATTTCGTGCTCGTACGTGCGCACTTTTGACACACCCCACCTTGCGCAAATTGTCAGATTTCCCGATCATGTTTGGCGAGGTCAACTTCCACCTCAACTGGGTGTACGCCTTCAACAATGAGCTCACGTGCCTGTTCCAAAACCCGACGCCCGAGAAAGACGTCGACCCCAAGAAGAAGAAAGCCGGGATCCTGCTCGACGCGTCCGGGTCGATGCGCAACCTGCAGAGCGAGGTGAAGCTCATGCTTTCTGCGCTCAAGTGCATGACCGGCACCATCGGCATGTTCAATGCGCCCACGCCCGAGAACGGCACCAAGATCATCGACTCGGTCGACGAGCTCTGGGGCGACGACAAGCTGGAGGACCTCGACCAGCTCATCGTCATCACCGACGGCTACGACACCAGCTCGGTCGCGGAGCGCATCATCAAATGCATCACCGACGGCAAGGCCGAGTACACCGTGCTTCCCACCATGCCGGCCACCAACAAGTTCAGCAAGTGGCTCGCGCACCACCGCGACGGCGAGCACGCGTCGGTGGTCGTGCCCGACGAGTACGATGCGCTGCCCGCCGCGGAGCGGGCGGCGCTCGTGGAGGAGTTCCACGCGTGGCACCAGGCGGCGCTGGACTTGCGCGGCGCTGCGGTCGCGGCGCACCTCGATGCGCTGGGCATCGACATGACCGTCGTGGGCGTGGGCACCGAGGTCAAAGGCTTCATCGCCGAGTGCGCCAAGCCGGGCCGCGGCCTGCGCACAGCGTACATCGACCGGGGCGCGGACGCCGAGGCCGTCGGCTCGATCATCTCCACCGTCGCGACGCGCAAGCCGCGCAAGCGCACCAGCACCGTTGCCGACGAGACGGTCATCGCCGGCACGGCCACCGCGCTCTCCGAGCGCGAGGTGACGGCCGTGAAGAGCGAGGCACTGCGCACCTCCACCGCCGCCGAGCGCAAGTCCAACCCCGACCTGCTGATCGATGGCGCGGCCTTTGACCCGACCGATCAGCGCCGCTACGTGCACCACATCGTCACCAGCGAGCTGCGCAAGGAGCGCCCGGACGCGACCGACGCGGACATGGAACGGATGGCCGCGCTTGTGATCGATGCGCTCGAGCTCTTCCGGTACTTCTTGCACCTCAATGGCGGTGCGCCGCTGTCCTCCGCCATCTTCGGCAGCCCCAGCTGGCCCAGCGGCAAGAAGCTGCCCTCGGGCGAGCCCGACGGCACGCGCAAGTGCGCCCTCCTCGAGGTGCCCGAGATCTTTGGCGACCTCAAGCCCAGCCGCTGGACGCACATGATCATGCGGCTCATCGAGCTGCTGGCGCGCAACCCGTCGGCCATCGAGGACCGCCTCAAGACGCCCTTCAACGACGAGTTCAAGGCGATGATCGCCTCCAACCGCGTGGGGCCGATGTTCCGGCACGCCGGCAAGCCCGCGTCGCACGTGGCCATCTCGTACGATTTCTTGCCGCACGAGGACCTGCGCACGCGCACCCTGTACTTCAAGTTCAAGGCCGAGACCTACGACCACTTCATCCTCCACCACCGCGACACGGACGAGTCCGTGGTCAGCCCGCGCCTCCACGACCAGTGCCGCATCGCGCAGGCCGGCAACTCGTCGGCCAAGTCGTACGGTGGGCCGGCGCTCCCGCCGCCAGAGGCGCCCGCACCCGCGCCCGCGCGCGCGCGCGCGCCCGCCGCACCCACCACCACCACCACGGTCACGGTCGCGGAGGAGGAGGAGACGACCGGCGCCAACGACGTGGGCGACCCCGACGCGTCTCCCCCGGCCTCGCCCGCCGCCACCGCCGCGCCCGCCGCCGCGCCCAAGCGCGGCCGGCCGGCGTCGTCGTCCGCGCCCACTGGCGAGTGGGGCTGCTCCCGCTGCCGCTGGCGCGAGCGCGGGTGCAAGGCCAAGCGGTGCAAGCCCAATCCCGATGCGCCTCGCAAGCGCCGCGCGCCGGCGGCGGCGGCGGAGGCGGCGGAGGACTCCGCTGCCGAGTCCCCGGCGTCGCAGGCCTCCGCAGTCTCCGAGGAGCCCCAGGAGTCTGCGGCGTCGGGCGACGAGGGCTCGAGCCCGACCCACAGCTCCGAGGCCGAGTCCTCCAACGCGCCGATCGCCAACGATCCGCGGCTCCTGCCGGAGGAGAACAACCGCCTCAAGCGCAAAGTCTCCGAGCTCGAGAAGGACAACAGCGCGCTCGAGGGCGAGAATGCGCAGCTCAAGTCCAAGCTCGCGGCCATCGGGGCCATCTCCACCCTGCAGTAGGCACCGCCAGCGCTCGTACGTGCGCGCACAAAAACATGGCACGCGTCGTCGGAAGGAGCGAGGCAACCAAGCGCAACACCCGCGGCACGCGCATGCTCGAGGCCGCGGTCAAAGAACTGCAACGCGAGGCGCAGGAAGCCAAGCATGCCACGCAAGCTTACAAGACCCCACCCACCAAGGCAGCACCGAACTCGCCGCCACCGAAAAAGTGTAAGCCGCGCAAGTGTGAGTTCCCATGAATTAGCCCCGAGTGCGTGTGTGTATGGTAACAAGAAGCATTGTTGTTGTTTTGGGAGCGACCAACCAGCCATGATGCAGCCAGTCCCGTACACCAACCTGCGGGTGGCGGAGGGAAAGAAGGAATGGATCGCGCAGATGCGCCGGAAGCGCCTCAACAAGGCGCCCAACGCCTGGTGCGCGGCGATCACCATGGACCTGCTCCTGGGCGCGGGTCCGTGGCTCGCGGGCACGTGCGCGGTCGCCGTGGGCCTCTGGCGCCTGCACGACACCGTCGACGGCGTGCCCGAGACCTTTGCGCACTTCAACTCGGCCGTGGCCATCTCGGCCATCTCCACCTTCTCGGCCTTCTTGCTCGTCTCGCGCATCCAGAACAACCTCGGCAGCAACAAGAACATCATCGACCAGTTCGGCAACCTGACCGGCTCGCTGATCAACCTGTCGCTCTGGGTGAAGTCGCAGATGGTGAGCACCAAGCCGGCGGCCGCGCTGGTGCCGCTGCCCGACGGCAGCGGCGGCACCTATCTGGCCAACAAGATCGGGCTGACCCTCGCGTCGGTGCCGTACGTCGTCAAGTACGTCGGCCGCGGCGTCGACATCATGCCCGAGGGCCTGCCGATTGGCCAGGACAAGCAGCTCGTCGACCGGTACAACGAGTTCACCGCCAGCTCCATGTTTGGCTCGTCGGGCGGGCTGTCGCCCTTCGCCGCCATGGTGCTCATGATCAGCGAGCAGATCGACCAAGTCCAGCGCGGCGAGAAGGCCAGCGAGTACGCGGTGCTCTTTGCGCAGCTCAACGCCGTCACGGGCGCCGAGGGCGCCATCGGCGGCGTCTCCTCCTACGTGGCGCCCTACATAATGACGGCGCTGCTCTACGCCCTCGTCGTGCTCTACCTGCTCCTCGCGCTCATCTCCGACCTCATCCCCAACAACGGCGGCAACTCCATCTGGATCGCCGCGGTGATGGCGTTCTGCACGATCGTCTTCTTCCAGATCAGCACGCGCTACGCCAACCCCATGGCCCTGCGCAGCAAGCAGAGCGGCCAGGCGCCGCTCATCTCGCAGATGTGCGTGTCCACCGAAAAGGCCATCCTCGCCGTCTTCTCGCGCACCAACCCGTACGCCGCCACAAAGGGGCTGGAGCCCGTGGAGGAGGCGCCCACGATCCCCTCGGGCTTCCAGATGCGATTCAGCTGAGGCCGACCATCGGGCCCAATTCTTAAGAAATTATTAATTGACATTTTCCACCGCCCTCGGCCTTCTCTGGCGTGAGGGCCAAAGTGCTCTACTAAGGCATCCACTACTTTTTTCAATAGCGTCCAATTCTTTATTCTTAGGGGAGGGGGTGAAAACTAGCTAACTTATAGAGTGCACGACGAACCCGATCGCGGCCAGGCTCACGATGCAGCCCAACGTTGCCACGACAAGCGCGAGGGTCGCGGTGCCGGGGTCGACCTCCTTGGAGGACGCCTCCTCGCTCTCGACCGACACGTAGCCCTGGCCCTTCATCGGTCTAGCCGCCCGCGAGGGGCGTTATCAGCACGGCGTTCCGCGCGCCCGCCTTGGCCACCACGGGCCGCACCGTCTGGCCGTCCACTAGCGGTTGCGTGGCCTGCGACACCAGGCCTGCCTGGTCGGCGCTGGGCACGTCGAGCAGCGTGCAGCAGCCCGAGGGCGACAGGTGGAAGGCGGCCGTGTGCGCATGCTCGTGCGCCAGTCGGCAGCACGCGTCAAACGTCAGGTCGCACGGCTCCTTGAACGCGACGGGGTAGGCGTTTCCAAAGGAAAGGTCGGTGTACTCGTGGCAGCCGTACGTCGACGCCGGCGGGTCGGGCGGCGCCGTGTACGGCGGCGTGGGCGGCTCGGGTGGCGGTGGCGGCAGCGAGGGCGGCAGCGCCTCGAGCGTGCGCCACAGCACGCGCGTGCCCATCAGCCAGAGCATGCGGTGCTCGCCGAGCAGCGTGAGGCGCACGAAGCGCACGTGGCGCATCGCGACGTACGCCGACTCGTCCGCGAGCGCGTCGAGGCACACGTACTGGAAGCTGGTCATGCCCTCGGCGTAGAAGTCGACCGACTGCTTGTGGTACGGCTTGCACTGCGTCGCCAGCGGGTTGTGGTTCTCGTCGAAGACCTCGAGCTCGTAGAAGCGGTTGGTGACGTCGCCGCGGTCCTCGGAAACGCCCTGCGCCGACTGGAAGAAGAGCTGGCCGAGCTCGGGCACGGCCGGCAGCGCCACCTCGAGCGCAAAGAAGTGGTAGTCGCGGTCGGTGGGCCGGTCGCCGCGCAGGTCGAGCTCGATCCACGGCGCGCGCGTGTTCTCGTCCGTCGTGCCGCAGTGGCGCGCGCCGTTGACGCACCGGTGCGGGAAGTCGCCCGTGCGGCACGGCAGCACCGCGCCCTCGTGGATGAGCGCCTCGGAGCACTGCGCCCACTGCGGCTTGTCGAGGGCCCACGTGATCGCCTGGAAGGCGGCCTCGCGCGTCGCGTTGGCCACGTTGTCGAGCGCCATCGCGTTGCCCGTCTCGACCGACGCGGTCGTCGGGTCCATCTCCGGGCTGCCGAGGAAGTAGGTCGAGAGCTCAACCGCGACGGGCGACTGGACGACGACGCGCGCGAGCTCCTCGTCCGGCACCGTCGCAAAGGCGAGCGGCGAGGGCGGCGGCGGCGGCGGCTGCTCGACGTCCTCCTGCTTGATCACGTCGATCGGCGGCGGCGTGGGCGGCGAGAAGCCGTCGCCCAGCACGAAGCGCGTCATCATCGCCGACGCGAGGCGCGAGCAGCGCGCCTCGGCGCTCAGGATGTACACCGAGTCGCAGAACTGGCGCTGCGCGACGAGCGCCATGGCCTTGCCCACGTCGGCCGTGATGGCCACGGGCGGCGAGGGCGGCGGCGGCGGCGCGGGCGGCGAGGGCGGCGGCGGCGGGTTGGGCGAGGGCGGCGGCGCGGGTGGCGGCGACATGCCGCGCAGGCGCACCAAGAACTCCTCGCCGAGCGTCTCCTCGTTGGTGTCCGCCAGCTCCAGCGGCCCCTGGTTGCACTCGGGCCGCGACTGGTACGTCTGCACGGGGTTGCACGACTGGCCCTCGGGCGCCTCGAGGCAGCAGTGCACGTTCTCGTCGTCGGGGAACGTCTTCTTGAGCAGGTCGGAGCAGCGCGCCGCGTAGAGCGCGAGCTGCCCCGTGCGGTAACCGGCGGGAGCGGGGTCCTCCTTGGCCGTGTTGATCACGGACGTGATGAACTTTGGCTTGAGCTTCTGGCGGATCAGGTCGAACTTGAGCATCGCCTCCGTGGGCGAGAGGCCCCAGTATCGGTCGGTGTGCTCCAAGCTGCCGTCGTTCGCTGTGGCCGCGATCATCGCGTCCAGGTCGTAGACGCCGTCGGGCGACACAAAGAGCGCGCGGCGCACGTGCTCCGAGGTCCGTTTCGACATCTCGCGCTTCTGCGCGAGCCGCCGGCCAAACCATCTGCCGACCACCGAGTTTTGGATTAGGCCCTTTAGTTTGGCGCGATTCGCGGCCTGCCGTTTGGCTTCCTCCGCCTCTGCTGCCGACTGCTTCTCGGCCAGAACGGTCGCCAGCCTGTCCTTGTACAGCTCCTTCTGCTCGCGCTTGAACTCCTCGGCGACGGCCGTCGCAAAGTCAAAGTTCTCGCCGACGGTCGCGCGGTTGATCTCCGACTTGCACGTCTGGCCCGAGTTGGCGCTGCAGTCGGCGAGCGTGAACGCCTTGAGGTAGAGCAGCCGGTGCCAGCCCGGCGTCACGTCGGGGTCGTGCGAGCTCGTCACGTACGCCCACGACCACAGGCTCGAGTCGTAGTAGGTGGGCGCCTTGGCCGGGTCGCAGCCGCCGCTCTCAATGTTCAGGCCGCAGCCCTCGGGGTGCGGCCGGCGGATGCCCGACGCGCCGAGCAGGCCGTTGGGCACCCACATGTCGTACTTGGGCAGCTTGGGCTCGGAGGCGTCCTTGATGAGGTGGTCATCGTCGACGCCCCCGGCGATGTCGTTGCCGCCGATGGGCGGGTTGCCGATGGCGTCGTTGATGCTGTACTTGTACGTGGGGTTGCAGATGCGATCGCGGTAGAGCGCCTGCAGGCTGTTCAGCAAGCGATTGTCGCCGCGGTCGGTCTTGAACTGGTCCCGATCGGCCACGTTGGTGTAGTCCTCGTTGAAGTCCCTGCCGTCGCCGCCGGTGGCCAGGTCGCGCAGCTGGCGCAGCGAGCCGAACGCGCGCAGCGGAGCGTACGACCACACGGGCACGTCGTGCGACCAGATGTCCATCTCGCCGTACACCTTCTTGTCGAGCCGCCACAGCTGCCTGGGCACGGCCGAGCGTTTGACGGCGGGTGCCTCGCAGTTCTCCTGCCAGAACTCGTGCACGCCCGTCGGGTACTTCTGCCCCGTCTCCTTTTCGTACGACTGCGAGAAGAGCGCGGACGCCATGGCCAGCCAGTTGCGGTCGTACTGCGACGTGAAGTCGTCCGGGTTGCCAAAGGCGCTCACTTCGGGGTTGTTGCTCCCCGCGCCCGCCGTGGTGGGATCGCTCATGAACTCGAGGAAGGCCTGGCACGCGAAGCGGAAGTGCCCCGAGAAGCGCGCCTGGACGATGCGCGCGCTCAGGGAGTCCTGGTCCTTGAAGTGCGCCGTCGCCAGGTAGGCGGTCGACATGGAGTACTTGCCCACAAAGTAGGTGGGGCCGTAGCCCAGGCCGTCGGCCGAGTGGTCGCGGCCCACGTTGGCGCCGCTCGTCTGCTGCGCAGTGTACTTGAGCTCCGGCCAGAACTCGAGCACCTTCTCGCGCGCGATCTCCATGCCCTCGGGGTCGGCCGCCTGCAGGTCCTCGTACGCGCCGTGCACGAAGGGCGGCGGCGGCGGCGGCGAGGCGCCCCAGTCGAAGACCACGTCGTCGAGCCGCCAGCGCAGCGTCTTCAGGTTGATGATCAGGTTGTCGTCCGACTTCTCGTCGGGGCAGAACTCCTCGATGAAGTGGAAGACGCACGCGAGGATGGCCTTGTCGAGCGAGAGCGAGCCGCGGGTCAGGTCGCCGCAGATGTCCTGCGCGGCCGTGTTGACCTCCTGGTTGGCGTTCTCAAAGAGCTGCTTCATGGACGGGTCGAGCCCGTCAAAGGACTCGCCCAGGATCTCCTCGTACTCCGACTGCAGCTCGTCCTCGCCGTCCGGCTGGAAGAGGTCCTGGTACCCGGTGAGCACGTCGCCGTCCTGCAGGCAGATGGACTTGACGCGCTCGTAGTAGCAGCGCTTCCAGAGGTTCTTGTCGTCAAACGAGCAGCCCATGAGCGCGGCCATCTCGGCCTGCTCCTCCGCGGTCTTGCAATCTTTGTCCGCCGCTTTGTACGGGATGCACAGCTCCTTGAAGAGCTTGATCCAATTGAGGGGCTTGATGTCGCCAAAAGGGGTGGCGATCTTGATGCGCTTTGCCTTGTTGAGAAACTTGTTGATGGGCTTGACGAGGAGGTTGTTGACGCCCGACTCCAAGACCCGGATCAGCGCCACGGCCACCTTGTGAAGGATCATCTTCAGGATGTCGGGCGCGGAGCACCGCTGCAGCTCGCTGGGCAGGGCGTCAATCCACGCGGGCTTGAGCAGCATGAAAACTTGACAAACGCACGCCACCGGGTTGAGGCAGAGCGCCGCCAGCCGGATCGCGGTGAGGATGTCGTAGCCGAGCGCCCGCACGGCGGTGAGCACCGTCTCGGCGATGTTGTTGGGGCACGGCGGGCTGCACAGTGCGCACGCGGGCGGCGAGGGCAGCCCGCCCGAGTGCGCCTTGCGCGCGTAGTAGTCGCACTTGTCCATGCAGTCGAGCTCGTGGTAGCACACGATCCGCTGCTGCGTGATGCCGTTGATCTGCGCCTCTTCCACGAGTATGCGCGGGAAGATGAGGCTGCGCACGTCGATGCCCACGCTGTGCACGTAGTCCTCGTCGATGTCCACCAGGATGCCGCACAGTATGCTGCCCCTGGGGTGCGCCTTTGGCCAGCAGCTCGTGAGGCCCATGGTGACCTGCGAGCCGATCTGCGAGTCGCAGCCCGTGTGCATGTAGTCGTAGTGCACGTCGGTGCACACGCCCGAGCCGAAGCTGTCCGTGCTGTCGTACTTGTCGTCGCCCGGCATGTCCAGCAGGTAGTAGTCCTCGTTGCTGCTGTCGGGCAGCCAGATCTTGGGGTGCGGCTCGCCGGCGGCCTTGAGCGCCACGTTGGCCACCACCTGCGCATAGTACGCTTCCTTGCTCAGGCCCGCCGTCGTGTACAGCGAGACGTTGGGCGAGCACACGTAGTGCATGCCCGAGATGGGGTGCGTGCCGCAGCGGCTGAAGCAGTCCAGGTCGGTGTTGCACGGCACGTGGAAGCCCTTGCGCTCCACCGGGTGGCCATCCTCGTCGAGCGGCGGGTGGAAGGCGCCGATGTTCGACTCGCGGTGCGGCTTGCGGCAGCTGATCGAGTTGCGCGGCGCCATGGGGTTGCTGACGCTGTTCTGCACGAGGATGCGGTACTTCTCCTCCCAGCTGTTGCTGGGGTTGGCGGGGCGCATGTCGTACCGCTTGGCGCCCCACCGGAAGCCGATGTCGAGGCCCAGGTCGCTCGAGTGCTGCGCCTGCAGCATGCCCAGCACGGGAAGCGCGACCGAGCACTTGGCGACCGAGACGATCTCGCGCACGGCCTTGCTGGTGCAGTAGGCGTTGCACGCGTCGCAGTTGAGGTGGCACCGCTCGATGCGCGCCGTCAGGTTGGCGCGGCACAGATCAGCGTTGTTGCCCGCCTCGGCGGCGAGCCGCTCGCGCGCAAACTTGAACTCGCAGTACTCGCGGTCGGGGCGGATCATGTACTCCACGTCGGTGACGCCGCTGCGCTGCGTGCGCGTCGCGTTGGGCGAGCAGTAGGCGACGATCTGCCGGTAGACGATGTCCCCGAACCGGTCGAGGAGCGGCGGCGCGATCCCGGTGGTCTCGTCCCGGCTGTCATCGTCCCACACCGGCTCGTCGCTGTAGGTGTAGCAGAAGGGGCCGACGGCGAGCAGCTCCTGGCGCAGCTTCTTCTCGGCCGCCATCGGGTTCACGTCGCTCTCCCAGTAGCCGCAGTAGTCGCCCTCGCGCGCGGAGCGCATCTCGTAGCCCACGCACTTGACGCCGTTGAGCGCGACCCACGGGTCGGGCGCCTCGTTGGAGTTGATGCCGCACACCGTGCCGGCGGCGCGGTCCTTGACGAAGCACTCGTCCAGCTTGAGCACGAGCTCGCCCTCGCGCGCCTCGTTCTCGACGATCAGGCTCTCGTACCGCGAGATGAGCGCGCGGCCGGTGATGATCTCGGGCGGCGCGGGCGGCGCGTTTGCGCCCGCGGGCGGCGGCGGCGGCGGCGGCGGCGGTGAGAAGTCCTTCAGCTTCACGCGGCCAAAGCTGTCGGGGGGGCCCACCAGCGATTGCGAGTTGAGCAGGCGCTCGGTGAAGGCGATGAGCTTCGTGTACATGTCGATGTCGGAGCGCACCTTTGCCAGCTCGTCATTCTCCGCCTGGTTGGTCTTGTCCAGTTCGTAGTTGCGCAGCAGCACGTGGCTGTTGTGGCAGTTGGTGCTCGCCATCTTGACGTCGGGGTCCAAGCCCGTGGCGATGGTGTAGTTGATCTGGATCTCAAACGGGTCGGTCATGGTGCGACCCGCCGCCATGAAGGCGTCGAAGAGCGCCTTCTCGTTCTCCAGCGCGATCACGACCACGAGACACCGCGGCTCAAAGGTGAAGCCCTCGATCAGCTCGCCCGACACGATCTCGGTGGCGCACGTGCCGTCGAGCTGGATCATCGAGTGGCCCTTTGCGGGCTCCACGAGCGCGCAGTTGGGCTTTGTCTCGTCGACGTCAAAGTTGACTTGCGAGCGCGACCGGTTCGTCTCAAAGCTGTTGAACCCGTCGTCGGCCATCTCGGGGCAGTTCTTCTCGGTGAAGTGCACGGCCTGGATGTACGGCTCGTCGAAAAACTTGTAGTAGCCGGCACGCATCACCTTGGCCCCCTCGGGGATGAACGCGGTGCCCGTGCGCCCGCGCACCTCGGCGACCATCTCGTCGGTGATGTCGAGCATGATGATGCGCGACTCCTTCTCCGTGGCGAGCGGCGGCGCGCCCGGCAGGGGCGGCGGCCAGTTGGGCGGCGGCGGCGGCTTGGGCGGCGAGGGCGGCGGCGGCGGTGGGGAGGGCGAGGGCGGCGGCAGCGGCGGCGGCGGCGGGCGCAAGGGCGGCGGCGAGGGCGGCGGGGGCGAGGGCGGAGAGGGCGGCGACCAAGGCGGGAGCGGCGGCGGCGAGGGCGGCGAGGGCAGCGAGGGCGGCTGCGGCGGCGAGGGCGGCGGCGCGGGACTCGTGGGCGGCAGGTCGTAGCCGGCGTGCAGGACGCACATGCCCGCCGCGCGGTAGATGGGGAAGGGCGGCGAGGGCGGCGGCATGCCGGGCGATTGGATGGGCGGGATGGAGGGCGGCTCAAAGGGCGAGGGCGGTGGCTTGGGCGGCGAGGGCGGCGGCTGCGGCGCGATCATCGTCTCGTAGTGCGGGCCGCAGTAGCAGAAGCTGTGCTCGTCCACGTCCTCCTGCGGGTGGACCGCCGTGAAGCCGGCGTGGTGCACCTTGAAGCTGTCAAAGCCGAAGCGGCCGACGCTGTGGCAGCGCTGCGCGCACGAGCCGGGCGAGAGCGCGGGCGCGTGCAGGAAGAGGTCCAGGTCGCCGTCCTGGTCAAAGTCGGCGAGGAAGATCTGGTGGATGTTGGGCAGCGGCGCGTCGGGGAGCGCGTCGCCCGGGAAGCGCGAGTAGGCAGACGACAGCGCGCGGCGCTTCTGCGACAGCACCACGGTGGCGTTGCTCGCGCGTTCTCCTCGCAGTTCGCGACGATTCATAAACTCGCAGCAATTCATGTCGCAGACGTCCGGCTCCTGGCAGTCGGTGTCGCTGGCGCACGTGATCGCGCCGGTGCCACCGGGACAATCCGGCCAACACGACCCGCCCTCGCAACTCAGCCAGCTGT
>Ga0209503_10000230_pt1 | contig 38639 bp, 33 predicted proteins | sample SouAtlMetagenome_2_FD_187448 | JGI IMG/M metagenome (GOLD analysis project Ga0209503, IMG submission 187448) | Marine eukaryotic phytoplankton communities from Atlantic Ocean - South Atlantic ANT15 Metagenome (SPAdes) (version 2) | ecosystem: Environmental > Aquatic > Marine > Oceanic | place...
TCCATCCCCCTTCTCCGCAGGCGGCGGCTTCACAGTCTTCGAGGGTCTCGAAAGGGACAACTCCCCCACAACCACCCCAAGTGAACTGGGTGCAGGTCTGGAAATCTTGGTCGAAATACCAAGCCGGGATTGCCGCCTCGCACTCCCCAGGGTCGGGAAGCAATGCGCAGGGGTCTTTTTGTCCCATGGCCGTGGCGCCACAGATCCAGAAAACGAATGCGATGCGGGCTTTCATGATTTGCGGAAGCGGCCGGTCCGCTGCAGGTACTCCGCGATTTGAATGGCATTCGTGGCCGCTCCTTTTCTCAGGTTGTCCGAAACAACCCACATGTGCAGCCCCTGTTCGTGCGAAAGGTCTCTGCGGATGCGGCCGACGAAGACCTCGTCCTTTCCCTCTGCGCGCAACGGCATGGGATAGAGGTCGGCCATGGGGTCGTCTTGGATGATCAACCCTGGCATCAGCTGAAGGGCCTCCCGCACATCGGGCACGCTAAAGGGCCTTTCCATCTCCAGGTAGACACTTTCGCTGTGTCCACCCGCGACGGGCACCCGCACAGCTGTTGCACTGACTTCCACCTGCGCGTCGTCTAGGATTTTCTTGGTTTCGTGGTGAAGCTTCATTTCCTCCTTGGTGAAGTCGTTCTCTAGAAAGACATCACAGTGGGGCAGACAGTTTCCGTCTATCGGGTGCGGGTATATTCGCGTTGAGTCGACTCCATTTCGTTCTTGTTGAAGCTGGTCGATTCCCGCTTGTCCGGTTCCGGTTACGCTTTGGTAGGTGCTGACAATGGCACGCCGGATGAGAAACCGGTCGTGAAGTGGCTTTAGGGCCATGACCAATTGGATGGTCGAACAATTGGGGTTGGCGATCAAAAGGTCGCGATCGGTAATGCTGTCGGCGTTGACCTCGGGAACCACCAAAGGCACATCTGCATCCATGCGCCATGCAGAGGAATTGTCCACGACAGAGCACCCCCTTTCGGTAAAAGCCCGCGCCCATTGGCGGCTGACGTCACCACCGGCGCTAAACAAAGCCAAGTCTGGGCCTTGTTCCAGGGCCTCCTCGACGGTCATGACTTCGATTGCTTCTCCTTTGAAGTCTACCGTCTTCCCTTTGGAGCGCTCACTTGCCACAGGCAAGAGTCGCTTGATGGGGAACTTGCGTGCCGCCAATCCTTGTATGATGGATCGGCCCACCAGTCCGGTTGCGCCTACGACAGCGAGGGTTCTACCGTGTGTGGATGCCATGGTCTCCGGTTTTTTTTCGTTTCCGTCTTCAAACCCCTTGCGGGCGTTGGGTTCAGGCAATGCAAAGGTAAGAGGTTGCCCCCATGCAGAGTCACAGCCAAAGTGCAATGCCCAAAGGGTGGTTTTTGGGGGCTTTTCTCCTGTCTCTTTCCCAAACAGGTTCAGGACAGTCGTCCAATGCCCTGCGGCGCACGCACATTCGGGTTCCTGGCCACCGCTGATTTAGGGTGCATATGTACTTGTCCATGCACGACATTGCACTAATGTTCGAAGGAACCTTGCGCACGGTCCAAGAGCTGCCCGGAGGGTGGTGGATGGGGTGGTTCCTTCTCGTACTGTCCTGGGGCCTTTTTCAGCGGTTCCAGCCGAGCCACAGACAGTGGATGCAGTGGGCTTGGACTGACCATCGTCTTCTCGTTCTTGAGCTCGGAGATAAACAACGCGTGTATGCTTCTTGGGTGGTGGCCAACCTTTTGTCCGGACTCGCCTTGTCTATGGCCGTCGCGGGCATGATTACCGTCTCCAATTCGTCCATTCCTTCTTTCTCGCTGGTCCTGCGGCTGTTTTTGATTTGGAGCCTTTTGATGGGGTTGAGGTGGCTGGTGTCCATGCTTTGGAATATCCATTCCGAAGATGCCCATGTGGGTGAAGCCTTCCTGTTGAATCACAGGGTGTTGATGGAGTCCACAGCATGGTTGGTTGCGCCCATCGGATTTGTCTGTTCTTGTTGGGGGCCCGATGCAAGTCGCGTGGGGATTTGGATCGCAGCCACAATCTGGACTTTTGGTTGGGTGTTGCGGCAGACGCGGGGTTTTGCTCAGAGTCCGTTGTTCAGAAAACAACCCCTGCTCGGGATGCTTTATCTTTGCGGCCTTGAAATCCTCCCGGTTGCGGTCCTCATCCGCACGTGGCAGGGATAATCACATGGGAACGAAGGTCAAGACCATTCTGATTTCACAACCCAAGCCGTCAACAGAACGGTCGCCATACTTTGACTTGGCCGCCAAGCACAAGTTGAAGATTGATTTTCGCAGCTTCATTCATGTGGAGGGCGTGAGCGGACAAACGTTCAGGCAGGAGCGAATTGACTTGGGGGAACACGGCAGCGTCATTTTTACTTCTCGAAATGCTGTAGATCATTACTTCCGCATGGCGGGGGAGCTGAGGCATGAAGTGGCGGATTCCACGAAATATTTCTGTATCAGCGAATCCACTGCACATTACCTCCAGAAGTACATCGTCTACAGGAAGCGCAAGATTTTCCATGGGCAGCTCCGGTTCGCTGAGCTTATGGCGTACATCAAAAAGCACAAGAAGGAAAAGTTTCTGCTTCCATGCGCGGACATTCTCAAGGCGAGCATTCCAGAGGCATTGGAGGAACAGGGCATCGATTTCACAAAGGCAGTGATGTACAACACGGTGTGCAGTGACCTGTCTGACCTGTCGGATGTGAAGTACGACATGCTCGTCTTCTTCTCGCCATCCGGAATCGAGAGCCTGTTTAAGAACTTTCCGGACTTCGAGCAGGGGGAGACCAAAATTGCCGTGTTCGGTCCGACCACGCGAAAGGCGGCGGAAGGCCACGACCTTCGGATTGACGTGTCTGCGCCGAACCCGAAGGCGCCTTCGATGAGCATGGCCATCGAGAACCACATACTCGGCAAGGACTAAACGCCCTGGAGTCCCAAAATTCCCAAGTGGACCTCGGTCAGGGCCGGGAGCGCAGCCTGAAGCGAAAAGTGGTCATGGACCGCGTCTTCGCGGAGGGCCATACTGCAAAGTCATTTCCTGTAATTGCTCGTTTTGTGGGTGTCCCCAAAGAAGGTCCTGCCCCAACGCGGGTTGCCTTCACGGTATCCAAGCGGCGTTTTCGAAGGGCGGTCGATCGCAACCGAATCAAGCGCCTGATGCGCGAAAGTTGGCGGCATGGGCGTTCTGTGTTTGAAGAATCCATTGCGGAGCGTGACCAGTGTGCCGTGGTGCTCATCTTTGTAGGCAGTGAAATTCCCACCCAAGAGGGCATGGACCGGGCGATGAACCGGCTGCTCTTAAGGATGAATGAAGCCCTTCCCGACCCCGAATGAATCGATACCGCCTGTCCCGCAAATTCACTGTCCTTGCCGCCCTCGCCCTCGCCGTAATCGGCATCCGGGCGGCTTTGCCTTCTGGAACTTATTTCGAGGTGACCAAACACCTAGAAATTCTCACCTCGGTATTTCGAGGTGTGCATGAGTTTTATGTGGAAGATCCCGAGCCTGGCACCTTGATGGGCGTTGCCATTGATGCGATGTTGGACGAGCTTGACCCATACACGGTGTATTACCCGGAGTCGCGCATTGAAGACATCCGCTTCATGAATACGGGCGAATACGGCGGAATTGGAGCGTTGGTCCAGCCCATAGATGGCCAGATGACCATCATCGAGGTTTACGATGGATACCCAGCGCATGAAGTGGGCATGATGCCGGGGGACATTGTGCGCGATGTTGATGGAAGGGCCGTGGAGCCGACCATGGATGTCGAGTCCGTTTCGGATTTGTTGCAGGGAGAGTCGGGCAGTGCCGTCAACATCGCCGTCGAGCGTCCTTATGGCGGAGGCAGGCTTGAATTCGAGGTGGAGAGGACCAAGGTGCGCATTCCAGCGGTGCCGTACTCCGGCATGCTCGATGACCGCACGGGCTACATCTATTTGTCCAAGTTCACCCGGGGTTCGGCGGGTGAGGTCCGAAAGGCACTGATGGCGTTGAGGGATTCTGCAGGGATGGAGCAGCTGGTCTTGGACCTGAGAGGAAATGGAGGCGGTCTGCTGAACGAGAGTGTGAGCATTGTGAATTTGTTTGTCCCGAAGGGCACGGAAATCGTGTCCACAAAGGGAAAAAGCGACAAGTGGAACAAATCCTACGTCGCACTGGGTCGCGCAACAGCGCCTGACTTGCCCCTTGTCGTCCTCATTGATGGTCAGTCCGCAAGTGCGTCTGAAATCGTCAGCGGCACACTGCAGGATCTAGACAGGGCAGTGGTTGTCGGAATGGAGAGTTTCGGAAAGGGGTTGGTGCAGCAGACAAAGGACATGGCCTTCAACACCCGTCTGAAGGTGACCGTGGCCAAATACTACACGGCCAGCGGGCGTTGCATACAGCGTTTGGATTACGGGGGGAAGCGAGATGCAGAGGGCAAAGCCCTTGCCCTGTCAGATTCTCTTCTGCGGACCTTTCAGACGGCCAGTGGACGTCCTGTTGTGGAAGGCCGGGGCATTCAGCCTGACATCGAGGTCGATACGCCGTTTATGTCCACCTTGCTCCAGCGCCTTCTCGACAATCACGCGGTGTTCGATTATGCCACGTCCGTGGCCTCTCGTTTGGACAGCGCGGATGTCCCCGATCCCATTTCCTATGCACTAAGTCCAGATGATTGGTCGGCACTAGAAGCCCACCTTCAAGACAAAGGGTTCACCTACACCACTGAGAGCATGGCGGTATTGGAGGACCTCAAAGAGGTGGTGCACATCGAGCAATATCAAGGGGTTTCGGCAGAGGCGTTGCAGGACTTGGAAGAGGCGTTAAAGCCCAATCTCGTTCGAGATTTGAGCCTGTTTGATGTGGAAATTCGCCAGGCAATCGAAGAAGAGGTGGTCCTGCGCTTTCACCTCGCTGCAGGCATGGTGGAGCGAAGCCTGACAAAGGACCCAACGGTGTTGAGGGCCCTCGACGTCTTCGGAGAGGAGCTGGTCTCCATCATTGGCGATGGGAGTGCAGTCACACCCGAAACGCTTGACAAGCGCTGATGGCGTCTCCTCTGGTCAGGGACAGGCTTTGGACGGCGGCGTGGTGTGCCGTAGCCCTCGCTTTTCCCTGGTCGAATGCATTCATGAGTATAGCGACTGGACTCCTTGGTTTGGTCACGCTAATCGAATGTGCAAAGCCAATCGGCCGCGCACCTGAGCGCCGGTATTCCTTGTGGTCTGGCTGGGCCTTGGTGGCTGTGGTGTTGCTCTCAGCACTTTCCTCTGCTTGGAGCCGAGATTCATGGATGGCCTTGGATGACGCCCGGATCAAGTTGCCCCTCCTTATAGGGGGGGTGGCCTTGCTTTCGGGCCGAGGGGGAACGGTTCTTCCCCACTACGCCAGTCGGGTCATTCTGAAGTGTGCTGTGGTAAGCGCCGGCTTGGCCACACTGTCGCTCGTGTTTTTGGACGTGCTCGACGGCGCTCCTTATGGTGGTCGCCATGCTTCGCGCTTCATTTCCCACATCCGGTTCGGACTGTGGTGGGCCGTGTTGTTGCCATGGGCATCGAAATGGTTGTCCAAAACGGAGGCCCTGGTAGTCCTTGGATTGGCGATGTTAACGTGGTTCTGGACTGAAAGCCTCAGTGGGTTCCTTTGCGGATTGTGGACTGCGGGATTGTGGGCCCCGATGCTGTGGAAGAGAGGGTCAAATCGGGCACCCATTTGGCCAGAACCCGGGACAGCGGTGCGCCGACTGATTGCCGCAAGTGCCCTTATCGCAACGGCTGTTTTTGCTTTGCGGTCGGCGCTGCCGTCCGAATATCCCCGCGCGGAATCATTGCCCGCGGTGACTGCTGACGGATCGGAATACGTGCACTACCTCCAGCGGCGCGTCAAAGAAAACGGACACTTCGTTTGGATCGAAATCGCCTGGGGAGAGTTGGCGGAGTCTTGGAAAGAGCGCCACGAAATTCCATTTGAAGAGGTCAAAGGGCGGCTGATTCGGTTCTTGGCATCAAAGGGACTAACCAAGGACCGCACAGGCGTTCAGGCCCTTTCAAAAGAAGAGGTCCAGGCGGTAGCGGAAGGCGCCACATCTGTTGTTGCGTGGAAAGGGCTGGGGTGGATAAAGCGTTGGAACCGAATACAGTTCAATTGGGGTCAATGGCTCGACGGAGAGCGGACTGGGAATGCAAGCGTGTTGGCTAGGTCGGTGTATCAGGGGGCTGCCTGGGATGCAATAGGCAACCTGCCTGCGACCGCTCACGCGTTCGGCTTGGGTTCAGGCGGATCCAAGAGCGCCATGCAGGCTGCATATGAACAGGGGTTTCCCGACTGGCCTGAACACATGCGTCATCGCCCACACAATCAATGGTTGAGCATGTGGTTGCAGTTGGGGTGGTTGGGCCTCGTTTTGGTTGTCGCTTCCTGTTTGGCGGCCCTGCGCTGTCCCTGGGGCTTGCCTGGCGTTGTGATGTTGTGGGTGTCCTTTCTTTTTGAGGACACGCTGGAAACCCAAGCCGGGGTGACGCTGGCAATTTGGGTTTTGGTTTTGTCGGCCCTTATTCCTTCAGAACGGTCGGATTGAGGAGGGGGATGCAAGCGGCCAGCACCTCCTCCACAGAGAGTTCCAGTTGGCCTGAATCTGTTTGGGTTTTCGAAATACAGATGTGCACAGAGGGCCCAAGGGGCGCCCACCGCCTGGGCCATTCAGGTGCATGTTTTCCATAAAGCCCCACGCAGGGCGTTCCCAAGGCAGATGCGGTGTGCAGCGGGCCTGTACTAGACGCAACCACCAAGGCCGATTGGGATTGTAAGGCCATCAGTTCTTGGAGGTCGAGTCGGCCAAACAGGTCCACCACCCGCGGGTGATGCGAAAGGTGGGGGCCAAATGAAGTGCGCTCTTCCTTTGTTCCGGTCAGCCCAACCGTGTGGCCCAGCTCAGCAAGCCTGACGGCCAACGCTGCAAACCGTTCAGGAGGCCAGTTTCCCGCGCTTCCATTCGACCCGGGGTGAAGAAGGATGGGGGGGGCGTCCATTTGGGCCGTCAAGGGAAAGACGGACCCTTGCACAACAGGCGCAGTCAGGCTGGTTTGTTTTCGAAATGTTTCATTGGAATCCACACCCAGAGGAAGAAGAAGGCGGAGCCCGTGCCACGCTTCATGTCCACCCGAGGCCTTTCTGCTGTCCCAGCACCGCACGGTCGCATATCGAATGCCTGCCCATCGCCTTCCGCTGGCGATTCGCTTTGGAATACCGGCGCGGGCAGCAGCGCGCATCACCGCTGGATCGGGGAAGGCGTGAACCACGACGTCGTAGCGGCCCTGTCGCATCGCCTCCATTCCCGTCCGTTTTGGATCGTCAGCCATGGCAGGGTTCCATTCAATCACGCGGTTTACTCCCTGCGCTTGACGGGCCACAGGTGCCGCATAGTTTCGGACGAGCAGGTCGACTTCCACGTTTGGAAACCGGTTTTTCAAAGCTTGGACCAAGGGAAGGGTCACAACGAGATCTCCTATGGCGTCCGTGCGGGCAATGAGCACCCTAGAAGGGACTGCGGGGCCTCCCGATTGGAGCATCCGCAAGCGCGCATGCTTTCTCCATGTGGCCCATGCACTTCGCCGGGCTATGGTCCATCCTGTGCGCCCGTCTAGAACCCCCCGCTTGATTACAAAGGACTTAAGCCATTGCGCGGCCACTTTCATCAGGGCGAGCGCCATTGTAGAGCGTTGCCCCTGCCGGAGTTGGTCTTCTGCCCAAACCTTGCCAAACCGTTCAATCTGTCTCAGGTGGTCGGAGGCGTATGGATAGCTGTGGTGCTCAATGTGCCCCGCAATTCTTTCCACACTGAAAGGGGCTTGGAACGTCAACTGCTCGTGGATGGCGCCTTCCCATTGCGCTGCCCCAGAAGGCCAAAGCCGAATTTTCCGATCGGGATACCAACCACTGTGACGCACCCATTTGCCACAATAGCGGGTTAATCGGTTGATTTCGCCTACTCTCCATTCCCCCTTTTCGTTTTGAACTGGGCCTGCAATGTGACGTTTGATGGCGTCTTTCGATGGTGCTGTGAGCGCCTCGTCGGCATCCAAACTGAGGATCCACTCGCCCAATGCCGCCTGATTGGCCTGGTTCTTTGTGGCGGACCAGCCTTGCCATGTGCAGGGGTATACACGCGCGCCATGGGCCTTTGCAATGGCCACAGTTCCATCCGTGCTGCCCGAATCGAACACCACAACATCATCGGCCAATCCCGAGAGGGAATGCAGCAGACGGGGAAGGTTGTGGGCCTCGTTTAGCGTGATGACAACCACGCTGAGCCGCACCTTTTGGGTGGATGTTGTGGGGGTCGGATGAGGTTCCAATGCGCTTGTGTTGAGGTCCGGATTGGTGAGGAATGGCCATGCCGTGTTGAAAACATAGACGCCGCCGGTACCGCGGCGAAGGTAGTTTTGAGGCGCTATGCGCGTATTGATACTTGGATCCGGTGGTCGGGAACACGCCATCGGGTGGAAAATTTCTAGCAGTTCCCTTCTTGAGGACCTTCAGTTCGCACCGGGAAACGCGGGCACAGCAGCCCTCGGTGTCAACGTTGATTTGGACCCGCTTGATTTTGATGCTGTGGAAGCCCATGTCAGGGAGCAGGGAATTCACATGGTGATTGTCGGGCCCGAGGCGCCCCTCGCCGCCGGCATTGTTGACCATTTTGCCAAGGCCAAAGGGCTTGAGTCTGTGGCGGTAATAGGACCGGGAAAGGAGGGGGCAAAACTCGAGAGCAGCAAGAAGTTCGCCAAGGATTTCATGAAGCGACACCGTGTCCCCACCGCGAAGTTCAAGACCTTTTCCAAGGGCCAGACCCGAGATGCACTTGCGTTTCTCAAGACGATGAAGGCGCCCTATGTGGTCAAGGCCAGTGGCCTGGCCGCAGGGAAGGGAGTGGTCGTTACAGAAGACCTCAAGGAGGCAGAAAAGACAGTAAGGAGCATGCTCAAGGGAGAGGCTTTCGGAGCAGCGGGAAAGGAGGTGGTCATTGAGGAGTTTCTCAAAGGAGTGGAGGTTTCCATGTTCGCTGTGACCGACGGCGAGGCTTGGCGGCTGCTTCCCTCAGCCATGGACTACAAGCGGATAGGTGAGGGCAACACGGGCCCAAATACGGGCGGAATGGGGGCCATCAGCCCCGTGCCCCACGTCACCCCTGAGTTCATGGAAAAGGTTAAGAACCAGGTGGTGATTCCCACGATTCGCGGGATTCAAAGGGACGGGATTCCCTACAAGGGGTTCTTGTTTTTCGGTCTCATGAAAGTTCAAGGAGACCCCTACGTCATCGAATACAATTGCCGTCTTGGAGATCCGGAGACCCAGGTCATCTTGCCCCTGCTCGAAACGGATCTTCTGCACTTGATGGATGGTCTGTCCAATGGTCTTCTGTCCGAGATTGGTGTGTCCCTTTCAGCCAAGGCTGCGGCAACAGTGACCCTTGCCAGTCAAGGATACCCCGGGCAATATCCGAAGGGGGTTTCCATGGGGCTTCCAGGACCTGCTGATGCGGATGAAGGCCAGCTTCTTTTTCATGCAGGTACACAGAAAGAGGGGGACCGTGTTCTCACCAATGGAGGGCGTGTCCTCGGTTGCGTTGGCCTTGACGCCGAACTGGAGAATGCGGTCAAGAAAGCCTATGTCCTAGCGGACAAAGTGGAGTACGAGGGAAAAACCCTGCGCACCGACATTGGCACCGTGGGGTGATTTCAGGAAGGACCTTTTCTTGGAGACGGGCTTCAGATGATGTCGCCGTTCTGGCGGGCCTGTTCGGTATACTGGCGTTGTTTGCGAAGCCAAAAAGCCAAGCCGCATAGGCCCAAGACAATGACACCAAGATTGAAAGGGACGAGAATCGGGACCAAAAGGTTCTCGAATGTCCACTCAACGAATTTCCCAATGGGGGTGATGACGTCTTGGAGGTTCATAATCAAGATTTGCTGAAACAAAAATAGTCACCTTTGGCCATGCTTCGGCTCCTCCAGTCCAATCAACCCGCTGCTTGGGTCGTTGTGCCGCTGACTGCGGTCTTATTGTGGTGCATTTCGGCCATGGAGCGCGGGGTGATTCCCGGAGGAGAAGAGGCCCTTGCTTTCGCGGGTGTCTTGGCCTCTTCTCGTGCGATTCACTTGGCCCACCTTGAATCGAGGATGAGAACCCGCCCCAATTCTATTCCGGGCTGGGTCTTTGTCCTTTGTGCTGTCCCTTTGATTGCTGACTCTCCTGTTCGAATGTGGTGGTCTGGGTTTTTTGTCTTGGCGTCGCTTCGTTTTGCATTGCGTGTGCCTGAAGGAGAAGCCGGGCGAAAGCAAGTGTTGTTTTGGATGGGCGTCTGTCTTTGCATTTCCGGTGTGCTTTGGCATGCCATGTCGGTGTGGAGCTTGCTCCTTCCGTTGGGCTGCATTGGCCTTCGGCCTTTTCGCGCAGCAGAAACCCTTTCCCTTCTTCTTGGCTTGGTTGCTTCTTGGGGCACCTGCTCGGTCCTTCTGTGGCTGTTGCGTGCCCCGTTTCCGTTTGTTCAGGTTGAAGCTGGAATGCAATGGGCTGATTGGCGCATACTGTGGGTCTGGGTTCTTGTGGCTTGCATTGGGTGGTTGTTTCGACAGCGGTCGCTTGCCAGGGCAACGGCGCGACAGCGGTCGGCGAGGCACTTGACACAATGGATGTCGGTTGCCGGCTTTGGTCTGGCCCTCTTGGTAGGGTCATGGGGAGCACAATGGTCTGCACTGCTTGTATTCGGCGGCGCTTTGTTTTGCACGTGGACTGTGGGCTGGTGTTGCCCGCCAAGGTGGAAGGGAACTCCCTACGTGCCCTGGGCATTGCTCATATTGGCCTCTGTCTCTGCTGCATGGCCCATGGTGCTTCGTTGGTGAAACCCTATCGCGCCGCGGGCCGTAAGGGGGCCCATGAAGCACCTCTTCACTGTTCTTTTCGTTGTCCTATTGTCCACAGTCTCAGCGCAGACAGGCGAGGGGGATGTGGCCTCCAGTGGTGTGGTGGCTTCCACAAACAGTGGTCTTTGGACAGACCCTTCCAATTGGGACTGTGCCTGTGTTCCAGAAGCATCTCAAGAGGTGACCATCTTGGAGGGGCACTCCATTGAGATCGGGGCTGCGGACACCGTCAGGGTCAAGTCCATGTCCATATCCGCAGGTGGCGTGCTCACGCTGTCCGATGATGCCCGGCTTGAATTGACGGCGTCATTGGCATCGAATGGTGACGTCCATGGCATGGGCCGTGTGGCCTTTGTCGGCGAGGGACCCCAGACCTGCGGACCCGCGGTCTTGAAGGTCCTCGATTGTGGAATGGGGCAGCTCACATTTGTGGATTGGGTCACAGTGACGTCCGTTTTTGACCTTTCTGCCGCCAATGTGTGGACCGAAGGCTTCCTTGTGCTGGAAGGTGATGCGGGCATTACTTCTGCCGGCGGCGTGTTGTCCGGTGATGTGGAGCGGCGATTCGATTGGACCAAGACCAGCCCGTACACGCATCAAATGGGGGCAGGAATGAAAGGCGCTGTTGCCAGTTCCATTTTGGACCAACCGGGCGCAGCCTACGCCAAGCAATGGCTTGAAGCGGGCACGACCTACCTCAGTCTGGTGGGTACGGACACCCTGCTAAACGGAGAGGGATACACCTGCTCTTTGCCGGTTGGAACCTACAGCTACCTGTTTGAAGGCGAGGCGGTCCTGAATGCGGACTTGGCGCTTTCGGCTGAGGCAGCGAGCGCCTCGTGGCGCGGTTGGAACCTGTTGTCGAACCCCCTGACGGGATTTGTCGACCTGGCTGCGACCTCAACGGCGGGCCCGGGATCTTTGGGCGCCCTGTATCAATGGGTGGACACACTGCAGACATGGGTGGCCCAGGTGGATGGCGTGGGTCAATTTGGACGGGCGGGTATCTTGGCGCCCGGAGAGGCATTATGGACGATTGCGGACACGGCTTTTTCCTGGTCTTTTGACGAGTCAAGTCTTGTAGAGAAGTCTGCATGGAAGTCCCAATCGGAACGGCTTCCTGAGGGCCTGTTGGCTTTGGAAATCAATGACGGGCTGATGGCCGAGCAATGCGCCATCCAATTCGGCGGGGGCAGTCCTGCATTCAATCGGTCTGAGGACGCTCCGTTTTCAGCTGCTTTCAGGGGTCGAAACAACCTTGATTTTTATTCCCAGACATCTGACTCTGTCGACGTGATGGTCAACAAGACCAGCGATGAGGGTCAAACCATCCCCTTGTGGGTGAAGGCGGGTTCGGGTTCAATGCTGACGCTCGAGGCACCGGACATTGCATCTAACCTGTGCTTGGTTATCGAGGATGTCGAAACCGGATGGACTGGGGGCATTGAGCCCGGGTTCAGCTACGAATTCTCCACGACGACATCCTCTGATCACCACCGGTTCAACATCCTGGTCGCCAATGCCATGACCGCCGTGGTATCCGATGCAGCTTGCGAAAGTGCCCAGGATGGTGCGGTCGCCGTAACGGGGCCGGATTTGACGGCCGGTTTTTCGCTTGTTGATGCGCTCGGAAACCCCGCGGGGACTTTTGCGGGGGAGGACAACGCTGGAACGTATTCCGGGTTGTCTGCAGGAACGTATACCGTCACCGCCTTGACTGAAGGTTGCGCTAACATTGCCCAGTCCGTGGAGGTCGGGGCCAATGGGGCGGGTGACTCTCCGTTTGATATCGTGGCGATGCTCGATCACATCGGGTGTTACGAGGATGAAGGCGGCGTGTCATTGGACATCGAGGGAGGTGTTGCACCCTACACCGTATCCTGGAGCCATGGAGGCGAGGGGAGTACCATCGATGTGGTTCAGGCCGGTGTCTTCTCGGCCACTGTGACAGACGCTGCCGGTTGCCAGGATACCACCTCTGTTGAGGTTCTCGCTGCACCGCACGTTGAGGCCAATGTTGAACTGGAGGAACCCTTGGTCACCCTCATCGACGGGGTGGCTCAAGTTGGCTTTGTGAACACCAGTGTAGGGGCGACGTCATACCAATGGAGTTTTGGCGATGGCCACACGAGTTCGGAAGAGCAGCCCGTGCATGCATACACTGCAGGAGGTTCATACACCGTCGGGTTGAACGCTTGGAATGACTACTGCTCCGACACCCATCAAATCGTTGTGACGGTCGAGGTCATCAGCAGTGTTGGGTCTTTTTCGAGTGGAGCAGAGCCCCAGATTGAGCGCCGTTTTGATGGGTGGTCTGTGGTCCATCCTGAAGAGCCTTTCTCACTTGAGGTGTTTGATTTGACAGGCCGGCAAGTGCAACAAGTTCGGGGGTTGGCTGGCGTGCCTGTGCAGTTGAATTCAGCTTCAATTCCGGCTGTGGCCTTGATCCGTTGGGTGGGTGAAAACTCAGGTCGGCAAAAGACTTGGCGATTGGCCCGTTGATTCTCCCTCGGGATTGCGAACTTCGCTGACGTGAAAGTTGGCGTTATCACCTTCCCGGGGTCCAATTGCGACCACGACATGGAATATGCCCTCGGCACGGAACTCGGGTTCCAGGTCGAGCGGCTCTGGCACAAGGACCGCGACCTCAAGGGGGTCGACCTTGTGGTTTTGCCCGGTGGATTCAGTTACGGAGACTATCTCCGCAGCGGAGCCATCGCGCGTTTTTCTCCCATCATGGATGAAGTGGTGGCCCATGCTGGACGGGGTGGGCTCGTCCTCGGTGTGTGCAATGGCTTTCAAGTCCTGTGTGAAGCGGGCCTGTTGCCTGGGGCCCTTCGCCACAATGAAAGTCGGAAGTTCATTTGTCGCAACGTCCTGCTTCGCGCGGAATCACTGATGGCACCCATGACAGCAGGGTTGCCCGATGGCCAACCGCTCTGCATTCCCATCGCTCACGGGGAAGGCAACTACACTATTGATGACGCGGGCCTCGATGCACTCGAGGATGGAGATCAAATTTTGTTCCGCTATTGCGGTCCAGACGGCGGCATTGAAGATGAGTTCAACCCAAACGGGTCCGTGGACCACATCGCTGGTGTTTGCAATGCGGGAGGAAATGTGTTTGGCATGATGCCGCACCCTGAGCGCGCTTGCAGCGAAGCACTTGGAAACACCGACGGTAGAGCCATACTTGAAGCGCTCTCTACAGCGGTTGCGGCGGTCTAATTAAGACTCACGGCTGGTCCCGGGTTCAAGTTCACCTCCGCTGAGCTTTGCTTGGTGGTCGGGAACATGAATGGGTTAAGTTTGTTCCTACCTCACCCCGCAATTATCGGGTCAAGCCATGTCCGACCAACCATACGCCGCCGGCCCCCTTCTTTCGAAAATCACAGAGCCAGCAGACTTGCGCCGTGAATTCGGGGTAGAGGATCTCAAGCAGGTGTGCGATGAATTGCGACAGTTCATCGTGGACGTTGTGAGTGAAAAGGGCGGTCACTTTGGAGCCAGTCTGGGCGTTGTGGAGTTGACTGTGGCCTTGCATTACGTCTTCAACACGCCCGAAGACCAAATCGTCTGGGACGTTGGGCACCAGGCATACGGACACAAGATTTTGACGGGTCGCCGTGACCAGTTTCACACCAACCGGGTGCACAAGGGCCTCAGCGGCTTTCCCAAGCGAAGCGAGAGCCCCTATGACACCTTTGGGGTCGGTCACAGTTCCACCAGCATCAGCGCTGCGTTGGGCATGTCCGTGGCCAACAAGTTGAAGGGCAGCAAGCAGCAGCACATTGCCGTGATTGGGGATGGCGCGATGACTGCGGGACTCGCTTTCGAGGGCCTGAACCACGGGGGCTGGCAAGACAATGACATGATTGTGGTGCTAAACGACAATTGCATGTCGATTGACCCCAATGTTGGCGCGTTGAAGGATTACCTCACCGACATCACGACCTCGCACACCTACAACCGGGTCAAAGAAGACCTGTGGCAGTTGTTGGGCAAGGTGTCCAAGTTTGGACCGGATGCCCAGACGATTGCGTCCAAGGTGAGCGACATGGTCAAGGGCTCCTTGCTCAAACAGTCCAACCTGTTCGAATCGCTCAACTTCCGCTACTTCGGGCCCATTGACGGTCACGATGTGGAACAGGTCGAACATGTTCTCAGGGACCTCAAGGACATTCCAGGCCCGAAGCTCCTGCACCTCATTACCACCAAAGGAAAAGGCTATGCCCCGGCGGAAGCAGGTTCGCCCACCAAGTGGCACGCTCCTGGCCTGTTCAACAAAAACACCGGTGAAATCATCAAGGTCGCGCCGAAGTCACCGGAGCCACCGAAGTACCAAGACGTTTTCGGCCACACCATCATTGAGCTCGCAGAAAAGGACGAGCGCATTGTGGGTGTTACCCCAGCCATGCCGACTGGATGTTCGTTGAAGTTCATGATGGAGGCCATGCCGGATCGCGCCTTTGACGTGGGCATCGCTGAGCAGCATGCCGTGACCTTCTCCGCGGGCATGGCCACACAGGGACTCGTTCCGTTCTGCAACATCTACAGCTCCTTCATGCAGAGGGCATACGACCAGGTCCTGCACGATGTCGCGCTTCAAAAGCTTCACGTGGTCTTCTGCCTTGACAGGGGTGGAATGGCAGGGGCAGACGGGCCGACCCACCACGGGGTCTTCGATCTCGCTTACATGCGGTGTATCCCCAATATGATTGTCTCCGCTCCGATGAATGAGGAAGAGCTGCGGAACCTCATGTTCACAGCTTCAGCTGATGATCACGGGCCCTTCAGCATCCGCTATCCCCGGGGCAAGGGCGTGATGACCGATTGGAAAACCCCACTCCGCAAAGTCAAGGTCGGCACAGGCCGTCGGGTCCGAACGGGAGAAGACATTGCCATCCTCGGCATCGGCCATTTGGGCAACCATGCACTTCGGGCGGCCGAACAGCTTGAGGCGGATGGGATTTCTGCCGCCATGTACGACATGCGCTTTGTCAAGCCCTTGGACGAGACGCTTCTTCACGAGGTCTTTGGCAAGTTCGATAAGGTGATCACGGTCGAGGACGGTTGCATTCAAGGGGGCATGGGCAGTGCCGTTCTCGAGTTCGCTGCGGATCAAGGGTACGCTGCACGGGTGGTCCGACTCGGTGTGCCGGACCGCTGGATCGAGCACGGCTCGCAGGCTGAATTGTATTCGGAGTGTGGCTACAACGTCGACGACATTGCCGCCGCCGCGCGAAAGCTTGTGGGAGTTGTGCATGCCGGCGCCCAGAAAGCAGGCTGATCTTTCCAATTGTTTGTTCGAATGCCCCGGACCTTGCGAACTTCGTTGGCATGGATGAACCCATCCGAAATCGCGTAGAGGAGAGCGGCTTGGTCCAACTCGACCTTGCCGCTTTGCTCCGGGAGCGCACCTTGCGAGACCTAGACTTGTCGCCTCAGCTATGGCAGGGCTTGGCCATCCGAGAGCGCGAATTCCGCAATTGGTTGAAGGACCTCGATTTGTCCCCCTTCGAGGGGACTGACGTGGCCGTGCATTGTAGCACAGAAGCCATCGTGCCAGAGTGGGTCTGGATGCTCGTCGCGTCAAAGCTGCAGGGGGTGGCGAGCAGCGTTCACGACTGTGCTCCAGCGGGTCTGGAGGCCGCGGTCTTGCACCGCATCGCGGAGGAGTTGGACCCGGCCACATTCGAAGGCAAGCGGGTGGTGGTCAAGGGCTGTGGATTGAAGTCTGGTGCGGGGCCGGCCATGCGCATTGTGGAGCGGCTTCAGCCAGTGGTGAAGTTGCTCATGTTTGGAGAGCCCTGCAGCACCGTTCCCGTGTACAAGTCCCGCTGACAAAGGCCATTTGGGGGAGCGCCAAGCGCGGGTTACGGGCTAATTTGCTTGCCCCATGCTGACCGCCGAATCCGACAAGAAGCTCTTCCTTCTCGATGCCTATGCCCTCATTTTCAGGGCCTATTATGCCTTCATCCGGAACCCAAGAATCAACAGCAAGGGCCAAAACACCAGTGCTGTTTTTGGCTTCACCACCGCCGTGCTGGACATATTGAAAAATGAGAAGCCGACCCATTTGGCTGTCGTTTTCGACCCCCCCGGGCCGACGTTTCGGCACGAGGAATTCAGCGAATACAAGGCCAATCGAGACGAAACGCCAGAGGACATCCGTGCCAGTGTGCCCCGCGTTCTCGAGGTGGCGGCGGCCATGCGCATCCCGACCATCACCATTCCGGGCTATGAAGCAGATGACACCATTGGTGCTTTGTCCGTGATGGCCGAGAAGGCCGGCTTTGATGTGTACATGATGACGCCCGACAAGGACTTTGGTCAGTTGGTCACGGAGAAGGTGCGCATGTTCCGTCCCGGCCGGTCGGGCAACCCGCCACAAGTGTGGGGGCCTGCTGAGGTCTGTGAGCGGTTCGGGATCCAACGCACAGAACAGGTCATCGACTTGCTGGGGCTCATGGGGGACAGTGCCGACAACATTCCCGGAGTACCTGGCATAGGCCCCAAGACGGCGGCCAAGCTGCTTAGCAAGTATGGGACCATGGAAACGCTGCTGGATTCCACAGCAGATTTGAAGGGCAAGCAAAAGGAAAACCTGGAGACCTACCGTGAGCAGGCGCTCTTGTCCAAGCATCTGGCGACGATTGCATTGGACGTGCCGGTTGAGGCTGATTTCGAGGCCATGCGCGTGGAGAAACCAGATGCAGAAAAGTTGGCTGCCGTGTTCGAAGCGCTGGAGTTCCGCACGCTGTCCCGACGCGTATTGGGCGATGTCGCCCTGCCGAAAGCGGCCACCGCAGAATCGGCTGAAATTCCGGCCATCTCCACAGAGGAGGTACAGATGGACATGTTTGGCGGAGGCAGTGGTGGTGCCGTGGCGGGGGTCGAGTCGGATGGGGGGCCAGTTTCCATTGATAGGGAATCCGTCGATTACCGAATGGCCGACACCCCAGCGTTGAGGGCGGAGCTCATTGGGTTACTCGATACATGTGACCGCTTCGCATTTGACACGGAGACCACCGGCTTGGACGCAAGGACAGCGCGGTTGGTGGGCATGAGCTTCAGTCTTGCGGAAGGCACGGGCTGGTATGTCCCAGTCCCCATCGGTTCTGACGACTTGCCCCAAGGAGATCAGGTGGAGGTGCGTTCCCTGCTCGACGAGTTCAATGCCATTTGGGCTGCGGAAGACAAGGAAATCGTGGCCCAGAACTGGAAGTACGACCACAAGATCATGCGGGGCGTTGGGGTCGTCTTGCGCTGCCGCGTCTTTGACACGATGCTGGCCCACTATGTGCTTCAGCCAGACTTGAAGCATGGCATGGACCATTTGGCGGAGACCGAGTTGGGTTACCGAACAATTCCCATAACCGACTTGCTGGGGAAAAAGGGAAAGAACCAAAAAACCATGGCCGACATCCCACCGGAGCAGGTGGTGGATTACGCCTGTGAGGACGCGGACATCACCCTTCGTCTCGCGGACACCTTCGGCAGTCGGATGCCTGAAGGGAGTCCTGAACGGTGCATTCTGGAAACCATCGAGATGCCTTTGGTGCCGGTCTTGGCGGACATGGAGCTGGAAGGCGTGCGCCTCGACGTAGAAGCCATGCAGGACATGGCGAAAGGGCTAGAGGAGGATCTGAGGACATTGACGGACTCGATTCAAGCGCACGCAGGGGTGCCCTTCTCCATTGATTCGCCTCGCCAGCTCGGGGAAGTCCTCTTCGATCATTTGGCCATCACAGACAAGGCGAAGAAGACGAAAACCGGTCAGTATGCGACCGGGGAGGACATTCTCCAGAAGTTGGCAGACGCACACCCCATTGTACCAGAGGTGCTGGAGTACAGACAGCTCAACAAGCTGCTTTCTACCTACGTGCGGCCGCTTCCGGAATTGGTGGATACAGCGACGGGCCGGGTGCACACGCAATACATGCAGGCAGTGGCTGCAACAGGCCGTCTCAGTAGCACACGCCCCAATCTGCAGAACATTCCCATTCGAACGGCGAGGGGCCGAGAGATCCGGAAGGCATTCGTTCCGCGCGATGCGAATCACGTGCTGCTTGCCGCCGACTACAGCCAAGTCGAATTGCGCATTGTTGCCGCCTTGAGCGGAGATAAGGGGCTTTGTCAGGCCTTCCTCGATGGCGCGGACATCCACACGGCAACGGCGGCCAAGGTCTTCGGTGTGGACCCGAGTGAAGTGGACCGGGGCCAGCGCAGCCGAGCCAAGGCGGTCAATTTTGGCATTCTGTATGGGCAGGGGGCTTTCGGGTTGGCTGAAACCTTGAAGATTCCCCGCCGCGAGGCCAAGGGCATCATCGAGGCATACTTCGCGGAGTTTTCTGAGCTCAAGTCATACCAAACGCGCGTGGTGGAGGAGGCGAAGGAAAGGGGGTATGTCGAGACCGTCCTCGGCCGAAAGCGATGGCTCCCGGACATCGCGTCAGCCAATGCAGTCGTTCGCGGGTTTGCCGAGCGCAATGCGATCAATGCCCCCATCCAAGGGTCCGCAGCCGACATCATCAAGGTGGCCATGGTGCGCATTCAAAAGGCCCTTCGCGATGGCGGGTTCGGTGCCCAAATGATTTTGCAGGTCCACGACGAATTGGTGTTTGATGTGCCCAAGGGAGAGGCCGAAGCCATATCCGCGCTGGTCAGGGAGCACATGGAAGGCGCTATAGAGCTGGCCGTTCCACTTGAAGTTGAGGTCCAGACAGGGGCGAATTGGCTCGAGGCCCATTGACGGTCTGAGGGCTGAGCAATCGGCCGATTCCCACAGGGCTTTGGAACAGCACCGACAACATCCACCTCTCGGCGAGGATAACTTTCCCAATCTCTGCCCGTGACTGCCGCGGTGCGGAGTCTATTTGTCTTTAACAACCAACTTGGAATCTCCATGAGAAGAGCATTTGACCGAAAGACGCCCCTGCGGCTTGCCCCCGTTTGGATGGCCTTGCCCCTGTTGTTCCTGTTTGGCTGCGGCGAAGGCCCGCAGGCAGACGAAGCAGGTACCGATGACACGCCTCAAGTGGAGATGGATGCAGATGGGATGATGCCTGCTCGCCGCCAAAAGGCCTTCAAAAAGATCTTCCACGCTGTGCCATCTCCAATCGAAACGGCATTGCTGCTCGAGCGGAGCGGGATTCGATTTGATGCCAATGCCCTCAACCCGATTGATAAGGCGATGGGCTACTCGACAACGGCTTCCCAAGCTGTTAACCTGGGGATCTATGCCGGGGACTTGAGTTACAGCGTCATTTTCAATCAGAACCAGCAGTCGGTGGACTACCTCAATACCTGCCGGCGGCTTTGTGATGGGCTGGGCGTGGGCGACCTCATTGATGGCGACCTCATCGAGCGCGCCAACAGCAATCGCGATGTTCGAGATTCGCTCGTGCAAATCGTGACGGAGACGTTTTACGACCTCAATGCGCGGTTCCGCGAGAATGGCATGGAGGAGGTGAGTGGCCTCATGGCCGCGGGCGGATGGATTGAAGGGGTCTATCTCGGCACGCGGAACCTCTCCTCTTCTACCGAGGACTTGAAGCTGCGCATCGCGGAGCAGAAGATGACGCTGGACAACCTGATTGGCTTGATTGACAGCTACCCGCCTACCGATGCATTGACCCGCATGAAGCGCGTACTCAGTCGCCTCGAGTCGGTCTACGCCAACGTAAAAATCACCTACAACGAAGCAGCAGCAACTGCCGCAGAGGATGGAACGGTGGTCATCAGCGGCGGTCCTGATGTGCAATTCGACGATGCCGCTTTGGAAGAAATTGCCAACGCAGTTGCCAAGATTCGTAACCTCTACGCCCAATGAACGTAATGTCCAACGCCATGACTGCGATCAAGAAATTCTCCCTGGCTGCATTTTCCCTTCTGATGGTGCTTTTCTGCGCCTCTGAAGCGGATGCCCAATGCCGGACCTTCACAAAGAAGCGCTGCCTTCCCCAACTGGAGGACTATGTGCAAAACGACAACTACAACACGGCTGTTCTTATTCCTGGGGATGAGGCGGAGCTCGAACTCACCTTTTTTGGTGACCGTGCGTACCGACTGTTGGTGTGTGGTCACCCCGTCTTGGGTGATTTGACTTTCCAAGTGTTGGACAGCCGTGGCAACGGCATTTATGACAGCACCGACAAAGACGACAACCACTTTGACTTTCGCGTGGCCAACACGCAACAGATGACGGTGCTTGTGCAAGTGCCTGCATCTGATGCCGTCATCGAGCACGAAGGTTGCGTGAGCATCATGGTCGGCTCCAAGGGCTGACCGTTGCCTTTCAATATTCTGCGCCCGATCGGTTTTGCCGGTCGGGCGTTTTTTTTGGTTCAACGGAGGAAAGCCTCCACCTGCTCGGAGAACCCGTCGGGTTGTTCTGCGTGCAGCCAATGTCCTGCCTCAAGCCCATGGGCTTGCAACATTGGGAAGTGCTGCTTCAGGGCCGCCAGTCCACGGCCAATGACATAGTCACTGCGGGTACCATACAGGGCAAGACAGGGCAGGTCTATGGTGCCCAAGGGGAAAAAGGCGGTCATGTCTGCCAAGTGACGGCGAAGAACTGGAAGGTTGTAGCGAAATGCGAAGCGGTCTGGCGCCACTCGGTGCAGTCCCTTCAGTAGGAATTGTCGCACCCCTGGTTCCGGGATGGACTCCGCCAGTGCCGTGTCTACGTCTTGCCTTCTTTCAAACCGAGCAAGATCGAGCGCAGAAAGGGCGTCAAACAGGGGCATGTGGTGCGGAGGGTAGGCGATGGGGGCCATATCCGCGATGATCAAGCGGCCGCATCGGCCGGGGTGACGGTCTGCAAAATGCATCACCGTCTTGCCCCCCATGCTGTGTCCAAGCAGGTCGGCCTGCTCGATTCCGAGGTGGTCCATTGTGTCGAGCAGGTCCACCACCATGTCGGGATAGACGTGACTGGGATGATGCGGGCTCCGTCCGTGGTTTCGCTGATCGACGAGGATGACGGTCCGGTCTTGGGCCCACCTGTTCGCCAGGGTTTGCCAATTGTCAGAGGAACCGAGCAATCCGTGGAGCACAATGAGTGGCGCTTGGCCTTTGGGAGGGTCCGATTCGCCTATGGTGCGGTGGAAGAGGACCATGGTCAGTTTCGCGGCCTTAAAGCCTCCTTGTATTGCCCGACTGCATTTTGGAGGCCGAGATACAGGGCATCGGAAATGAGGGCATGCCCGATGGACACTTCTGCGAGGTGGGGAACTGAAGCGGCGAAGTGGGCGAGGTTTCTGAGATTCAAATCGTGTCCTGCATTCACCCCGAGTCCCACAGCATGGGCTGTGGATGCGGCCCGAGCAAAGGGCGCCACAGCCAAATGGGCATCTTCAGCACAACCGACTGCATAGGCTTCAGTGTACAATTCTACTCTGTCCGCACCCAATGCTGCAGCTGCGCGTATGAGGGCATCATCGGTTTCGATGAACAGGCTCGTCCGTATGCCGGCCTGACGGAATTGATGAAGGACCGGGCGAAGCCGTTCGCCTTCTTCTATCGTGTCCCAGCCGGCATTGGAGGTCAGGACATCAGGGGAGTCGGGGACCAACGTGACCTGTTCGGGTTGCACGGCCAGCACAAGGGCAATGAAATCCTCAGAAGGGTACCCTTCAATATTGAACTCGGTGTGCACAACTTGACGAAGGGACCGAACGTCACTATAGGTGATGTGACGGGCATCTGGACGGGGGTGAACCGTGATTCCGTCTGCGCCCCATTGTTGGATTCTGCGCGCGGCTTCCACCGGACAGGGGGCGCTTCCACCCCGCGCATTTCGGAGTGTGGCCACTTTGTTGATGTTGACGCTCAGTCGCGTTGGGAAAGTTTCCATGGACGGGGGTCAGCAGGACGTCTGCTCGACCGCTAATTTCGCAAAACTCTTTACCCGGAGTAGACTTTCGTCCATGCACGCAGCTAGCATTACCAATCCTGAGCTCATTTCGCTCAATCCCGGAGACACTTTGGACAAGGCGCTGCGCGCCATGGATGAACTCAAGGTGGAGCACTTGCCCGTCTGCGCCGAGGGCAGGTACCTCGGTCTGGTGGCAGAACAGCACCTCCTCGACCAAGATGGAGAAGTGCCCTTTTTGACCAATGTGCAATTGATGCCGGTCATGGTCGCACCGGGCCAGCACTTTCTAGAGGTGGTGGACGTGTTGTGCGAAGCGGAGGTGAGCATCGTGCCCGTGGTCGAAGAGGGGATGTTGGTTGGCAGCATCGACAGGGCCCACCTCTGGAAGGCATTCCATCACAGCCTTACACCCTACAGCGAGGGCAGCATCCTGACCTTGGAGGTGCCTTGGAAGGACTACAGTCTTGCACAGATCTCCCATCGGGTCGAATCAGAGGGAGTGAAGATTCTTCAGGTTTTGGTCAGCGACGGAACCCAGTCGGATCATGCTGAATTGGCCCTTCGGCTGTCCACCCGAGACATCGAGAGTCTGATTGATTCCTTGAGGCGACACGGGTATGCGGTGAGCGCATTTTACCGAGCGGAAGAGTATGCGGAAGACATGAAGAAGCGCATGGCGGCCTTCATTCGCTACATGAACACCTGAAACGATGTCCCAATGCCCAGAAGTTCGAACGGTCTTGATCCATGGCAAAGCCTTGGAGGGGGACCTCATAGCGCGGATTCAGCCAGTCCTCAACCTGTTGGAGGCCCGCAGAATCAATCGGTTTTTGACGGAGGCGTACGCCGAACTCCTCACCGAGAACGGCCTGGATTGGGCCGCCATGGGCATGCGGGTGCATCAAACGGACACCGCGCCGACACCGGACATGGTGTTGTCCCTCGGAGGGGACGGGACGGTGCTTGAGACGGCGTCCATGGCAGGTGCAGAGGCCATTCCGGTCTTGGGCATCAACACCGGCAGGCTGGGGTTCCTTGCTCACGTGCCACTTGAAGAGGCCGAATCCCTTTTGGAGGGCATTCTGTCCGGGGGATACACGGTGGAGGAAAGGAACATGCTTTCGGTCGAATTTCCCGGTCTTGGCCTCGAGGCTGAGGGGGTGGCCCTAAACGAGGTCACGGTCCATCGGCGCGATGTCGCCAGCATGATTCGGATCTCGGTCCACCGCGATGGGACCTTCATCAACCGGTATTGGGCGGACGGGCTCATCGTCTCCACAGCCACGGGGTCAACAGCCTATTCCTTGAGTTGCGGCGGTCCCATTGTCCACCCCGCCAGCGATGCGATTGTGCTCAATCCGATTGCCCCGCACAACTTAAACGACCGCCCTTTGGTGATTCCTGCGGACGGAACCCTTGAAATCGTGGCCGAGGGTCGGGACGACCATTTGATGGTCACATTGGACACGCGTTCGCACAAAGTGGCGGTGCCCGCGAGGTTCTTGGTGCGCCGTGCAGGCCGGCCGTTCCTTCTCGTGCAGTTGCCGGGTGGAGACTTCATTGAAACTGTTCGAAGGAAGCTGCACCTGGGTCTGGACGGCCGAGAGGGTCCATCCAGCGCCGGCTCACACGAAATCAATTCGGATTTGCGTTAAGTCTTCACCCGATGGCCATGTTCCCTTCGCTCCGCCCCTTGCTTGCCTTCATGGTTCTTCTGTGGATGGCGCAGTCGAGTGCCACGGTCTCCGCGCAGAGCAAGTTTGAAAAGAGCAAGACCATGGGGTTTGCAATCGGGACCGGGTATTACTTGGGAGAGATGAACCCCAATGGCCATTTCAAAGGGCGGTTTAAGCCCGGATTTGGCGGGTTCATGCGGTTCAACATGAGCCGCCGTTTTGGGGTTCGCGCAGCGGTGCACCGAACCAACCTCCTCTATCGCGATTCGGATTCGAATGACCCTTGGATCGCCAACCGGAATCTGCACTTCCGAAACGCCATCACCGAGGGGTCCGTCGTGGCTGAATTCAACTATTCTCGATACCAGATTGGAAACACCAAGGACCGGTTTACGGGATACCTTTTTGCGGGTCTGTCGTTATACAGCCACATGCCAGAAGCAGAAATCGATGGCATCTGGTATGCACTTCAACCCCTCGGGACCGAGGGGCAGGGCACATCGAGTGCCTCCGCGGGCAATCGCTATGCGACCACAGGATTTGCCGTGCCCTTCGGATTCGGGTTCAAATTGAACCTGGGCCATTTTTCGGCCCTGAATTTCGAGTGGGGCATGCGAAGGACATGGACCGACCATCTGGACGATGTCGCCGGCTACTATGCCAGCCTTGCCGTCCTTGAGGAAGAGGCAGGCCCATTGTCTGAATTGCTGAGTGAGGCCCGCATTGAGCGGGAGGGCAACCTGGAGGACCCAGTTGGCCAAATGAGAGGGTACAACGGCCTCGACGACCGGTTTGCCGTCATGAGCGTGTCGTTCACCTTTCGAATCGACAAATCGCCAACCACCTGCTGGGACCGTTGACGGTCTGTGTGATTAGGTGAAAAACTCCCAAAGACGGGCGTCGAGCGGGGAACTACCTTGCAGGGCACTTCCCGCCGAGCCACCTTCGCCACGCCTAAGGGCAGTTGACAAACACCATGGTTGATTCCGCCACCGATGCCAATCCGTTGCCACGCCACGTGGCCGTCATCATGGATGGCAATGGCCGCTGGGCCCGTGAGCGGGGAGAAGACCGCGTGTTTGGTCATGCCCATGGTGTGGAAAGTGTTCGGGCCATGGTCCGGGCCGCAGGAGAATTGGGCGTGGAATTCCTCACGCTGTACGCGTTCAGCACAGAAAATTGGTCTCGCCCAAAGGAGGAGGTCAATGCCCTGATGGAATTGCTGGTTCGCAGCCTTGCCGGGGAAGTGGAGGAGCTCGTTTCCCAGGGGGTTCGCCTGCGTTCCATTGGGGCTTTGGACAGCCTGCCCGACTCGTGTCGGAAGGCCCTGCGTGATGTGGAGGAAAGGACAGCGGCTTGTACGGGGTTGAACCTCATTCTGGCGTTGAGTTACAGCGGCAGGTGGGAGATCACAGAGGCAATAAAGGGCATCGTGCGATCGGGAATCAAGGCAGAAGCTATCGACGAAGAGGGCCTTCGCCAGTTCATGTGTTTGCCGGACGTGCCCGACCCGGAATTGCTGATCAGGACCAGTGGTGAGCAGCGGCTGAGCAATTTTCTGCTTTGGCAATTGGCCTATTCCGAACTTCATTTCACCCCCGTCATGTGGCCGGACTTTAGAGAAGACCACTTCCGGGCTGCCATTCATGAATTCAGAGGGCGAGAGCGCCGTTTTGGTCGAACTGGAGAACAATTGCACCATGCGACAAATGCAGGGGAAAGCTGAACGAATGAGAGGGCAAGGTGTCGCTTGGTTCTGGGCATTGGCCCTTGTTTTGGGTTTGGCATTGCCAACCCAATCCCAGGTTGTGGAAACCGCCATTGACCTCGCTGTTCCCTCCGACTATCGCATCGCTGGATTGACCGTCCTTGGTGCAGATTTTACGGATGTTCAGGCCGTCAAATTGTTCAGTGGTCTCCAAGTGGGAGACGAGGTCACCATCCCAGGAGACCGAATCAGCGATGCCGTCCGCAACCTGTGGGACCAGCGTCTGTTCAGTGATGTCTCCATTGATTTGGCGGAGCGACGGGGAGACGATGTCTACCTCGTGATTCGGGTAAAGGAAATGCCGCGTTTGACCAAGTATGGTTTCAGCGGGGTCAAGCGTGGAGAGCAAGAGACACTCAGGGGCAAGTTGGACCTGGTGCGCGGTCAAATTGTCAATGAGAACCTCAAAGTTACCGCGCGGCGCATTCTCGAAGACCACTACATCGACAAGGGTTTTTTCGACGCCAAGGTCACCGTCACCGACACGAGAGACAGCCTGTTGGAAAATGCCTCTCGGGTGGACATCCACATCGACAAAGGGCTGAAGGTGAAGGTCGGAGAGATCCAGATTTTCGGAGCCAGTGCGGTGCCAGAAAAGGCGCTGAGGCGCAAGATGCGCAACGTGAAGGAGCGGGCCTGGTGGCGAATTTTCAAGGCGTCCAAGTTCCTCGAAGAGGAATTCAGCGCCGACCTCGACGCCATCGTTGCCCACTACAGAGAAAAGGGGTATCGCAACGCCCGGATTGAGAAAGACAGTCTCTATCGAACGCCCGACGGGGATTTGGGCATCGCCATGGAGATTGACGAGGGCGGACAATTCCATCTCCGAGAAATCACCTTCACGGGCAACACCAAATACACGAGTGGACAGCTGGACAGCCTGCTTGGCTTCCAGCGTGGAGACTTGTATGACGTGGCAGAGCTGGAGAAACGCCTGTTCATGAATCCGAAAGGCATTGACCTGAGCACGCTCTATAGCGATGATGGATACCTGACCTTTCAGGCCATACCCGTTGAAGTTCGCGCAGAGAACGACAGCATCGATCTGGAGGTGCGGCTCGTGGAGGGAAAGCAATTCCGAATTGGGCGGGTTGATGTTCGGGGCAACACCAAAACCAGCGACCACGTCATTCGCCGTGAGATTCGAACCATGCCCGGGGATTTGTTCAGTCGCACAGACGTGATCCGGACCCAGCGCGAGCTCAGCCAGCTGAATTATTTCAACCCTGAGGCCTTTGGCATCAACCCCATTCAGAATCCCGAGAACGGCACGGTTGACATCGAATACGTGGTGGAGGAGAAACCCACGGACCAAATTGAACTCCAAGGGGGATGGGGCGGTGGCCGCATCGTCGGTTCCTTGGGCGTCACGTTCAACAACTTTGCCGTGGGCAAGGCGTTCAAAAAGGGATCATGGCGTCCAGTTCCCATGGGAGATGGACAAAGGGTGAGCGTCCGCGCCCAGTCCAACGGCCTGTTCTTTCAGAGCTACAATGTGAGTTTCACCGAGCCGTGGCTGGGTGGCAAGAAGCCGAATGCACTGACTGTGGCGGCATGGCGGTCCATACAATCCAATGGTCAGCCCAAGCGTATTGAAGGGGAGGACAATCCCAACCGCCAGACCCTCATGATCACCGGTGTGTCGGCCTCCATCGGACAGCGATGGAACAAACCGGACGACTGGTTCGTGGTCAACGCCGGCCTCAGCTACCAGCACTTTGACTTCGACCAGTACAACAGTGGACTTTTCAGCTTTACGGATGGCAAGTCCAACAACATCGCGCTCAACCTGGTGTTGAGCCGAAACTCTGTTAGCGATCCAATCTTCCCAGTCTGGGGCTCCGAGATCAGGCTCAACATCAAGGCGACCCCGCCATACAGCCTCTTCCAACCCGACCGCAATTGGAGCGCCCTTGACGACCAGGATCGGTTTCGCTTCGTTGAATACCACAAGTGGAAGTTTGCAGCCAACTGGTACACCCCGCTCACCACGGGTGGCGGAGAAAACCCGAAGTCGCTGGTGCTGCGTACCTATTTCGGTGGGGGCATCATCGGCCAATACAACCGACAAATCGGATTGTCTCCCTTTGAGCGTTTTTACCTCGGGGGCGTGTTCCTCAGTGGATTCGTTCTCGATGGCCGTGAGATTGTTTCCCTGCGTGGCTATGACAACCTCTCCTTGACCGCACCCGATCAGAACACGGGTGCGGGTGCGATTGCCAAATACGGCGCAGAGTTGCGTTACCCCTTGAGCACCAACCCGAGCGCCACGATATACACCATGGCGTTCCTAGAGGCTGGAAACACATGGGAGACGGGTGATGGCTTCAATCCATTCGATGTGTACCGCTCGGGTGGCATCGGCATGCGCATCTTCCTCCCCATGTTCGGCCTTCTCGGTCTGGACTACGGATGGAGGTTTGACGATGTGCCCATTGCCCCATCGATGGCCCGTGGTCAATTCCACTTCTCGATGGGCATGAACATCGGTGATTTGTAAGCGCAGGCGCGAAACCCATGGAGTTGAACGTTGAGCACCCGATGCACCTTATTTTTGCTGACCATCACGCCATGCGTAGTCTTCGATTTCTCTTTCCGGTTTTCCTGCTGTTCTGCTCGCTGAATGCCGGCGCCCAGAAGTATGCCTATGTGGACACCGAGTACATCCTACAGCACCTTCCCGAATATTCGGAAGCCCAAAAGGAGTTGAACAGCCTCGCCTCAGGCTGGCTCGATGAAATCGAAGAGAAGTACGAGGCAGCCAATCAGCTTGAAACGGCGTACCGTGCCGAGCGTGTGTTGCTGACGCCTGAGATGCGCCGAAAGCGTGAGGAGGAGATTTCCGAGAAGCGAACAGAGGCAACGGACATGCAAAAGGCCAAATTCGGCGTGGAAGGGGAGCTTTTTCAAAAGCGTCAGGAGTTGATTCAGCCGATTCAGGAGCAGTTGTTCCAAGCGCTCAAGGACCTTGCAGGACAGCGCCAGTACATGGTCATTTTTGACAAAGCGAAGGAGAGCAACATGCTCTACACCAACCCCAAGTACGATGTATCGGATCGCATCATCAAGGAGTTGGGCTACAACCCTGGGGAGATTGTCGGTGGAGAAGAGGCCGAGGGTGAGGAAAAGGGCAAAAGCCTACAGGACCGCATGAACGACACCCTCGACAAGGGCAAAGGCAAGCTCGACGAGCGCAAAGAGCAAATCACCAACCGGGTCAATTCCGGAATCAAGGGCGGAGGTCGCCCCAAGCAGTGAACAATTGACTGCTTAACCCAATAAGATACACAACATGAAATTCACGATTACCCAGGGCCTGATGATGGCCGCGTTGTTCTTTACCTCTGCCGCCTCGGCTCAGGTTATGGAGGCCAAGTTTGGTCACATCGATACGCAGGCACTGCTTGAGGCGATGCCCGAACGCAATAACATCCAGTCGGAAATCGAAGGCGCAGCAGCCCAATACGAGCAGGAGATTGTTCGCATGCAGGGAGAGCTTGAGGCCAAGGTCGCAGAGTACCAGCAGAAAGCGGAGTCTTGGCCCACGGCCATCCGCACACAGAAGGAGCAAGACATCACGCAGGATCAGCAGGGTCTAGAGCAGTTCTACGCCACGGTTCAGCAGGAATTAGGCATGCTGGAGCAGAGCCTGTTAGAGCCGATGATTCAGCGGGCCCGAACGGCCATTGAGGAGGTGGGTGCCGAGGAAGGCTTCACTTACATCTTTGACACATCCACGGGCTCCACGGTGTACAACGGGGGTGAGGATGTTCTCGCGCTCGTCAAGGCTAAGCTTGGGCTCTGAAGCCCCCATTGGAATTTTCGATTCGGGCATCGGTGGCCTGACGGTTGCCGATGCGCTGTCGCGTGCATTGCCCCTAGAGCAGCTTAGTTATTTCGGGGACACCGCCCACATGCCGTATGGCGACCGGTCTCCTGATTTGGTTCGGGCTTGGTCGGTCCGCATTGCGGAGCACCTTCTCGAGCAGGGATGCAAAGCCCTGGTCATTGCCTGTAATTCGGCGTCGGCCTCCGCCGCTTCAGCCGTCAGAGATGTGGCCGGAGATGGCGTTCCCGTCATCGATGTCATCGCACCTGTTGTCGCTGCTGTTTCGAGACAGGACCGGCGTCACATTGGCGTCATCGGAACGCGGGCCACAGTGGGCAGTGGCATCTATGGAAGAACGCTTCGTTCCGCGATAGAGGAGGCAGAAGGGAATGGCGTGGTGGAAGAGTGGGCGACGCCCCTGTTGGCGCCATTGATTGAGGAGGGGTGGCAAGACCACGCCCTGATGGAGCCGGTTCTGTTGTCATACCTAGAGGCCGCAGGCTGGGGCCACGGCACCGACTGTGTGTTGGATGCCCTTATCCCAGGCTGCACCCATTATCCTTTGGCCATGGCCATGCTTCGTCGCGTTTTAGGAGAAGGCGTGGAGGTCATTGATGGGCCGGGCATCGTGGCAGAATCCGTTCGGGTCAGGCTCGGCGAACAGGGACTCCTGCGCAGTGGCCCAGCTCAGGCAAACCATCAGTTTGCCGTGAGTGATTTGACGCCCAGTTTCGGCGCGTCTGCATCCCGGTTTTTCGGGGACGGTATCGACCTGAAACACGACCCCCTGTGGGCCTGAGGGCTCATCCTTGTTCAAACCAACCCGCGTATTCGCGGTAGCGCACTGCCGTCGCGGAGAGGTGCTTTTTCAGCTCTGAACCCACAGACTTCACTTTCCGTGCTGGCACCCCAGCCCAAAGTTCACCCGCTCCGATGCGCGTGCCCTCAAGAACCACAGCCCCCGCGGCCACCACAGCCCCTTCGCCCACAATGGCGCGGTCCATGACAACGGCGCCCATGCCGATGAGGGCGCCGGCCTCCACGGTGCATCCGTGAACAATGGCGTTGTGTCCGATGCTTGCCTCATCGCCTATGGTGAGGCTTGTCTTTTCCCACGTTCCGTGTAGGACCGCCCCGTCTTGGACATTGACGCGGGAGCCCAGCCGGATGGCACACACATCGCCGCGCACGACCGCTCCAAACCAGAAACTACAATCGGCTCCTGTAATTACGTCTCCGACAATGGTGCAGTTGGGGGCGAGCCAGTTTCCCTCGCCGAAACACGGTTCTTTTCCTCGGACGGCGAGTACCACGGCTTTTTGGGGGGTGGAATCCATGCGACAAAATTCGGCTTTCAACTTGAAAACAAACTCGGGCTGTTGTCAGCAGTGTCCCACGCATCTAGTCCTTGCCCTGCGCGCCTGTGGGACAGGGCTTCCGCAATATGACTGGCCTCCACGCGGCCGGCTCCTTGCAGGTCGGCAGCATGGAGTCGGACGAGCAAAGGAGAAGTCGGCCTCAGGCGCAGTGCGCCTCGATGCAATCGATAAAGGCATGGATGCATTGAATGTGCACCTCTTGAATTCGGTCTGCATATCCAGACCACGGCACCCGGACCTCCACATCGCAAAGTGGAGCCAACGCGCCACCGTTGTTTCCGGTGAGACCGACCACGGCCATTCCCGCTTGCTTGGCTGCTTCAGCGGCGCGGATCACATTGGCTGAATTTCCGGAGGTGGAGATGGCCAAAAGGACATCGCCTGACTGCCCCATCGCTTCCACGAAACGAGAAAACACGTGTTCGAAGCCGTGGTCATTGGCCACGCAACTCAAGTGGGATGGATCAGAGATGGAAATTGCTGGGAGGGCCTTCCTGTCGTCTCGGTATCGCCCAGTCAGTTCCTCTGCGAAGTGCATGGCGTCACACATGGAGCCTCCGTTGCCGCACGACATCACCTTGCCGCCAGCACCAATGGCCTGCGCCATGGCCTGCGCCCCGGCTTCCAAAGCGGCCAGGCAGGTGGGGTCTGCCAGAAAGGCCTGTTGGACCTTCTGTGCTTCTTCAAAATGTCGGCTGATGCGGTCGGCGTGTTCCATGTCCGAAAGGTGCGCGGTGCAAGCTAGTGCCTGACAGGGGTTGTGTGGGTGTGGACCATCGTTTTGCCCATGTCCCGTTCTTTATTTGCCCGCTTCGAAGCGAGCGTAGTTCTCTTCGAGGAAGTCGATGAACTTCTGGGGATTCGGATCGTACCCGACGCCGTCGCCCAACGCCTCTCCATCCTGATCAATCATGACATAGAAGGGCTGCGCATTGGTTCCGAATCGGGACGCCTGCAGGTAGGTCCATTTGTTGCCTACCGTGCGGATGCGGAAGTCCTTCCCACCAAATTCTTCTACCCTCTGCTCTTCTTCGGGCAGCGCTTTGCGCTCGTCGACATAGAGGGACACCAATACGGCTTCCTCGCTGAGGTACTTGGCCACAGTCGGATTGGGCCACACTTGTTCCTCCATCTTCCGGCAATTGACGCAGGCCCACCCCGTGAAATCAAGAATCATGGGCTTGCCCTCGGCACGCGCCGCTGCAAGGCCTTCTTCATAGTTCCTGAAGCGGGCTTCGATGTGACCTGAAGCGGCGTGGTCACCGCCTGATCCTCCATGGGCACCACCGACACCGCCGCTGCTTTCAGCATAGAACATGGGTGGTGGGAACCCGGAAATCAGATTCAGGGGGGCACCCCACAGGCCCGGCACCATGTATATGGCCAGCACGAGGAATGTTGTTCCAAGGCTCCAGCGCCCGACGCTCAGCCGCTCCAGTTTGCTGTCGTGCGGAAAGCGCAACCCTCCGAACAGGTATACAGCAATGCACAAGGCAATGGCGATCCAGATGGCGATGAACAGCTCCCGCTTCAGCAGGCCGAGTTGCAATACGAGGTCTGCGTTTGAGAGGAATTTGAAGGCAAAGCCAATTTCGAGAAGGCCCAAAACCACCTTGACGCTGGTCAACCAACCTCCGCTTTGGGGCAGGGAGTTGAGCCAACCAGGGAAAGCGCTGAAGAGCGCGAAGGGGATGGCCAAGGCCAGCGAGAATCCGAACATCACGGCAATGGGGCCGCCAAAGTCTCCAGCGGCTGCGCCAGCCAATGCGCTTCCGACGAGTGGACCCGTGCAGCTGAAACTGACGATGGCCAAGGTGGCCGCCATGAAGAAAATGCCGACCAAGCCGCCTCGGTCTGCCTGGGCATCCACCTTGTTGGCCCAACTGGAAGGCAGTTGAATCTCGAAAGCACCCAAGAAGCTGACTCCAAACACGACCAACAGCAGGAAGAGGAAGAGGTTGAAATAGGGGTCTGTGCTGATGAGGTTCAACACATCCACCCCAAACACCGCCGTCAGCAGCAGCCCGAGACCGGTGTAGATGAAAATGATGCTGGCGCCGTAAATCAGGGCGTTTCGAATGCCTTCAGCACGGGTCTTCGATTGCTTCGTGAAGAAGCTCACGGTCATGGGAATCAGGGGAAACACGCAGGGCGTGAACAAGGCCGCAAAGCCCAGTCCCATTCCCAGCAGAAACAAGACGAACAGACCGTCGCCCATGTCTCCCTCTTCTCCGGATTCCGTAATCGACCCCTCATCTCCGGGGCACAGTTCGGGGATGGGTTCGTTGAGCGCCGCGTCAAGCGGGAGGTGGAACTCAACGTCCGGTGGGAAGATGCATTTCGTCTCATCGCAGGCCATGTAGGTCAGCAGGCCGTCGATTGTCTCTGGTCGATCACCGGTCCAGCTCATTTCCAACGCCCATCGCACGGTGCCTTCAAAGGACCGGACCTCTTTGTCGAAGTTGGGGTCGTAATGCAATTCCGGTGTGCATTCCCGGAGGTCACCCTGCACCACCGTCTCGGCATCGAGTGCAAAGGAGGTGGGGATGGGCCCGTCCAAGGGGTCATTGTCATGGCTGTAAACGTGCCAACCCGCTTCAATTTGGGCCGTTGCAACCAACGTCGCGTTTTGATCGCCACTGGCGTGCAGCACAATCTCCCATTGCACGGGGTCGTACATGCCCATGGAGGCCTCTTCTTCGTCTGAACCCCAAGGGTCAGCGTGTCCGCCATCGCCGCAGTAATCGGGCTTGGCGCTTTCCGGCTTGATGTCGGAGAGGGAGAGATCAAAGTTCACATCCTCTGGCGGCAGGCACTTGCTGTCGTCGCAGACCATGAAGGTCAGGTAGCCTTTGACCGATTCCGGAATGGCGCCAGGGAACGAAACCGTGTGCACCCAATGGACATCGTCCTCGAAGAAGAGCAGGTCCAGCATAAAGTTGGGGTCGTACTCGAGGTGGGGCTCGCATTCGGCCGCAGCAGTGTCTGCGGTTTGTACCCCCTCGGTTTCGATTGTGAAGGACGTTGGAATGGGTCCGTCGAACGGGTTCAGAAATTGGCTGTAGACATGCCATCCAGGTTCGACCGTGGCGTGGAAGTCGAGGTCGAGGGTGCCATCGCCGTTGTCATAAAGGTGGAAATCCCACTGGACGGGGTCGTGGATCTGGGCGGTCGCAGGGACGCTGGCTCCAAAGAGGAACGCGAGCAGTACAGCGGAAAGGAAATGCAGGGGCTTCACGGGCACGTTGCTTTGCGGGCGGGAAGATAACGCCGCATTGTCCCTCCTCAGTCGCCAGTCGCGCCAACGCCTGTCAAGTCAGGGGGAAGCTCAGAGGGCAATCTCCTGTCCGGGCGAGAGTCCGAACCGGCGCCGGAACCAACTTGCTCCTAGGTAGACAAGGGGCGTGTCCACTGCAGCCACAAGGACCTTGAACCCAAAACCGTTGAGCAGAAGGGAACCAAAAAGGGCCCATTTGATTTCGCCCACGGTACAGAGCAAAACCAGCACGACCAGGGTGTCCACGAATTGAGAAGGGATGGTCGAGAAGTTGTTTCGCACCCACAGCATCCGCCCCCCTGTGCGCACTTTCCAGAAGTGAAAGATGCGGACATCCAAGAACTGGGCGAGCAGGTAGGCGGCCATGGAAGCGCCTACTGCGAGGGCGGTCTGCCCAAAGACGTGTTCGAATTCACCATCTGTGACGGGGGACCATCCGGTCGCCGGTGCGGCCCCTGCCAGGGTGATCACCAGAAGCGTGAGGATGGACGCGGCCAGTCCTGCTTTGACTACGTCGTCCGCCCGTTTGCGTCCGTACACCTCGCTGATGAGGTCGGTCACGAGAAACGTCAAGGGATAGGGCAACAGGCCCACGCTGGCTTCAAAGGTGTAATCCAGTCCTGGAAGGGTCCACGCAAAGAACTTTCGGAACGCGAGGTTGCAGGTGATCAGGCTCGACACGAAGAGGGCGGCCAGCAGGAGATAAAGGCCGAGGGCAAACTCGCGCTCGCGTTCGTTGGATAGGGCCTTGGGCTTGGCGAGGTCGTGTCGGAGGTTCGGCTTCATCGCACAGCGAAATTAGGCGGGGAACCAATGGAGGGTCAGAACGTCAAAGCCGCGGGGAGAGACGGTCTCGGGCAGGGCGACGCGCCGGTCAATGCGGTGGCCCACGAGCCACGCGGGATGTTGCTCCGCATCTTCGAGAAGCAGCACTTGGGACCGCGATGCGTGTAGAACCTTGCGTTGCGTCAGGATGTCTGAAACGCTCTGTTGGCCTTCCATTCCTAAAGGGGAAATCCGGTCACCTGACAACCAGTGGCGCAGGGTCAGCGGCCCCTTCAACGCGGAGAGGTCCAATTGGGCGGTGTCTTCGTCCTGGGCAACTTCCGGTCGCTCAGTCACGTGAGAGACAGACCACTTCAAGGTGCCTTGGGGCATGTCAATTTTCCCTGTCGCATGTGAATGTGGGTTCAGGGATCTGGGCTGGCCAAGGGTCACATCAGATGGGTCCAGCGGAATGGCCAGGAGGCGGTCCCTTTCCCGCAGGATGCGGTGGGATTCGGTGGCGCACTGCTTCCCGGTCTCAGTGCCCGGTTCGGCCAAGGAAACCAAGGCGTCCAATTGACCTGAGACCGCCCCGAATTGCGCTCCCCAAAGCGAGACCAGGTGTCGTGGTGACGGGGCAGATTGCACACGGAACAAGGGCAGCTCTCCCGGTTCCAAATCCGCGAGCAGGTTCAACGTAGAGGCACGCCACTCCAATGCGAGGTCGGCTGCTCGGCTCAATCCTGCATCCCATCCAGGGCGAAGAACTTCGAGCAGGGGCACGAGTTCGTGCCGGATTCGGTTCCGCAAATGCCGGGGGTCGAGGTTCGAAGCGTCTTCGCGCCACGCCTGTCCGTTTTGGTGAAGGGCATTCAACAGGGCCTCACGGGTCAAGCCGAGGAAGGGCCTGCCGATGGCAAAGCCCCGTTCTGTATTCCAAGCCTCCATGCCGCGCCAAGCATCGGGGCGGGCGCCGCGGATGAGGTGAAGCAACTGGGTTTCGCGCTGGTCGTCCGCGTGGTGCCCGGTCAAGAGGATGCCCCCTGGTCCGACCTTTTGACCGAACCAAGAATACCGCTCCGCTCGCGCGGCGGCCTCCAACCCTTGACCTTCCCGTTCTGCCTTGGCGGCCAGATCATGGGCCAAGTGGGCGTGAAAGTCACACCCCAAGTCGCGGGCGGCGCGTTCGACAAAGTCCCTGTCAGCGCTTGACTCAGGTCTCAATCCGTGGTCTACGTGCAACACGGTGACGTCCAATCCCAAGGCACAGGCCGTGAGCAGCAGCGCCATAGAATCCGCACCGCCGGAGACGGCCACAGCCACCGGGGTCGGCTCCGCCCAACCTTGCGCGGTCAGCAGGGAGCGAAGCGAATCGGTCAATGGGGTCCATGCATCGGCCATCCTACGGCAAGGTCGCAGATTCTGAGGCGCCAAGTGCATCCAGTACAGCCTTGGCCTTCAGTCGGGTTTCGTCCCACTCGGCTTGTTCGCGAGCCAAGGCGGTGATGGCGCCACCCACATGGACACTCCAGCGCCTCGAGTGCCTGTCTGCCAGCGCAGTCCGAATGACCACATTGAAGTCGAAGTCCCCAGCACCTCCGCGGCCATCGGGTTCGGCCCAGCCGATTGCGCCAGAGTAAAGGCCACGGCGCACCGGCTCTACTTCCGCAGCAATTTCCATGGCGCGAATTTTTGGCGCCCCGGTCATGCTTCCCATGGGAAATGCTGCGTGCAGAATGTCGGCAAACCCCTTGTCCTCGCGGACGGAGCAGGTCACCGTGGAGACCATTTGGTGCACGTTTTGAAAGCTGTGGATGCCGCACAGTTCTTCGACTTCCACGGTCGAAGGGCGGGCGACTTGGCTGAGGTCGTTTCGAACCAAGTCAGCAATCATGATATTTTCTGCGCGCTCTTTCGGGTCGGTTTGCAAGGCCTTGGCGATGGCTGCGTCTCGCTCAGGGTCGGAATGGCGCGGCGCGGTACCTTTGATGGGCTGACTGATTAAGCGGTCTCCTTTACGACGGAGAAACCGCTCAGGGCTGGCGCAAAGGATGTCGATTCCGTTGCATTGCAGCAGCGCGGAGAAGGGGGCTGAGGTCTGGCGTGTCATCCTCTGGAATGCAGCATTTGGACACCAGCCTTCGGAGAGGGCTCCGCGGATTTCGCGACAGAGGTTCAATTCATAGATGTCGCCCCGGAGGATGTGGTTGTGCACCCGTGAAAAGGCAGCTCCATAGGCCCTTCTGTCCAGGCTGCTGTGCCCTGAAACCATGGGATGTTGAGGGGCATCGCCTTCTTCTGACGCAGTTGAGTCAAAGGCCGCCTTCATTCGGTTTGACAAAGTTGATCCCGGGCGGACGAGCCATTCCAGATGGGTTTCCTCAGCGGTTCTTTGAAAGGCCAGGACCCCTTCCGGCTCTGTCCAATGCACGGCAGGCAAAGCCACGGCCACATCGCCTTGATCAGGCAGGTCGAGCAAGGGGTGGGCGCGCGTTTGGTCGTAACCGATCCACCCGAAACAGCGGCCGGAAGCGGCCCCGACAAAAGCGGCGATTTGACGGTAAGCATCCGGGTCGGCTGAAGGGAGGCTGAGCGTGCGTTTGGCCCCGACCACCAAAAAGCCATGCAAGCCGAGCGCCCCACCTGTGGCGTCGAGAAACAGCCAGGGGTGCTGATCAGACAAGCCGGTCAGGTCCGGAATCGGAAGCGAGTGTGGAGGGGTGGGCACCGTTCAAAGATGGCGTCGGATCAGGTCGGTCACCGCATCGGCCCAATCGTCTTCCGCATTGAGGCTGGGAACGAGGTCGAGGTGCTCACCGCCATCCTCTTCGAAAATCTCGACGTACTCCTCTCCGATTTCCACCGTTGTCTCGAGGCAGTCGGCCACGAAAGCCGGGGAGAAGACCAACATCCGCTTGTCTCCCGCCTTGGCGCGCTCTTCGATGACCTTGTCGCTGAACGGCGTAAGCCACTTTTTGTCGAGACGGCTTTGGAAGGCCACCGAGTAACGGCCTTCTGGAATGCCCAATCGGTCGACCAGTGCGCGCGTCGTGGCAAAGCAGGTGGCCTTGTAGCAGAATTTGTTCTCCTCGTTGATTTCCGATTCGCAGCTGTGGTTTGCACAACGGCGGTCTTCGTAGACCTTGTCGACCTGTCGAGTA
>Ga0209503_10000233_pt1 | contig 38183 bp, 27 predicted proteins | sample SouAtlMetagenome_2_FD_187448 | JGI IMG/M metagenome (GOLD analysis project Ga0209503, IMG submission 187448) | Marine eukaryotic phytoplankton communities from Atlantic Ocean - South Atlantic ANT15 Metagenome (SPAdes) (version 2) | ecosystem: Environmental > Aquatic > Marine > Oceanic | place...
CTACGAATATTAATTTTATTTTTTTCATTTTTTCAATATTTTAAAGTTTGATTGATTATTGTTTTGGTCTTTAACAAGTAAGAAATAAGTACCTGGCTCGAGACGAGATGTGTTAATAGTTTTTGAATTTGATGTTAAAATCAGTTGACCAATTATGTTATAAAGCGAGCTTTTAGGGTCTTCTAAACCATTAATATTTAAGTTTGATGATACAGGGTTTGGATATACACTAATACCAAACATTGGGTTGTCATCAATAGATAAATTATCAGAGACTCCTGCAGTTAATTTGCTAATTGAAACTGAACCGTCAAAAACATGAGTGACTGTGAAGTCATCCGTGTCTTGATCTTCATATTCTGACCAAGCTTGGCTTGATTCGTCAAAAACGTAAAGAGCGGCATCATGAGAAACACCATTCATGATAGCTTCCTCATAATTATACACCAGGGTTCCTTGAAAAGTAGCGGGACTTTGAAGGCCAAAAACTTTAGACATGGTTTCAAGATCATTTACTGTTTCAGAAGAATTAGTTACCGAAACCGTATTAGTCGTATTAACTGTGAACGAATAATCGCTGGTTGGTGTTAATTCCATCCCGGCAATATTTAAAGTTGCGTCTGCTGCTACATGCAATCCTCCTGAATTTACAGTAAGTGGATATGAATCTTGAGCAGGCAACCATAAAGGGATTAATATTAAAATTGCAAAATATCTAATCATAGTTGCTTAATTAATGTCAAAATTGAGATATATCAAATTTTGATTGGTTTATTTTATAAATATAATAAAATTATTGTTATTTTTAATCATTCTTTTATTTAAAAAATAAATGGTTTTAAAAACACGAAAACGTTTTCTTTATTTTTTATTATTTATTTCATCATTGCACCTAACTTCTCAAAATTTTTTAGTTGAAGGAACTGTTGAAGATAATGAAGGATTTCCTGTTATGGGGGCCAATATTATTGAACAGCAAAACCCATTAAACGGAGCTGTAACCGATTTCGATGGAGTTTTTAAAATTACTGTCTCCAAAAATTCAGCTCTTGACATAAGCTATGTAGGGTATGTTACTAAAACAGTTCAAGTAAATGGTAATAACATTATTAAAGTTGTCATTGAAGAAGACCTAAAAAGTTTAGATGAAGTCACTTTAGTTGCATATGGGAAACAGAAAAAATCTAGTGTTGTTGCTGCGGTTTCTACAATTGATCCTACTGAGCTAAAATTACCAACCAGTAATTTAACAACTTCTTTCGCCGGCAGAATTGCAGGAGTAATAGCTTATCAAAGAAGTGGTGAGCCCGGTCGTGATAATGCAGAGTTTTTTATACGTGGAGTGAGTACCTTCGGATATGCAAGATCTCCACTCATTTTAATTGATGGAATTGAAACAACTTCTACAGATCTAGCCAGGTTACAGCCTGATGATATTTCTAGTTTTTCAGTTATGAAGGATGCCACAGCGACATCTTTGTTTGGAGCAAGAGGGGCAAATGGAGTAATATTAGTCACTACAAAGGAAGGTAAAGAAGGAGTTGTGAAAATTAATGTTAGGTATGAGAAATCATATTCAGCAGCTACCAGATCGTTGAGCATTGCAGACCCAATAACATATATGCGCCTTCACAACGAAGCACAAACTACAAGAAATCCATTGAGTGGTAGAATATACTCTTTGGAAAAGATATTAATTTCTCAAGATCCAAATAGAAATAAGATGGCTTATCCAACAGTAAATTGGTTTGATGAACTATTAGAAGAATATACACTAAATAGCCGTTTTAATTTCAGTCTTAGTGGTGGGGGTAAAATAGCTAGATATTATATTGCCTCAACAGTTAATACTGATAATGGAAATTTAAGAGTTGATCCAAGAAATAATTTTAATAACAATATTAATTTTAAGAGAGTTTCTTTAAGATCTAACATAAATGTTAATTTAACAAAATCTACAACACTAGCATTAAAATTCAATGGTAATTTTGATGATTATAATGGACCTCTTGACGGAGGAGCAGAAGTTTATCAGAAAGCATTAAAGGCAAATCCTGTTTTGTATCCAAAGTATTATCAACCAGATGCTCAATTTCAAAATTCAAATCACATATTATTTGGAAATTTTGGTCAATTTGGAGATTATTTAAATCCATATGCGGATTTAATGAGAGGATACAAAGACGAGAGTTACAATAATTTTTTAGCAACCGTAGAGATAAAACAAGATTTAGATTTTATTGCTGAGGGCTTAAGATTTAGAATTTTGGGTAATACTTCTAGGTATTCATTTTATAATCTTGAGAGAAAGTACAATCCCTTTTATTATTCCTTAGGGAATTATGATTTTCAAAGTGATTTATACACTCTTATTGCACTTAATCCAAATCAGGGTACAGAATATCTCGATTACAGTGAAGGGAATAAAATTATTACAAACTCAACATATGTTGAAAGTGCAATTAATTTTGATAAAACTATTGGTCAAAAACATGAATTTAAAGGCATGTTGATTGGGATTATGAGGGAGTTAAAATATGCAAATGCTGGGAACCTTCAAGAATCATTGCCATACAGGAATCTAGGTCTTTCAGGCAGATTCACATATGCATATGATGATAAATATTTTACTGAGTTTAATTTCGGTTATAATGGTTCTGAGAGGTTTGCAAGGTCTGAGAGGTTTGGTTTTTTTCCTTCTTTTGGACTAGGCTGGTTAGTAACAAATGAAAAATTCATGGAACCATATTTGAATACTATTAACAACCTTAAACTTAAAAGTACTTATGGCTTAGTTGGTAACGATCAAATTGGAAGTGCAAGCGACAGGTTTTTTTATATATCACAAGTGAATTTGAATGACGGATCTATGGGTTCACCTTTTGGGCAAGAATTTGGAAATTATATAAATGGTATTAGTATTGATCGATATGCTAATGATCAAATTACATGGGAGAAAGCCAGAATGATGAATTTAGGTATTGAGATAGGATTATTTAATAAAATTGCAATTCAAGCAGATTATTTTAGAGAATATAGGTCTAATATTTTAATGGATAGGGCGCAGATTCCAGCAACCATGGGATTACAATCCCCAATTAGAGCAAATGTTGGAGAAGCATCATCTAATGGCTACGAAATAACTATGGATTACAATGACCAAATTAATGATAATTTATTTGTCGGTTTTAGAGCCAATTTTTCATATGCAGATAGTAAATATGAAGTTTATGAGGAACTAGATTATCAAAATGCTGGCTTACCATGGAGATCACGAATTGGGCAAAATTTATCACAGCCTTACGGCTACATTGCGGAGCGACTTTTTATTGACGAGGCTGATGTTGCAAATTCTCCTTTACAAACTTTTGGAAATTATATGGCTGGAGATATAAAGTACAAGGATATTAATAATGATGGGATAATAGATATTAATGATGAAGTTCCAATTGGATATCCAACTACTCCAAAAATAATTTATGGATTTGGCCTTTCATCTATGTATAAAAATATTGACTTTTCATTCTTTTTTCAAGGCTCAGCGCAATCATCTTTCTTTATTGACGCATACAATTCTTCTCCCTTTATTGATACATACGGAGGCAAAATTGGAAATAATGCATTATTGAATGCCTGGGCTAATGATCACTGGTCTGAAAATGATAGAAATCTTTACGCAGCCTGGCCAAGGCTATCAAGTCAATTGATTGACAATAACAATAGAAATAGTACTTGGTGGCTTAGGGATGGAACTTTTTTAAGGATGAAATCCATTGAAATAGGATATTCACTTAAAGACAAAGTTTTAACTAAAATTGGATTAACATCACTTAGGTTTTATCTAACAGGTACTAACTTATTGACTTTTAGTAAATTTAAACTTTGGGATGTTGAAATGGGTGGTAATGGTTTAGGATATCCTATACAAAAGGGTTATAATTTTGGAGTTAATTTAAATTTATAATTAAATGAAAAGAATTTTTTTATTATTAATTTTTTTGTTTTTTTCTTGTGAAAAAGATTATCTAGACGTTGTCCCCGATAATGTCGCAACAATTGATCTTGCATTTAATACTAGATCAACAGCTGAAAATTTCTTATCAACTTGTTATACATATATACCTGAGCATGCAAATGTTGAGCAAAATTTCTCACTACTTGCAGGTGATGAAGTTTGGTATTATGCCGAAAATGATTTTTACATGAATAATGAAACAAGTTTCCGCTTAGCAAAAGGGATGCAAAATTCTGCAGACCCCTATTTAAATTATTGGGAGGGAGGCCGTGGGGCTCCTCACAGTTTGTTTAATGCACTGAGAGATTGTAACATTTTTCTAGAAAACTTAGTTGAAGTTCCAGGCTTAGAAGAAGAAGAAAGACTAAAATGGTTAGACGAAGTCAAAGTATTAAAAGCATTTTATCATTTCTGGCTTATGCAGATGTATGGTCCAATTCCAATAATTGATGAAAACCTCCCCGTTGGAGCGAGTCCTGATGAAACAAATGTAAAAAGAGAATCAATTGATGATGTTGTTGCGTATTTGGTTGAATTATTGGACGAAGTGATAGAAGCTAATAATTTACCAGGAATAATAAATTATATCTACACTGATATGGGTAGAATAACGATGCCAGTAGCTAAAGCCCTTAAGGCTAAAATATTAGTTTTATCTGCTAGTCCGATTTTCAATGGTAATACCGATTTCAGTGAACTTACTGATAATTTAGGTAATAAACTTGTAAATCAATCATATGACCCACAAAAATGGGTATTAGCTAGAGATGCACTATTTGAAGCTATCGAAAGTGCGCATTTAAATGGTCACCAACTTTATGAGTTTAATCAGCCAATACCAATTATTGGAGGCATTAATGAACAAATAACCACAGAGCTAAGCCTAAGAGCCGCCATCACAGAACCTTTTAATACAGAAATAATATGGGCATTTTCCCCTGAATGGACAGGAGATTTGCAAATGTGGTGTCAACCAAGGTGGACTGCTGACCACTCTGCGTTATTTGGATATACAAAAAAATCACATGCTCCCACATTAAATATGGTAGAAACATTTTACACAAATAATGGTGTGCCAATAGACGAAGATACCACGTGGGACTATGGTAATAGATTTGAGGTTGTTCAAACACCTCTTTATGACTCTGACAACACGAATTTTCATGAATTTTATATTGAAGATGATTATTATACAGCAAAACTTCATACTTACAGAGAACCAAGGTTTTACTCATCTATTGGATTTGATGGTGGCAAGTGGTTCTCCTTGGAAACAGAAAATATAAATTTTATTCCTCATTTGAATGCTAAATCTGGAGCTGCATCCGGCAAACAAGGTTTTGAAATATATTCAATAACCGGTTTTTTTACAAAGAAACTTGTCCATTATGAAAATATAATATCGTTACAGGGTTCAACAATTAAAGGATATTCATTTCCGATAATTAGATTATCGGATTTATATTTAATGTATTCTGAAGCATTAAATGAAACCAAAGCAGCCCCTGACAATGAAGTTTACGAACATATCCAAATGGTAAGATCAAGAGCAGGCCTTGACATTGATGGAGATATTTTAAATACTTGGCAAATGTATTCTAGTAATCCATCAAAGCCAATGACAAAAGACGGTATGAGGAAAATCATTCAACAAGAAAGAATGATTGAATTAGCTCTTGAAGGACACAGATATTGGGATTTAAGAAGATGGAAATTGGCGACAGAGTATTTTAACAAACCTATACAGGGCTGGAATATTTTTAGGCCTGATGTTGATGGTTTTTATGAAGTTGAAAATATTTTTTACAAGAATTATTCAACAAAAGATTATTTGTGGCCAATTAGTCAAAATGAATTATTAAGGAACCCAAATCTAACTCAAAACCCAGGATGGTAAAATTTATTTATTATGAAAATATTTTTTAGAAGTTTAAAAGGACAATATTATAAATACATTATATGTGTATGTTTATTAAACAGCTGCTCAGAAGATCACCATAGTGCATACGGCGGGGATGGAATTGCCCCAGGAAAGGTAGTAATTAACTCAGTAGAGAATACTGCTGGAGGAGCAGTTATTAGGTTTACTCCACCAAACGACCCAGACTTATTGTACATTAAAGGTAAATACAGTGATGAAAATAACATTCAAAAAGAAGTTGTTGTTTCTTCCTACATAGACAGTCTTAGTATTATTGGTTTTGGTTTAACAGGTAATTATCCTGTTGATGTGACAGCTATTGACATTGGCGATAATGAATCTGAGCCCGAGACTGTTATAATTTCTCCACTTGAGGCACCAATTCACGCTATTTTGGAATCAATTGAAGGGGCGCAAGATTTTGGTGGCATTAACATATCATACCAAAATCCAACAAGAGCGGAAGTGTCACTAAATATGTCAGTAGAAGAGGAAAATGGAGAAATTGTATTTAAAGAATCATTTTATACAAGCCAGGCTAATAGTTCCTATAGTTTTAGAGGATATGATTCTGAACCAACAATTTTTGTTATATATGTTGAGGACAGGTGGGGTAACCAAACAACACGAAAAAGTTTTGAAATTACTCCACTTGAAGACGAATTTTTAGATAAAGGATTCTTTTCAATTGTTTCGATGCCAGGGGATGAGAGTTTTAGTGAGTATGGTTTTTCTGCTAATCAAATTTGGGATGGATCTTGGAGTAGTCAATGGAATTGTGGTCATACTAACTTTTTACCACTACCTCATCAACTAACTTTAGATTTGGGCCAGACTGCAAGTTTGAATAGATTTAAGTTATATCAGCGTGGCGGTAGTGAATTGTATAAACATGGTAACCCTAAAGTTTTTAGAATGTATGGAAGATCCAACTTAGAAAACTTACCAATATACAGCCCTAATAATCCTGGAGATGGTTGGATTTTTTTAGGTGAATTTGAGTCGTTCAAACCATCTGGCTTACCACCTGGATCAAATACAGATGAAGATTATTTGTTTCAAGATAACGGTGAAGACTTTGTGTTTAGTTTTGAATCGCAACAACACAATATAAGGTATGTAAGATTAGTAAATGTTGAATCATGGAATAATCAAATGGTGACTGTCATAGGCGAACTATCATTTTGGGGAAGTATTATTGAATAGCAAAATCTGATGAAAAATTTAAAATTTAAAATAATTTTCTTTTTTAGTTTAATTGCAATAATTATTGGTTGTGATGATATGGATGATACTCATAGCCAATACTTGAATGGAGAAATAATTTACTCTGGTAAATTAGATACTTTATTGATAAGGCCAGGTATGTACAGAGCTCAACTAGAGGGATACACTCATCTTTTAGGTAATTCAAATAAAGTCATAATAGAATTTGATGACAGAACTGAGATGTTCGATATAGGGGATAATCTTCCTGAAATTTTTTCGGTTATAATTGAAAATCTTGATGAAGATTTTTATGAATTTGATGTAACTACACAAGATCAAGAAGGTAATTTATCAGTTCCTCAAACTGTCAGTGGCTATGCGGTTGGAGATAATTTTGTAAATGATCAACCTCCCAGAGAAATTAATGATTTTACTTTTGAAACTGATGGTAACTTTGTTAACTTTTTTGGCAATGCTGAATCTGAATTTGTTATTTACACAACTGTGGATTATGAAAATGAAAATGGTAGTGTAACAAGAGATACTTTGTTTTTTGAAGACAACAGAATAGAATTAATTAATTTTTTACCACAAGGCAACATCACCACTAGGTCATACATACAATCTGGACTTAGAGGAATTGACACAGTAGCTCTGGACGGGGTTGACTATTCATTACCAGATGTTCCTTACTCTGAATTGTCAAAAGATTTTATTCAAATAGTTGATATGCCTGGAGATAATAACGGAGAATATAATGGAGCTGATCCTAAGCAATTTTTATTTGATGGTGATGGATCATGGAATGAAAATAATCAACAAACATTTTTCTCTCAGCCTGGAAATATACCACACCATTTTACGATTGATTTGGGAGTAAATACAGTTTTAAGGAAGGTCAAATTAGAAATGCCTGATGCACAAGAATTTAATAATAATAATGCAACAAGAGTTCAAATTTGGGGTAGGCAAGATCTTTTATTTGCTGAGACAAGCAGTAGTACCGAGGATGATTTAATAGACGCAGGTTGGATTTTAATGAAGGATGTAAATATTGATGGCGAAAATGAAAGCAATCATAGTTTCTTAATAAGCCCAACAAATCCAATTAGGTATGTTAAATACAGAGTGGTGTCAACAGTAGGAAATAATCATTCTCAATTGACAGAATTGACATTTTATGGGCAAAATACAGAGCCTATTACACACGACAAATCGTTGTTTTCAATGGTACAAATGCCAAGTGATAATCCTGGTACTTTTTACAACGCTAGCCCAAGTCAGTATTTATGGGATGATAACTCTTTGTGGTCAGGAAGTGATGAATATGGATACCATTCTGGAGAGAATTCAGTTCCAGGACATTTTACACTAGACCTTGGAGTAAAGACTCAATTAAGAGGAGCTCAATTTCATTTTAGAGATCCTTCGAACTACTCTGGTAACAATCCGACGCAATTAGAAATTTGGGGAAGATCAGATTTAGTAGATGCAAATATTTCACCAAATTTCCAGTCAATTGGGAATAACGTTATTTCCAATCCCACAAGTTCAGAAAGCCTAAGTGAAGCAAATTGGATATTACTTTCTTCTCAAAGTATTGATGGCGCAAATATTCAATCAACTGAATATGAAATTCAAGGCGGTGAAATGGTCAGGTATCTAAAAATTAGATATGTTAGTACTGTTGCTGGCAGTGGTTGTCAATTTATTGAAGTTAATTTTTTTGGTAATGGGGCAATTGTTGAATAAAAAAATTATTTTTTCGCTTTCACTATGTCTTTTTTTATCAAATTCATTTTCCCAAAATTTATATAATTATGTAGATACAAAAATAGGTTCGAAAGACAATGGTTTAGAAAGTGGGTATACCTTTGTGGGAGCTGCGTATCCATTTGGTATGATTCAATTTACCCCCAGTTTTTTTTCTCCTAATAAAGGCTTTGTGGTTACACAGTTAAGTGGAGCAGGTTGTCCAAATATGGGAAACTTTCCTGTTTTAGCTTTTTCAGGTGAGATTAAAGAGTCTCCAAATAAAATGGATAAGTTTAGTCCATATAAATCAATAAACGAATCTAAAGCTGGTTTGATGTCTGTAGAAATGAATGATGGAACAGAAATTAGTGTAACCACAACAAAGAGAACAGCTGTTGCAAAATTTAAATTTAATAAGTCTGAAATAGGCTCAGTTATAATTGGTTCTGGAATTAACTCAACAACTGTTAAGCAAGCATTTGTGACAAAAACTTCTACAAAAAGCTGTGAGGGATACGCTACTGGAGGCGATTTTTGTGGCTCAGATACTAATTATCCTTTATATTTTTATGCTGAATTTGATAGGCCCTCTATAGATTCAAGATTATGGAAAAAAAATAAAATAACAACAAATAAGTCAGTTGAAGGGCCTAATTCTGGGGCTATTTTCACTTTTGATACTTCAGAGAACAAAGAAGTTAACTACAAAATTTCCATTTCATATATCTCTATTGATAATGCAAAAATGAATATGAAATCTGAAAATTTTGGATTTAGCTTTCAGTCGTATTTATCTAAAAATCAAGCCTGCTGGAATGATAAGTTAGGTACCATAATAGTTTCAAGTGATGATAAAGATTCATTGATTCAATTTTATACAAGTTTTTACAGAAGTTTGATTCACCCAAATATTGTTAGTGATGTAAATGGTGAGTATTTAGGTGCGGATTTTAAAATTCATAATACACCAAGCGGAAGAAACCAGTATAGTTCTTTTAGCGTTTGGGATACATATAGAACTCAATCACAATTGTTAGCATGGTTATTTCCCAAAGAAAGTAGTGATATGGTTACGTCTTTGATAGATTTCGCTGAACAGTCTGGTGGATATGGAAGATGGATATTAGCCAATATAGAGACGGGGATTATGCAAGGTGATCCAACACCAATTTTAATTTCAAATTCATACTCTTTTGGCGCAACTGATTTTGATGTTGAAAGAGCGTTTAAGCATATGAAAAATGGCGCTACTATTCCTAGGCTAAAATCCCAAGATCAAGAAATAAGGCCGTATTTGGAAGAATATATTAGGGACGGCTACACTTTTGCGTCAATGCATTTAGAATATACTTCATCAGATTTTGCAATTGCACAATTTGCTTTAAATGCATTAAATAATATTGAACAATATGATTTTTTTTTAAATAGATCAAAGAATTGGAAGAATATATATAACCCAAAAATTAATTGGCTTAACTCAAGATACCCAAATAAAAAATGGAAGGGCATAAATGATGACTGGAGAGAAGGAACTTATAAAAATTATTTTTGGATGGTTCCTTACGATTTAGATGGACTCATAAAAAAAATTGGAGGCCGAGATATTGCAGAAAAAAGGTTAGACTCCCTTTTTGTGAAAATTGATGCTAAATATAACGATAAATGGTTTGCATCTGGGAATGAACCAGATTTTCATGTCCCTTGGATTTATAATTGGACATATTCAAACGAAAAGGCATCTAAAATTATCAATAAAATTCATAATGAAATGTACAATAGTAGTTCATCTGGGCTACCAGGTAACGATGATTTAGGGGCAATGGGAGCATGGTATGTTTTTTCTTCCATTGGACTTTATCCAGCTATTCCTGGTGTTAGCGGTTTTTCATTAAACTTACCAAAATTCAATAATGTTAATATTTATATGCCTGGAGGTATTCTTACAATTAAGAGAAAAAATGATGATGTTAAATATATAAAATCAGTAGATATAAACAATCAAGGTTTTCACAGTAGCTGGCTGTTTTTAAAGACAATTAAAAATGGGGGGAATATTGTTTTTAATAGTGATGTGAAAAATAAATGGATTATTGAAACTAATCCTCCAACTTATATCAAATAGTATAAATTATGAAAAAAAATAAATTTGTTTACTTATTAACAGCTAGTTTAATATGCCTGTTTACTTTTAGTTTTATTACAAAAGATGAGAATAATTTTGTTCAATATGTTGATCCATTTATAGGCTCAGGAGGTCATGGGCATGTTTTTGTTGGAGCTAATGTTCCTTTTGGAGGAGTTCAGGTTGGACCAACAAATTTTAATAAGGGCTGGGATTGGTCTTCTTCCTATCATTATTCCGACAGTATAGTTAAAGGGTTTTGTCATTTGAATGTTAGTGGTACGGGCATGTCAGATTTAGGAGAATTAACCGTAATGCCTGCTAATGGTCCTCTTAAAATAAACGCGGGGACACAAAATAACCACATGAAAGGTTATTCATCTTTGTATCGAAAAGAAAAAGAAATAGTTTCACCAGGATATTACAATGTTTTTTTAGAAAGATATAATATTAATGTAGAATTGACCGCTTCAAAACGAGTTGGTTTACACAGGTATATTTATCCAAAATCTCAAACATCAAGAATAATCATTGATTTAGGAGAGGGAAGTGCAGACAGGCCTACTGAAACTTATCTCAGAAAGATTAACGATACATTATTTGAAGGTTACAGGTTTTCAACTGGATGGGCTGTTGACCAAAGAGAATTTTTTAGTGTTGTTGTCTCTAAACCTGTTGAAAATTTTTTATTGTATGATAGGGGGAGAAAAATTAAAGCAAATGAAAAGAAGGGTAAATATGTTAAGGGATTTTTAGAATTTAAAACTGATGAGCAAGAAGAAGTTTTTTTTAAAATGGGCGTATCAAATGTTAGTATGGAAAATGCTTTAGAAAATTTAATAACTGAGGTTCCTGGCTGGAATTTTGAAAAAGTTCATAATAACGCAATTTCTGATTGGAATCGTGAGTTATCAAAAATAAAAATTAAAACAAATGATTTAAAAAGAAAAAAAATATTTTACACTGCAATGTACCATACAATGATAGCTCCAAATCTGTATCATGATGTTAATGGTGAGTACAGGGGAACAGACAAGAAAGTATATTCAGATTCAACTTTTACTAACTATACCTTGTTTTCTCTTTGGGATACATATAGAGCAGCTCATCCACTTTATACTATAACCCAGCCTGATAGAGTTAGCGATATGGTTAACTCAATGCTAAAAATATTTGATCACCAGGGCAAACTACCAGTTTGGCATCTTCGTGGGAATGAAACTAACACTATGCCGGGATATAGTGCAGTTCCAGTAGTTGTAGATGCAGTCTTAAAAGGATTCGATAATATTAATAAAGAAGAAGCTTTTAATGCAGTGAAAAAAAGTGCTACTGGTTATTTCGAGCCAGGAGTAAAGGAATTAATGAATCTAGGATACATTCCGTCTGATTTAATGGTAGAGTCCGTAGCTAGCTCAATGGAATATGCAATTAGTGATTGGGGAATAGCACAATTAGCTAAAGCGATAAATAAAAAAGATGATTATTATTATTTTTTAGATAGATCAAAAGCATATAAAACTTATTTTGATAAAGAAACAGAATTTATGAGAGGTAGATTATCCAATGGAAGTTGGAGGACTCCTTTTGACCCTGTTTCTGCACAACATAGAATTAATGACTATTGCGAAGGTAATGCATGGCAATACCTCTGGCTTGTACCTCAAGACCCTGAGGGTTTAATTGGATTACTCGGTGGTGACGAAAAGTTCATAAAAAAACTAGATGAGTTATTTAATATGTCTTCTGATCTTGAAGAAGGATCATCAATGGATATTACCGGGTTAATTGGGCAGTATGCTCATGGTAATGAACCAAGTCACCATACAACCTATATGTATGCTTATGCTGGAGCACAATATAAGGTCCCTAAAAATGTACGTTATATTCTTAATGAATTATATAGCGATCAGCCTGATGGTCTGAGTGGGAATGAAGATTGTGGGCAAATGTCTGCTTGGTATATTTTTTCATCATTAGGATTTTATCCGGTAAATCCATCTAACGGAGCATATGTGTTTGGGAGTCCTATTTTCGACGAAGTTGTGATCGAACTAAGCGATAATAAAAAATTTAAAATTATAACTGAGAACAATTCAGATGAAAATATTTTTATTGATTCCATAACACTAAACGGTATGATTTATAATAACTCCTACATAACCCATAATGACATCTTAAAAGGTGGGGAGTTGAAATTCATTATGACAAATAAGCCAAATAAAGAGTTTGGAAAAGATTATAAGAATAGGCCAAAATCACTAATATATTAATTATATATGAGGTTATATTTTATATGTTTTTCTCTTTTTATAAATGCAATCTTTTATGCTCAAAAAGATCAAGACTACATTAATTATGTGAATCCATTGATTGGCAGTAACTCATCTCATGAATTATCTAGAGGGAATACCTACCCAGCGATTGCTTTACCATGGGGAATGAATTTTTGGACTCCTCAAACTGGTAATATGGGAGATGGGTGGATTTATACTCATAAAAATAGCGGAATTGTAGGCATCAGACAAACTCACCAGCCAAGTCCCTGGATAAATGATTATGGTGCGTTTTCAATAATGGCATCTAAAGGAAAACTAAATTTGTTAGAAAATGATAGAAAAGCAACATATAAAAATGTAATAGTTAAGCCTCACCACTATAAGGTTGAATTAATTGATTCCGGCATAACTATAGAAATTGCACCTACTAGATCCTCTGCTCATTTTAGACTTAGTTCTGATAACATGAAAAATGTTAATATAATAGTTGATGCTTTTTTCAAAGGATCAAGTATAGAAATTAACCCTCAAAAAAATATAATATACGGTATAGCAAAAAATAATTCTGGAGGTGTGCCAGCAAATTTTTCAAATTATTTCGTAATTGAATTTAAAGACTCGTTTGATCGTCTTGGTACATGGAACGGGAAAGGACAAGTATTCAAAAACAAACAATTAACAGGAAATCATGTCGGCGCATATGTATCCTATAATTCGTTTATTGGGGATAATATAGAGTTTAGAGTCTCATCATCATTTATTAGTCATGAACAGGCTTTAATTAATTTAAATCGTGAAATACCATCTATTCAAAGTTTTGAAACTACCAAAGCAAATGCAAAAAAAATATGGAATTATGAATTATCAAAAGTAAAGGTAACTCCAAACAAAAAGATAGATAAAAATACAGCACATAATGACATGGTAAAATTTTATTCCTGTTTTTACAGGACTATATTATTTCCCCGCCCGATTCACGAATACGACGCTGTTGGAAACCAAATACATTACAGTCCTTATAATGGCAAAGTTTTAAACGGCCCATTATATACCGACAATGGTTTTTGGGATACTTTCCGTGCCGTTTTTCCATTTTATAATTTATTATATCCTGAAAAAATGAGTGAAATTATTCAGGGCATTATGGTTAATCCATATAAAGAAAGTGGTTGGTTGCCAGAGTGGTCAAGCCCGGGCCATAGAGATTGTATGATTGGTTCAAATTCTGCTTCAATTATTGCTGAAGCATATTTAAAGGGTGCTGATGGCTTTGATATTGATACAGCTTATAAGGCTATAATAAAAAACACTAAGAATGAAGGTCCACTAAGTTCTGTTGGTAGAATGGGTTTTAAAGAATATAATTCCCTAGGATATATTCCATATGATACTAAGGTTAACGAAAGTGTTGCTCGTACTTTAGAGTACGCTTACAATGATTATTGTATATATAAATTAGCTGAAACATTAGAACGACCCACTAATGAAATTGAAATTTTCAAATTAAGATATAATAATTATAAAAATGTTTTTGATAGCACAGTAAATTTTATGAGAGGTAAGTCTAAGAAGGGGAATTTTGAAAATAGATTTAAGCCAGATAAGTGGGGTGGTGTCTTTACTGAGGGTAGTTCGTGGCATTATACTTGGTCCGTTTTACATGATATTCAAGGCTTGATCAATTTAATGGGTGGAAAATCAAACTTTATTGAAAAAATGGATTCTATATTTTCAACTCCTCCAACTTCTGATTTCAGTTATTACGGATTTAAAATCCATGAAATATTAGAGATGGAATTAATAAACATGGGCCAATATGCCCATGGGAATCAACCCATACAACATGTATTATATCTTTATAACTATGCCGGTCAGCCATGGAAAACACAAGAAAAAGTTAGGTACGTTATGGACAATTTATATGGAAGTAATGAAGATGGATATTGTGGAGATGAAGATAATGGCCAAACATCAGCTTGGTTCTTATTCTCCTCAATGGGCTTTTATCCAGTTGCTCCCGTAACTGGACAATATGTAATTGGAAGTCCTTTGTTCGAGAAAGTTGAAATCCAATTACCTAACAATAAAAAAATAGTTATTAACTCAAAAGAAAATAACACGAAATCAGTTTATATTGATAAGGTATTTATTAATGATAAACAATATTACAATAACTGGTTGTCTCATAGTAATTTATTAGAGGGATTAAAAATTGATTTTATAATGAATGAGACTCCAAATTTTGATTGGGGCTCCAAACAAGAGTCAGTTCCATTTTCAGTTTCAAATTAATTTTTTTAGTTTTCATATGTTTTTTTATATCTTTAACAACCTTATTATTAATAAACACAAACAAAAATTTTAAGATTATAAAAATGAAAAAATTATTTCCAATTCTAGTTTTTGCCATTTTAATGGCATTCGCACCTGTAAATGCTATTAATAATGTTAACATAAACACAGCTGAAACTGCTGTTGAGAACTCAACTCAAGATGATACAGTTCAAGCAGAAACTACGGGGTTTCATCAAGAATTAAAAAAGAGATTTATTGAAGGTGGACCTGGGTTTATGGGGATTGTCCTTTTATGTCTTATATTAGGTTTAGCCATAGCAATTGAAAGAATTATTTTTTTAAATCTTTCTACAACAAATACAACTAAACTTATTGAAGATGTTGAGGGCGCACTTTCATCTGGAGGAGTTGAAGGTGCTAAAGAAGTTTGTAGGAATACAAAAGGACCAGTTGCTTCAATATTTTATCAAGGTTTAGACAGATCTAGTGAAGATCTTGATGCAGCTGAGAAAGCTGTTGTTGCCTACGGAGGAGTTCAAATGGGGCAACTTGAAAAAAATGTTTCATGGATATCATTATTTATTGCCCTAGCTCCCATGCTTGGTTTCATGGGAACTGTTATTGGTATGATTCAGGCATTTGACAAGATTGAAGCCGCTGGTGATATGCAACCTTCTCTTGTAGCAGGGGGAATTAAGGTAGCATTATTAACTACTGTTTTTGGTTTAATAGTTGCTATTATATTACAAATATTTTACAATTATATCATTGCTAAAATAGACAGTATAGTGAATGATATGGAAGATGCTTCTATTTCACTAATGGATATTCTTGTAAAAAATAAAAAATAGAACTTCATTCAACACAAAATCAAATAATTATGGATTTACAAAAATTATTAAAGATTGTTGCCGCTGCGGTTGGAGTCATCTCAATTATATTCCTTATTACCATTATTTCAACTGGCGATGATGCAATTAAAGCAGGTGAGAGTTCTGCAAGTGTCGATTTATACATGAAACTTGCCTATTTAGTTTATTTTTTAGCTTTATTCACAGTTGTAATTTTTGGATATAAGTCAAAAATAGTTAGATTGACTGTTGCTATAATTATATTATTAAATGTGATTGTTTCCTTTATAATGGCATTTTTTTCGATTCAATTTACATTTGTAATAAACTTTATACCAATAGTAATTTTATTAGCAAAATTTATAGACTTAGTTCTTGATTTTCCAAAATCAAAATCAATGTTGATTGGTGTATCTTCATTTACCTTATTAGCGCTTATTTGTTATTTTATTTTTGCTTCAGGAACTGAGACTGTTCTCAAAGATGGATCAATACTTACTACTTCTCAATCAAAGCTTGTTGGTGCTGGATTGTATTTATTTTATGTGTTGTCTTTTGTGGCTGCAGTAATTATGTTATTTTTTGGTATTAAAAAATCTTTAAATAAATAAAAAATGGCAAAAAGATCTGCTCCTGAAGTAAATGCTGGTTCTATGGCTGATATTGCATTTTTACTATTGATCTTTTTTTTAGTTACTACTACTATTGAAAAAGACTCTGGAATCAATAGAAAGTTACCACCAATGGAGGAAATTGATCCGCCAATTATCAAGCAGAAAAATATTTTTACTGTTTTATTAAATGGCAAGGACCAATTATTGGTTGAAGAAGAACTTATGGAAATTGTTGACTTGAGAGAAGCAGCCGTAGAATTTTTAGACAATAATGGAGACGGTTCATGTGATTATTGTTTAGGCAAGAAGGACTCAAGATCATCAGATAATCCTGATAAAGCTATCATTTCATTAAAAAATGAGCGCGAGACATCATATGCTGCATATATATCAGTACAAAATGAACTAGTTGCTGCGTATAATATTCTTAGAAATCGAAGGGCTTTAGAAATTGGTGCTTCACGCGGTTTTCGTGATATGAATTTCATTCAAATGCAAAGAAATTATAAGGACGCTCGCTTTACCGGAAATAAAGAAAAGCTTAAAGCTTTAATTGATCAAATCAAATTAGAGTTTCCTCAAAAATTATCTGAAGTGCAATAAAATTAATTAAAAAAGAATACCAAATGTCAAAATTCAAGAAAAAAAAGGACGGTGGACTACCAGCTATTTCAACAGCCTCACTACCTGATATTGTATTCATGTTACTTTTCTTTTTTATGGTAGCAACAGTAATGAGGGAAAATTCATTAAAGATCCAAAATGCACTTCCTGTTGCCAATCAAGTAGAGAAACTTGATAAAAAAAACCCAGTTAGTTATATTTATATGGGCAAGCCAAGTTCAGGTTATGAGAAATTTGGTACTGAGGCTCGTATTCAACTAAATGATCAATTCGCATCATTATCTGAAGTAAGCGCTTTTATAAGTTCTGAGCGCTCAGCTTTGAGAGAAGAACTAATACCTTTTTTAACAGTTTCTTTAAAGGTTGATAGAGAAGCAAACATGGGAATAGTCGGTGATGTTAAACAAGAACTTCGTAAAGTAAATGCATTAAAAATAAATTACACTACGGGGATTGGAGATGTTGAATCTAATATGAACTAATATAATAAGGATTTTGACTCATATTACAAGGGATTCTTACTAGAATGCCTTTTTTAATGTAGTTTTATTTTTAAGTCACATAACAGTTAAAAATACATTTTTTTAATCAGACTCTTACGCTAAATTTTAGTAATTTTGTTCATTAATTATAACTAATGAGCGCAGTATTTCCAGAACACAAAGAATTAAACTTGCCTAATGTAGCTAAAGATTTACTAAGTTATTGGGAAGAAAAAAAGATTTTTGAAAAAAGCGTTTCATCTAGAGACAGTCAAAATCCTTACGTTTTTTTTGAGGGCCCTCCTTCTGCAAATGGTTTGCCAGGCGTACATCATGTGCTCGCGCGAGCTATCAAAGACATCTTTCCAAGGTATAAAACAATGAAGGGATTCCAAGTGAAAAGAAAAGCTGGATGGGACACCCACGGGCTTCCAGTGGAATTGGGTGTAGAAAAAGAGCTTGGTATAACAAAAGAAGACATTGGAAAGACTATTTCAATTGAAGATTATAACTCCGCCTGCCGTAAAGCAGTTATGCGCTATACTGATATTTGGAACGATTTGACAATGAAAATGGGATATTGGGTAAATATGGACGATCCTTATGTAACCTATGATCCTAAGTATATGGAAAGTGTCTGGTGGTTATTAAAAGAAATACATAAAAAAAACCTTATATACAAGGGTTATACAATTCAACCTTATTCACCAAAAGCTGGTACAGGTCTTAGTTCTCATGAATTAAATCAACCAGGCACATACCAAGATGTAACAGATACAACAATAGTTGCTCAATTTAGAATTTTAAAAGAAACTTTACCAAAACCTTTTCAAATTCAAGGGAGCATATATTTTTTAGCCTGGACGACAACACCATGGACTTTGCCAAGTAATACTGCTCTAACAGTGGGAAATAAAATTGAATATGTTTTGATTAAAACTTATAATCAATATACTTTTGAGCCTATTAATGTCGTTTTAGCAAAGGCGCTAATAACAAGTCAGTTTTCTGAAAAATACAAATTAGTTGATAATGAAAATGAATTAGAACATTTTTTACCATCTGACAAAAAAATTCCTTATATAATAACAAGTTCAATTTTGGGATCAAAACTAGTCGGAGTGAAATATTATCAATTGTTGGATTATGTTTTGCCTTATGAAAACCCTGAGAATGCTTTCAGAATAATTTCTGGGGACTTTGTCACAACAGATGAAGGAACGGGTATTGTACATACCGCACCAACATTTGGTGCAGATGATGCAATTGCCGCTAAACTAGCGCAACCTGAGGTACCTCCAATGTTAGTTAAAGATAAATTTGACAATCTAGTCCCTTTGGTAGATCTTCAAGGACGTTTTAGAAAAGAAGTTATTGATTTTGCTGGCCAATATGTTAAAAATGAATATTATCCAGAAGGTGAAGCACCTGATAAATCGGTTGATGTTCAGATAGCTATTAAACTAAAGATTGAAAATAAGGCTTTTAAAGTCGAAAAATATAAGCATAGCTATCCAAATTGTTGGCGTACAGATAAACCTATTTTATATTATCCTTTAGATTCCTGGTTCATAAAGATATCAGATGTAAAGGAGAGAATGTTTGATTTGAATAAAACAATAAATTGGAAGCCAAAAAGCACTGGTGAAGGACGATTCGGGAATTGGCTTGCTAGTGCAAATGATTGGAATTTATCTAGATCTCGTTATTGGGGGATTCCACTTCCTATATGGAGGACTGAAGACGGTAAGGAGGAGCTGTGCATTGGGTCAATTAAAGAGCTTAAAAGCGAAATTCATAAAGCAGTCTCTTCTGGTATTATGGATAAAGATATTTTTGAAGACTTTATTGTGGATGATTTCTCTAACGGAAATTACTCAAAAATTGATTTGCATAAAAATGTGGTTGATAAAATTAAATTAGTTTCTAAATCGGGTAAACCTATGTATCGTGAAACCGACCTAATTGATGTTTGGTTCGATTCGGGTAGTATGCCATATGCACAATGGCATTACCCATTTGAAAATAAAGAGTTAATCGATAAAAATAAATCTTTCCCAGCTGACTTTATAGCTGAAGGGGTAGACCAGACACGTGGGTGGTTCTACACCCTGCACGCAATTGCAACTATGGTGTTTGACTCTGTTGCTTATAAAAATGTCGTATCAAATGGTTTGGTTTTGGATAAAAATGGTTTAAAAATGTCAAAAAGATTAGGTAACGCTACTGATCCTTTTGAAACTCTTGAAACTTATGGGCCAGATGCAACTCGTTGGTATATGATATCTAATGCCAATCCATGGGATAATTTAAAATTTGATTTAGATGGTATAGATGAGATCAAGCGTAAGTTTTTTGGTACTTTGTATAATACATATGCATTTTTTGCATTGTATGCTAATATTGACAATTTTAAAAATTTAGAAGAACAAGTTCCATATAAATCTCGTCCTGAAATTGACCGCTGGATTCTATCGGAATTAAATACACTTATTTTGAAGGTTGATGAACATTATGCAAATTATGAACCTACAAAGGTAGCTCGTTATATTTCATACTTTACTCAAGAACTTTTAAGCAATTGGTATGTTCGTTTGAGTAGAAGACGCTTTTGGAAAGGCGAATACGAAACAGATAAAATATCTGCATATCAAACTTTATTTAATTGTTTATTGACAATTTCCAAAATAAGCGCTCCAATTGCTCCTTTTTTCATGGATCGTTTATTTATAGATTTAAATTACAATACTAAAGCAGAAGATTTTGAAAGTGTACACTTATCAGAATTCCCTACTGCAAATAAAGGATTAATTGATAAAACTTTAGAGAACAAAATGTATCAAGCTCAAATAATTTGCTCTTTAGTATTGTCTTTAAGAGCAAAAGAAAAGATTAAAGTTAGGCAACCATTACAAAAGATAATGATACCTGTTTATTCACAAAAGCATCGAGACGAGATAATTGCTATATCAAACTTGATAAAGCAAGAGGTGAATGTAAAAGAAGTTGAGGTACTTGAAGATGAATCAGATATTTTAATAAAACAGATTAAGCCTAACTTCAAGGTTTTGGGACCACGTTTTGGTAAAGAAATGAAAGAGGTTGCTAAAGCCATTCAACAGCTGGATACAAAAGATATTCAAAAAATTGAACAAAAAGGAGTATTAGATCTTGAAATTAATGGAAAAAGTATTAAATTAGAACTTAATGATATAGAAATTTCTTCTCAGGATATTGAAGGTTGGCTTGTGGCTAATCAAGGTTCAGTAACAGTTGCTCTTGATATCAAAATATCCGATTCATTGAAAGAAGAAGGAATAGCAAGAGAACTTGTGAACAGAATTCAAAACATTAGAAAACAATCAGATTTTGAAGTAACAGATCACATAGATATTTGTATTTTAGATAATGAGAAGATAAAAAAAGCAGTTTTAAATAATTTAGAATATATAAAAATTGAAACTTTAACAAAAAAATTAGAATTAGTAAATAAACTTGACAAAGGATTTGAAATTAATTTTGAAGATATTTCTACCAAGTTATTTGTAACATTACATAAATAAAAATAAAGGCTATGGAAAATACTAATAAATATTCCGACAAAGACCTAGAAGAATTTAAAATACTTATTTTACAAAAAATTGATAAAGCTCAACACGACTTGGAGCTTATTAAAAGTGCTTACATGAATGATTTAAATAATGGAACTGAAGATACTTCACCAACATTTAAAGCATTTGACGAAGGCAGTCATGTTATGAGTAAAGAATCAAATGCGCAATTAGCAATTAGACAAGAAAAATTTATACGTGATTTAAAAAATGCATTGATCAGAATTCAAAATAAGACATACGGTGTTTGTAGAGTTACAGGAAAGTTGATAAATAAAAAACGTTTAGAACTAGTGCCACACGCAACTCTCAGCATTGAAGCAAAAAATATGCAAAAGTAAATAGACAAAAGAGCAAGTTTTTTGCCCTTAATCACATATTAGTTTGAGTTGAAAAATGCAAAATTGCATCCCCTTTGTAAACTATAGGATTTTGGTTAATATTAATTATATATCCTTCAAAATCTGCTTTTATAGATTGATTAAACTTTCCATATGCGTCTGTAATATAACCAACAGTAGCTCCTTTTTCAACTCTTGAGTTCAGTTTTATTTTTGGCCGAAAAAGACCTGACGATCGAGCTCTCATCCATTTGCTTTTAACAACAAATATTATTCTTTTTTTTGGCTTAGAGGAGGTAAATTTTGTGCTTAACATTCCTAAGTGCGCAAGAAACCGTTTTGCTCCGTTTACACCAGTATTTGTAACATGACTATCAATGTGGTTGGATTTACTTCCCTCAAATAATAAAATTGGAATATTAAGACTATCGCATGAACTTCTCAGAGATTTAGGAATTTTTTTAGAGTATATAACAAAAGGCGCACCATATACTTTAGCTAATTTTTTAAGCATTGAATTATTATTAACTATTCTGATTTGGGGTGCATTGAAGCGTCCTGCTCCACCAGTATGATGGTCAATGATGTAATCGACTTGAGGGATTATTTCCTGCATTAATTTATAAGCAACTTGGCTTGCTAAGGATCCAATTTTAGACCCTGGGAACACACGATTTAAATCTCTTCCGTCTGGTAATTCACGGGTTTTATTTAGAAAACCGAATATATTCAAAACAGGTATACATATTATTGTACCTTTTTTTGGTTTATTTATGCCCTTTGCAACTATTTGTCGAACAATCTCTATCCCATTAACTTCATCACCATGGATGCCAGCTATAAATAAAACAACTGGGCCGGGTTTTTTTGACCTATTAATAATACTGGCACATCAACAAGAGTTCTTGTATGGAGTTTAGCAATATGAAAATTAATTTCTTTTGATTCTCCAGCAATAATATTTTCACCTAAAATTTGTAAGACAGGATTTTGTTTATTCATTAGCGTCTGTTCCTTTCAATGTATGTAATTATTGCTTTTGCAATATTTTTTTGAGTTGCACCCTCAATTCCTTCAAGTCCTGGAGTTGAATTTATTTCTAAAATTAAGGGTCCCCTTTTTGACTGTAGAAGGTCAACACCGCATATTGGTAGCTTAAGTTGCCGAGCTGATTTTATGGCAATTTTTAGCTCTGGTTCAGTCATTCTGTAGTATTCAAAAGTACCTCCACGATGAAGATTAGATCTAAATTCACCTGGTTTACCTATTCGCTTCATAGCACCTATAACTTGACCATCGACAATAAAAGCTCTGATGTCAATACCTTTTGCTTCAGATATATATTCTTGAACTAATGCTCTTGCTTGTAAACCATTGAATGCTTCTAAAACAGATTCAGCTGCATTTTTAGATTCAGCTAAAACCACTCCTAAACCTTGAGTTCCTTCAAGAAGTTTGATAACTACTGGAGTTCCTCCTACATGATCAATAACTTCATTTACATCTTTAGAATAATTTGTAAAGACTGTCTTAGGCATGTCAATACCTCCTTTAGATAGATGTTGAAAGCTACGAAGTTTATCTCTGGACCTAATAATTGCATCTGAAGTGACAGTAGAGAAAATATTCATCATTTCAAATTGTCTAACAACAGCACATCCGTAAAAAGTGACAGAAGCACCAATTCTTGGAATAATAGCATCAACATAATCAAGGTATTTATCTTTATAATATATTGTAGGCTTTTCTTTCTCAATAATTAAATCACAGTTTAATGGGTCAATGACTTCAACATTATGACCTCTATCTTCAGCTTCTTCAATTAACCTTTTTGTAGAGTACAGATTTTTATTTCTGGATAGAATAACAATATTCATTTTATAAAGGTTATTTAATTTTAGACAATATACTAAAAAAGAATAATTGATTTTCAGTATGTAAATTTTACAATAGAAAGATTTAATATACCTTTGAAATAATGAATACTGTGAGTATTGAAATACAGCTCAAAACTATCCCAGAAACCCCAGGAGTCTATCAGTTTTTAGACTCTAAGGATAGAGTCATTTATGTTGGTAAAGCAAAGAACCTTAAAAATAGAGTTAAGTCTTACTTTGTTAAAAAGCATGATAATGTAAAAACCAATTTATTAGTAAAAAAAATTATAAATATCAAGTATGTTATTGTTAAAACAGAGATAGATGCATTATTATTAGAAAATAATCTCATAAAAAAGTATCAGCCTAAATATAATGTGTTACTTAAAGATGATAAGTCATATCCTTGGATTTGTATAAAAAATGAGCGTTTTCCACGAGTTTTTTATACACGCCGTTTAATTAAAGATGGATCTGAATATTTTGGACCATATTCAAGCGTGAAAGTTGCCAACACAATAATTAATTTGATTAGATCGATATATCCAATAAGAGCTGAAAATTATAATTTTTCTCAGAAAGAAATTAACACTTCTAAGGATATTTTCTTAAAAACCCACTCGTCTAAAGGTAATTTCCTTGTTTTAGGTTTTTCAAAAAAACCAAAGGTTATAAGTGATGATTTTATAAATGAGCAACAATACAAGAACAATATATCTTTTGTTAGGAAAATATTGAATGGTAAGCTAGGCTTAATAAAGAAAAACCTTCGAGATGAAATGTTTAAATTCTCAGCTCAAAGCAAATTTGAGGAAGCCCAAGCTTATAAAGAAAAGATAATAATAATCGATAATTATCAGTCGAGATCAACAATTGTAAACCCAAAAATAAATAACGTTGAAGTATACACAATTGTAAGTGATGAAACTTACGCTTATGTAAATTTTTTACAAGTTTCTCATGGTGCTATAATTCGTTCTCATACTTTAGAACTGAAAAAAAGACTAAAAGAGTCCAATTCTGAGTTGTTATTATTAGCGATCACAGAGTTACGTCAAAGATTTAATTTACAATCAAATCAAATTTATTTACCATTTAAAATGGAATCCCTTTCTGGGTTTAAAGTTAGTATACCAAAGGTTGGGGATAAAAAGCGTCTTTTAGACTTATCTTTGAGAAATGCAAAATATTCAAGACTAGAAAAGTTAAAGCAAGTTAAAATTACTGATCCAGAAAGGCATGTTAAAAGAATCATGGCTCAAATGAAATCAGATTTAAAGCTTGAACAATTCCCTACTCACATTGAGTGTTTTGACAATTCAAATATTCAAGGCACAAACCCTGTGGCCGCTTGTGTTGTATTTAAAAATGGTAAACCATCAAAGAAAGATTATAGACATTTCAATATTAAGTCTGTTGTTGGCCCTGATGATTTTGCATCTATGGAAGAAGTTGTATATAGGAGATATAAGCGTTTAATTGATGAAGGAAAACCTCTTCCTCAACTTATAATTGTTGATGGCGGAAAAGGTCAATTATCTGCTGCTTTAAAGAGTTTAGATTTACTAGATCTACGAAAAAAAATTGCTATTTTAGGTATTGCAAAAAGGCTTGAAGAATTATTTTATCCAAATGATCCAATACCATTATATTTAGATAAGAAAAGTGAAACATTAAAAATAATTCAACAACTTAGAAATGAGGCCCATCGCTTTGGTATAGAACATCATCGGAATAAGCGAAGTAAAAAAGCTTTAAATTCAGAAATTGAAACTATTTCAGGGATCGGAGATAAAACGAGAGTTCAATTATTAAAGGCTTTTAAATCGGTTCAAAGAATATCATTTGCAAAACTTGATGAATTAGAGAAAATTGTAGGTAAATCTAAAGCAATTAAAGTATACAATTATTATAACCCTAAAAATGAATCAAAAAATTAAATTATTATATTATCTTTTCTTCATAACAATTTTTGGTTATGGTCAAGACGAACGCCCTAAAAATCCACGTGTTGGTATAGTATTAAGCGGTGGGGGTGCTAAAGGTTTAGCTCATATAGGGGTTTTAAAGGTCATTGATAGTTTGGGAGTTAGGGTTGATTATATTGCAGGGACTAGCATGGGAGCCGCTGTAGGAGGGCTTTATGCCTCTGGATATACAGCAAAGCAATTAGATTCAATTTTTAAAGTAATTGATTTTGATATTTTACTTGGTGATAAAGTACCACGACCATCAAAAACATTCCAAGAGAGAAAAAATTCAGAAAAATATGCTTTCTCTGTTCCAATAGATAATTTCAAAATTCAACTACCTTCTTCTATTTCCAGAGGACAGAATTTATTTAATTTATTCACAAAATTGACATTGGATGTAAGTTCAGTTTCAGATTTTAGTAATCTTCCAATTCCATTTTATTGCATGGCAACAGATATGGAAACAGGAGACTCTGTAATTTTGGAAAAAGGAAATCTAGCAGAAGCAATTCTTATTAGCAATACTTTACCAACTCTGTTCCAACCAGTTGAAAATGATGGAAGATTGCTTATGGATGGAGGAATTTCAAACAATTATCCAATAGAATATTTAAAAACAAAAGATTTGGACTTTATAATTGGGGTAAGCGTCGAGGATAATCTTCTTTCAAAAGATGAAATAAAATCAATTTCAGACATATTTACACAAATAAATAATTTTAGATCAAACGATGAGTTAATTAAAAAAATCAATTATACAGATTTACTTATTGAGCCAAATATTGAAGATTTCTCAATTATTTCTTTTAATAAGGGAGATGAAATAATTAAAAGTGGTGAAGTTGAAGCTCTTTCTTTATCAAATCAACTTAAAGCTATCGCAAAAAAGCAAAATTTTAAAAAAGTATCTAAAGTCATTCTGCCCTTAGATACTTTAAATTTTAATAAGGTAAAAATTCTAGGGAATGAAAAATATACTGATTCGTATGTTTTTGGTAAGCTTCGCTTTAGACGTAATGGTACTGTAAGTTTCGACGATTTTAGTACAGGAGTAAATAATTTGCTAGCCACAAATAATTTTGATAGTTTTAGATACACATTTAAACCTCTGTCTTCAAATTCATATGATCTAATAGGTAATATTAAAGAAGCAAAAAACACTAAGTTACTTAAGTTAGGCTTGCACTTCGACCAACTTTTAAAAAGTTCTGTATTACTTAATTTAACAAAGAAACAGTTGTTGTTAAAAAACGATGTCTTGTCTTTGGATTTAATCCTAGGCGACAATACTAGATTTAATTTTGATTATTATATTGACAAAGGTTTTTATTGGAGTATAGGACTTAATTTTAAATATACAGGATTTAAGTATGACATTAATCCTTCATTTTTCGGAAATGCTGATTCCAATTTAATATATGATAATATACCAACAAGAATTCAAGATTTTAAAGGAAGTTTTTTCGTTGAAACATTAATTACAAAGGACATTTCATTTAAAGTTGGTACTACATATAGTAATCTTGAAATTGAAACACCAAATTCCATGTTTTTTAATAGTTCACAAAATGGCTTACATGAGATTGAAAACAGTAAATTTTTGAGTTTAAATACCAAACTAAAATATGATACTTTAGATAGCATATTTTTTCCCACATCTGGAATTTTATTTCAGACTAGTGGGGATTTATATTTGTCAGGAACTAATTATGATAATTTCGAACAATTTTTAATCCTTAATGTTCAGACATCTAAAGCATTCATAATTAATAATAATTTATCTGTTTTAGTTGGAACTGAAGGAGGTCTTAGAGTTGGAAGTGACAATGTATCAACGCTAAATTTTGGTTTAGGCGGCTACTCACATAATTATATCAATAATTATTCAACATTATTTGGATATGATTTTTTCAGTCTGTCAGGAGATAGCTATGTTAAAGTTCATTTTCTTGCCGACTATGAGTTTGCAAAGCGACACCATTTAAACTTCATTTCTAATTTTTCAAATATTGGCAATGATATATTTACAAATGGCGATTGGTTTGATTTGTCTACATACTATGGGTATTCAATAGGTTATGGATTAGAGACGATCTTTGGGCCAATCGAATTAAAGTATCATTGGTCCCCAAAAAATAAATTTGATGGTGCCTTTGTAAATGTTGGATATTGGTTTTAGTCTAGTTCATTTTTTTTTTTAAATTTGTATATGGTTTTTTACTGGAATAATCTTTTAATATTTCTTCACTTTTTTCTAAAAAGAAGTCCTGAGTAAGATTCTCACAAACTCCCTTTAATTTACCTTTTTTTACAGCATAAGTTTAATATAAAATTTTTAATATGCCATTTTATCACAAGCTTGGAAATATACCTCATAAGAGACACACACAATTTGAAAAACCAAAAGGAGGTTTTTATTACGAACAACTTTTTGGAACAATAGGATTTGATGGAATGTCAACAAATTCTTATCACGAGCAACGTCCTACCCAAGTAAAATCAATCGGTAAAAGATTTAGTGTCTCTCCAAAGGTTGCCAAATCTAACAATATTCAATCTTATCGTTTAAGAGGTTTCGAAGTCTCTCCAAAAGATGATTTTTTAGACAGTAGGACTATTGTGTTAACTAATTCAGATTGTAATATTATTTTAGCTGCACCAAAAAAATCACTGACTTCATACTATTATAAAAATTCTGATGCTGATGAATTAATTTTTATCCATAAAGGATCTGGCAAGCTCAGAACCATGTTTGGAAATTTAGATTTCAAATATGGGGATTATTTAATAATACCTAGAGGGATTATTTATCAGATTCAGTTTAATGATCAAGACAATAGACTTTTTATTTTAGAATCATATAACCCAATTTATACTCCAAAACGTTATAGAAATTGGTTTGGTCAATTGTTAGAACATTCTCCATATTGTGAGCGAGACATTAGACGCCCACTAGAACTTGAAACATATAATCAAAAAGGAGATTTTAAAATAAAGCTAAAAAAACAAAATGAAATAATTGAGATGATATACGCTTCACATCCGTTTGATGTAGTTGGGTATGATGGATATAATTATCCATATGCATTTTCAATTCATGATTTTGAACCAATTACTGGGAGGATTCATCAACCTCCACCAGTCCATCAAACTTTTGAGACAAGCGCATTAGTTGTTTGCAGCTTTGTTCCTCGTCTTTATGATTATCATCCAAAAGCTGTTCCGGCACCATACAATCACAGTAATATTGATAGCGATGAAGTGTTGTATTATGTAGATGGTGATTTTATGAGCAGAAATGATGTTAAAGCAGGCCATATATCATTACATCCTGCTGGTATCCCACATGGACCACACCCAGGTGCAATGGAGCGCAGTATTGGCTTAGTTGACACTAAAGAATTAGCTGTCATGGTAGATACTTTTAAGCCTCTTAAGGTAACTGAGGAAGCCATGAAAATTGCTGATGATAAATATTTTAAATCTTGGTTGGAATAATACTAATCTAAAACTTTAAAAATGAATAAAACGCTTAAATCTGTAGATTATGGTCTTGAGAAAATTTTTGAGGATGCTCAAGATTTTTTACCCTTACTTGGTACTGATTATGTAGAACTTTATGTGGGCAATGCAAAGCAAGCAGCTCATTTTTATAAAACAGCTTTCGGATTTCAATCTTTAGCATATAAGGGATTAGAAACAGGATCTAAAGATGAGGTTAGTTATGTTTTAAAACAGGGCAAAATTAGGCTTGTTCTTACCACTCCACTAAATAGTAGCTCTCCAATTAATAATCATCTTAAAAAACATGGGGATGGAGTTAAAGTCATAGCACTATGGGTTGATGATGCTTGTTCAGCATACAAAGAGACCACAAAACGTGGTGCTAAGTCATTTTTTAAACCAAAAAAGCAGAAAGATAAATTTGGTGAAATTGTTACATCAGGTATATATACTTATGGTGAAACGGTTCATGTTTTTGTTGAACGAAAAAACTATAAAGGAGTCTTTTTACCAGGATATGAGCCATGGGATCCTGAATATAAACCTAAAAGCTCTGGTTTGAAGTTTATTGATCATATAGTTGGTAATGTAGGCTGGGGGCAAATGGATAAATGGGTTAATTGGTATGAGAATGTCATGGGTTTTGTGAATTTTTTATCATTTGATGATAAACAAATTCATACCGAGTATTCTGCTTTAATGAGTAAAGTAATGAGTAATGGTAATGGCCGTGTGAAATTTCCAATTAATGAGCCTGCTAAAGCTGAAAAACGATCCCAAATTGAAGAGTATTTAGACTTTTACGAAGATTGTGGTGTTCAGCACTTAGCAGTAGCTACCGATGATATAATCAAAACTGTAAAACATTTAAAAAGGAATGGTGTTGAGTTTTTACCTCCTCCTCCTCAGGCATATTATGACGCAATACCCTCAAGGCTTGGGAATCACATGAAATTAATGAAGGAAGATATTTCAGCACTACAAGAGCTATCCATTTTAGTAGATGCTGACGAGGAAGGTTATTTATTACAAATTTTTACTAAGCCAATTCAAGACCGACCAACACTGTTTTTTGAAATTATACAACGAATGGGTGCCAAAGGATTTGGAGCAGGTAATTTTAAGGCACTTTTTGAATCTATTGAACGTGAGCAAGCTAACAGAGGAACACTTTAGTATTTTGGTTAATAAATACGTTTTTAATTAATTATAGATGCGAAATAATAATTGCAAATTTATATTCAGAACCAATCCTTGTATTTTATTATGAAACAACTTTTAATTCTTTTAATTTTTATTTTAAAATTAGATTTTTTCTACACTCAGACAGAACATTCATTTAAAGCGGGAGAATGGTTAAAGTTTAAATTAAGTTATAGTGGTTGGGTAAAAGCTGGTTATTCAACTTTACATCTTAAGAATGCATATTATAATAATGATTCAGTTTATCATGTTATTGCAAAAGGTAAAACTACTGGGCCTATAAAATGGTTCTTTAAAGTTGATGATCGTTTTGAGACTTACTTTGACAAGGAGACAATAAGGCCGTATAAGTTCATAAGAAAAACTTATGAAGGAGGATACACAAAAAACAGAATAATTCAATTTGATTATGCAAATAATCTTGCATTAATAAACGACCTCAAGACCAAAACGAATACAAAAGTAAAGATCAAATCAAACATACAAGATATGATTTCTGCATATTATTTTATTAGAAGTAAATATAATATTCATGAAATAAAAAAAGGAGAAATTATTAATCTAAATATGTTCTTTGATAGTGAAATTTTTAAATTTAAGCTAAAGTTTTTAGGATATTCAAAATTGAAAACTAAATTTGGAAATGTAAGTTGTTTAAAATTTAGACCTTACGTTATGGCTGGACGTGTTTTTAAAGAAGATGAGAGTGTCACATTATGGGTTAGCGCAGATAAAAATAAAATTCCCGTAAAGATTAAAGCTGATCTAAGAGTGGGATCAATTAATGCTGATTTGGAGGCTTTCAAAGGATTAAAGTACCCTTTCAAAATCCAACTATAAGATAAAATACTATGAAGAAAAGTACAATAGAAATAATCAATGCATTAGAGAAAAAATATAGCGAATTAGGTCAAGATAAAGATATATACCTAGAAGGTTTGCTTCATAGTAAGCCTTTGAATTATTGGGACTATATTCAAACAGATTCTCTTTTAAATTTACAAACTCAGAGAACTAATTTTCCTGACGAGATGGTATTTATAGTTTATCATCAGATCAATGAATTAATTTTCAAAATGATTTTATGGGAACTTAGACAGGTAGCTGAAACAACTATACTTGAAGTTGAATTTTTTACTGAAAAGCTTATGCGTATTAGCAGATACTTTGATATGTTAACATCTTCTTTTAGCATAATGAAAGATGGAATGAATATTGAACAATACAATAAATTTAGACTTTCTTTATCACCAGGAAGTGGCTTTCAAAGTGCTCAATATAGAAAAATTGAGTTCGCGTCAACGGAATTAATCAACTTAATTGATAATAGATTTAGAGATGCAATTAATAGAGATACGCCATTTGAGCATGCACTAGAGCATTTATATTGGCAAGCTGCTGGTAAGGATTATAAAACTTCAGAAAAATCTATTTTAATTAAAAGTTTTGAGAAAAGATACAAAGAGGAATTTATTGCTTTTATGAAGGTCTATAACACAAAAAATCTTTGGTCTTGCTATAAACAACTCTCAAAATCGGATCAGTCTAATAAAAGCCTTATAAAGGCCATGAGACACTATGATTACACTGTTAACATCACCTGGGTTATGGGGCATTATAATACTGCAAAACATTATATATTGTCATCTTCAGGCGATGGACAAGCAACAGGAGGAAGCCAATGGCAAAAATACATGCATCCAAAATATCAGAAAAGGATATTTTTTCCTGAACTTTGGAATTCTGAAGAAACAGATAAATGGGGTCACAATGTTTAAAATTAATATGTCATTTTTTAACACTAAATTTTTTCTTTACGGACTTTTTATTGTATTACTATTTTACAGTTTGAAAAAGTGTTTGCCTTCTTCACCCAATGAAAATAATTTGGATAAGGAAATAATCTATCCACAGAACGAAAAATTTGGATATAATTTTAGTAATTTTAAAGTCGTTTACGATACGATAAAGCGAGGGGATAGTTTTGGGGAGATTCTCGAAAGGAATAATCTTAATTATCCAAAAATTCACCACATTTCGGAGCAAACTAAAAAAGTTTTTGATGTCAGCCAGCTAAGATTGGGAAAGCCTTATATAATGTTGTTTTCAAAAGATGATAGCAATAAATCACCACTAGCTTTTATTTATGAACAAAATAAGATTGAATACATAGTAGTTGAATTTTGTGATTCTATTAAAGCTTATAAAGAAAGAAAGGCTGTTAAAATTGTTGAAAAAGAGGCATTTGGTATTATAGATAACAACCTATCGGAAACAATGGAAGCACAAGGATTACCAATTCAATTGATTTATGAAATGTCTGATGATATTTATGCCTGGACTATTGATTTTTTTAGACTTCAAAAGGGTGATAATTTTAAAGTCATATACAGGGAGCGATTTGTAGACGATAGTATCTACGCTGGAATTGAAGCAATTGATGCTGCTTATTTCCAACATAGGGGAGAGGGAATTTATGCATTTAATTATTTAACACCTGAATCAAAAAACGATACTGATTATTATGATGATAGTGGAAAAAGTCTTCAAAAAGCGTTCTTGAAAAGTCCAATTAAGTTTAGTCGTATTTCCTCAAGGTATAATTTAAAAAGGCGGATTAAATTTTATGGTAATAAAGTTCGACCACATAAGGGAACTGATTTTGCAGCAGCAATTGGTACGCCAATTTTAGCAACTGCTAATGGAACTGTAATAGAGTCAGCTAGAAGAGGAGGTAACGGTAATTATGTTAAAATTAGACACAATTCAACATATTCAACCCAATATTTACATATGAGCAAAAGAATGGTGAAAGTTGGTGATTATGTAAATCAAGGGGATGTTATCGGTAAAGTTGGCATGACAGGGAATACAAGTGGGCCACATGTTTGTTATCGTTTTTGGAAAAATGGTCGTCAAGTAGATCCTTTTAAGCAAAAATTACCTGCAGCAGAATCTCTTTCAAATAATTACAACACCGATTTTCTTAATTATATTGCACCATTTAAGGAACGATTAGATTTAATTAATTAACCATTATAAGATAATGAGCCTAAAATCAATAAATCCAACAAAGACACTAGCTTGGAAAAAGCTTGAAACTCATTTTGAATTTATTAAAGATCAACAAATGAAGGATTGGTTTTCAATAAATCCAAAACGGGCTGATGAAATGTCTATTAAGTGGGAGGATTTTTTTATTGATTTTTCAAAAAATAGGCTTAATACAAAAACCATGTCTTTGTTTAAGAACCTAGTTGATGAAATTAAACTTTCTGATGCAATTCCTAAATATTTTAATGGAGATAAAATTAATCAAACTGAGGACAGAGCGGTTCTTCATACTGCTCTTAGAGAAAAAAAATCAGCAATTGTCAAAGCTAATAATGGAAATGTAATTCCTGAAGTTTTTAATGTAAAAGATAAAATCAAAGATTTTTCCAATAAGATAATTAATGGTAAACTTAAAGGATATTCAAATAAAGCTTTTACCGATATTGTAAATGTTGGAATTGGAGGGTCAGATCTTGGTCCTGCAATGGCTGTAGATGCATTATCATATTATAAGAATCATTTAAATGTTCACTTTGTTAGTAATGTAGATGGAGACCATTTAAATAAAATTTTAGAAAAACTTAGTCCAGAAACGACACTTTTTATTATTGTATCAAAAACATTCACAACTCAAGAAACAATATCAAATGCAACTACAATCAAGCAATGGTTTTTACAATTTGGTTTGGAATCTGATATATCAAAACAATTTGTAGCGGTATCAACTAACATTGATAGTGTCAAGAAATTTGGAATTAGTTCGGAAAATATTTTTCCAATGTCAAATTGGGTTGGTGGAAGATTTTCTTTTTGGAGTGCCGCAGGATTAAGTATCAGTTTAGCTATTGGGTTCGAAAGTTTTAATGCAATGTTAGCTGGAGCTCACAAAATGGATGTTCATTTTCGAACTGAGCCGTTTGAAAAAAATATCCCTATTACTCTAGCAATGATAAGTATTTGGTATAATAATTTTTTTAAAGTTGAAAGTGAGGCTATAATTCCTTACGCACAGTGCTTAAACCAATTTGTACCCTATTTGCAACAGGCCATAATGGAAAGTAATGGTAAGGGTGTTGATCGTAGCGGAAATAAAATTTCTTATCAAACCGGTAATATTATTTGGGGTGGACCTGGGACTAATTCTCAACATGCATTTTTTCAATTAATTCACCAAGGGACTAAGTTAGTTCCTACAGATTTTATAGGTTTTTTAAAACCTTTGTATGGCAATATGGGTCATCACGATAAGTTAATGTCAAATTTCTTTGCTCAATCAGAAGCATTATTAAATGGTAAGACTAAACAAACGGTATATGATGAGGGAACTGATTTAAAAATTATTCCATACAAAGTTTTTGACGGAAATCGACCAACAAATACAATTTTAATTAAAAAGCTAAATCCTGAAAGTCTAGGTAAACTTATTGCGATGTATGAGCACAAGATATTCGTTCAAGGTGTTGTATGGAATATATTCAGTTATGATCAGTTTGGTGTTGAGCTCGGAAAACAATTAGCCGGAGATATTCTTGATGAGTTTTCAAATAATAACCCCGTTGAGCATGATGCCTCAACAAGCCAACTCATTGAGCTATACAAATCGGTGAAATAATTTAGTTATTTGAACATCATTGTAATAGTTTTTTTAATAAAAGGCATGATAAAAATATTACATTCATACTGGGCTTATTTGGTTTTGATAGTTCTAATATGTTCAGTAGTAAAAGCTTTCTTTGGTTATGTTTTAAAGAAGCAGTACACTCCAAAGATGTTTCAACTGGCATTACTAACCTTAATAGTGACTCACACTCAGTTTTTAATTGCTGTAATTTTATATTTTACTTCAAGCAGATTTTTACTTTGGTCAGAGCTGGGTATGGCTGAGGTTATGAAGACACCTATTCATCGATTGTATTTAGTTGAGCACCCTATTATTAATATTTTGGCTATAGCAATAATTACAATTGGGTATTCAAAGCATAAAAAGAAACGATTATCAAATTTTAAGTACAAGATATTGTCAATTACTTATTTTATTGCTTTGATATTAATTCTTTCAAGGATTCCATGGAAAGTTTGGCCCGGACTTACTTTCAATTAATTTCCTTTATCAGATGAACAAAAACAGGGAAATGGTCACTATAACCATCAGTGAAACCACCCCATGAAAAGCTTCTGAAAGGGTAACCTTTGTATTGTCCTTTTTTAGTTATTAAAAATTGCTCGTTAAAAATTCCCGCTTTATAAAATTTGAATGAAGAATAATCATTTCCTAAAAGTGACTTTGACACAATGATTTGATCAAAAAGACTCCATGCATCTCTATATGCATTTGAACCAAGTCCTTTTTTAAAAAACATTTCCATTGGGTTAAAAAGGCCTTTGTATTCAACGGTACTTTTATTCCCATTTGTTTTTAAAAACTTTTTTAAACTAGAGTTGGTAGGGTTGTCATTAAGATCACCCATTACAAAAATTTTATAATTAGGGTCTATTTTTTGCAATGAGTCAATTAAATTTCTGTTCAATGCAGCTGCAGCTTCTCTTTTTGATCTGCTTCTTGCTTCTCCTCCACTTCTTGATGGCCAATGGTTTACAAGGATATGGATTAAGTCATTTTCAAGATACCCACTAACTAATAAAACATCTCTTGTGTAATCAGGGCGACCTGAACTTCTTCTAGACAGTTTTAATTCATGTGAACTTGTATTTGTTGGCTGGAACAATGCTTTTTGATAAATTAAAGCAACATCAATACCTCTCTCGTCTGGAGAATCATAATGCACTATTCCATAATTTTTAGTTTTTAACGCAGGATCATTAATTAAATTTTCAATTACAGTTCTATTCTCAACTTCTGACAGACCAACAATTGCGGGAGAATTTTTTGAAGTTTTTTCTCCAATTTTTGATATCGCACTGGCCATATTTTGAACCTTTTTTAAATATATTTCCTTTCGTCCTGATTTTAATTCCATCATCGGGCTTGCTTCATCATTTTTGTTCGGGTCATTTATAGTATCAAATAGATTTTCTACATTATAAAATGCAATAGTATGAACTTTAAACTTACGTTTCGTTTGGCATTCAGCTTTGGTAAATAAAAACAGGACTAATAAGATTAAAAAGTTTCTATTAAGCTTATAAAAAGTTAGGGTGAATAAGGTGTTCATAATGCTAATTAATTTACCAACCAAAAGTATAAATTTTAAAAATAAGAAACGTACTTTTGTTAAACATATCTATGTATGCTGAACAAAATTAATTACACATGAAAAATTATTCTTTAAGCCTATTGTTTGTCTTTTTTTCAACAATATATGGTTTTGCACAACAAACTATTGTTCAAGGGGTTGTTAAAGATATTCGAAGCTCCGAACCTATCGCTGAAGTATTGGTTGAGATTGAAGGTTCGATTGTCACTACACGAACTAATAATCTAGGTGAATTTAGCTTTTCAAGTGATATACCTGACGGGAATCAAACTATTAAGTTGACAAAATCAAATTACATAAATCTATATTACTCAATTGTAATTAAAAATGGTGAAACGATTAATATTGGAGAAATCTTTTTAGAATTTGATGATGAAAATGATGAGCTTTTTACTATCACACTTTCAGATGACGAGTTAAATGACGATACTAGTGGTGCAGATAATATATCAGGTTTGCTTTCTGCTTCACAAGATGTTTTTCAACGTGCAGCTGCATTTGAGTTTAGTCCGTCATTTTTTAGATTAAGAGGCTTGAATACAGACAATGGTATTGTTTTAATGAACGGTATTGAAATGAATAAAATTTTTGACGGCAGACCTCAATGGAGTAATTGGGGTGGTATGAATGATGTCCTTAGAAGTCAAGAGTTGAGCAATGGTCTTGCACCATCCCCATACAACTTCGGAGGCCTTTTGGGTTCAACTAATATTAATTTAAGAGCATCTAACTATAGGTCTGGAGGTAGAATCACCTATTCATCATCTAATAGGAGTTATACTAATCGACTTATGGCTACTTATGCTTCAGGTATGTTAGATGGTGGATGGGCATATGCTTTTACTCTTGGTAGGAGATGGGGTGAAGAAGGGTTTCAGGACGGAACTTTTTATGATGCAAATTCGTTTTTTGTTTCTGTTGAAAAAAAGTTAAACGATAAGCATAGTTTAAACCTGGTTGGATTTTATACTCCGAATAGAAGGGGGAAATCATCTCCAAACACACAAGAAGTATTTGACTTGAAAGGAATTACATACAATGAATATTGGGGATGGCACGATGGTGAAAAAAGAAATTCCAGAATAAGAAGAATTGCTGAGCCTGTTATTATGATTAATCATTATTGGGATATTTCAGAAAAAACAAGTCTTAATACAAATTTTGCTTATCAATTTGGCGAATTGGGTAATAGTCGTTTAGATTACGGAGGTGGTGCCAATCCTAGTCCCGCATACTAT
>Ga0209503_10000234_pt1 | contig 37931 bp, 39 predicted proteins | sample SouAtlMetagenome_2_FD_187448 | JGI IMG/M metagenome (GOLD analysis project Ga0209503, IMG submission 187448) | Marine eukaryotic phytoplankton communities from Atlantic Ocean - South Atlantic ANT15 Metagenome (SPAdes) (version 2) | ecosystem: Environmental > Aquatic > Marine > Oceanic | place...
AGCTATTAAAAACAGTAAAATAGTATTACATAGAACCCTAATGAAAACAGCAATTTTTTGCTCTGTTCTTTTTTTATTAATGTACGTTGCATATCATATTACTAGCACCCCAACAAAGTATGCAGGAGATATGGTAATTACTTACAGGATAATTTTAATTTCACACATTATATTATCAATAATTGTAATCCCTTTAGTTCTTCACAGTTATTTAAGAGCTTATTTAGGAGATTATCAAGCTCATAAAAAAATTGTGATGTATGCATATCCAGTTTGGTTGTATGTCGCTATCACTGGAGTAATTGTGTATATAATGATTAGCCCTTATTACAATTAGAGATTTGAAAAAAGCTTTTATTATTATATTGATTTTGTTTTGTACCCTATCTTCAAACGCACAATGTGCAATGTGTAGAGCGGTTTTGGAAAGCGAAGCTGGACAAGAAACTGCCAAAGGTGTAAATAATGGGATTATCTATTTGATGGCAATTCCATATATTTTAATTGGAGGATTGGCATATTTTTCTTACAAATATTTTAAGAGAGTTTCAAACAAGGGTGAAGATTAGATATAATTAACTTTTTAAATGTAACAAAAGCAATAATCACTCGTCTTAGATAAAGGGGAATCAATTTTTATTAATTTCACTAAAATCAAAAAAATAGCTATGAGAAGTAAAGTTAGCTTATTTTTAAGCTTATTATTATTTGTTTTTATGAATTCTTTTTCTCAGGAACAAACTTTAATTAAATCAATTCGTGATGAAGCTCTTAATCACTCAAATGACTTTAAGATTAATGAAATTAGTATTTTGTTTATTGGAGATTTTATGGGTCATATGGACCAAATAAATGCTGCTTATAATAAAGAACTTAATAATTATAATTATAATAAAACTTTTGAAAAAATTAATCCTATACTTAGTGATGCCGATATTTCAATAGGGAATTTAGAAGTTACCTTAGGAGTTGAGCCTTATTCTGGCTATCCAAGATTTAGTTCTCCAGCAGAATATGCTTCCGCAATTAAAACTTCTGGAGTTGATGTTTTGGTTACTGCTAATAATCATTCTTGCGATAAAAAAAAATTAGGACTAGAAAAAACAATATCCATATTAGATTCGCTTAATATTGGGCATACCGGTACATTTATAAACTCTGATTCTAAAAAAAAGTATCCATGTTATTTGATAGAAAAAAATAATATGAAAGTTGCTATTGTAAACTACACTTATGGCACTAACGGTATACTACCTTCAGCACCAAATATTGTCAATTATTTAGACAAATCGATAGTAGCTGACGATATAAATTATATTAAAGATAAGATTAGACCAGATCAAATTATAGCTTTTTTACATTGGGGTGATCAGTACAAAAATTTCCCAAACAAAGCGCAAGAGGATTGGTTTAACTATTTTACTAGCTTAGGAGTTAATATAGTTATTGGATCACACCCACATGTGCTTCAACCCATTCAGTGGTTTAATAACTCTAATTCAGCTAAAGACGAATTAGTTGCTTATTCATTAGGCAATTTTCTATCTCATCAAAGGACCTTTCCAAGGGATGGGGGGGCTGTATTAAAAATTAATTTAATAAAGAATGAAAGCGGGGTTAATATTAAATCTGCAAAATATCATTTAACTTGGGTGCATGAATTTATGTTGGAAGGTAAAAAACATTACGATGTTTTATCAGTTAAAGATTATGAATCAAACCCTGAATATTTTTCAAATCGAGGGCATTTTGAAAAATTAAAAAGATTTTCCAAACATGCTAGATCATTAATGTTAGAGCACAATATTGGTATTGAAGAATATTAATATTTACCACAAGTTTATTGCAAAAAATTAAAATCTAAAAAGTAAATGCTGAAAATAAATAAGCTTCATAAATCATATCCAATTGGTAGAAGTAGTCTTCATGTATTAAAAGGGATTAATCTTTCTGTTAAGAAAGGAGAGATGGTTGCTATAATGGGTTCTTCTGGATCAGGGAAATCAACTCTGTTAAATATAATTGGGATGTTAGATGAAGCTGATGAAGGAGATTATATTTTAGATAATGTTATAATTAAAGACCTTAATGAGAAAAAAGCAGCAAACTACAGAAATAAGTTCTTGGGGTTTATTTTTCAATCATTTAATCTTATTAATTATAAGAACGCCTTAGAAAATGTTTCCCTTCCATTGTATTACCAAGGCTTAAAAAGAAATAAACGCAGGGAAATAGCGAAATTTCATTTAGAAAAAGTTGGATTATTGGATTGGGCTTCGCATTTACCTAATGAGCTTTCTGGAGGGCAAAAACAAAGAGTTGCTATAGCAAGGGCTTTGGCTTCAGGACCAAAACTTTTACTAGCTGATGAACCTACTGGCGCTCTAGATAGTAGTACTTCCTCAGATATTATGGCTTTCCTTCAAAAGTTAAATGACGAGGGTAAAACAATTTTGATTGTTACACATGAGAGAGATATTGCTAATATGTGTAAGAGAATTGTTTTTTTGAAAGACGGTATTATAATGGAAGATAATTTTATAAATCAAAACAGAGTTGAATCTAATGTTTAATATAGATTTTTGGCGTGAAATCTTTCAAAGTGTTGATAAAAATCGAACTCGAAGCCTTCTTTCTGGCTTCACTGTAGCATTTGCAATAATGCTGTTTGCAATTCTTTTTGGACTGGCAAATGGTTTAAATAATACATTTTCAGAAGCTTTTGTTGATGAAGCAGCAAACTCTATTTTTATTCGTACAGGTAAAACTACAAAGGCATATAAAGGCCTTCAGGCAGGGAGGCGTATTCAGTTCAAAAACAAAGAGTACAATTATATAAAATCAGAATTTGAACCAAGTGTAGAATTTATATCGTCAAGAGTGTATAGAAATGTAACAGCCAACTACCGCAACGAGAAGAACAATTATTTAGTTAGAGCAGTTCATCCAGATCATCAATATTTAGAGAAAACTATTGTTAAAAAAGGACGCTTTTTAAATCAACTTGATATTACAAATCAAAAAAAAGTCGTCGTAATAGGAGATTTAGTTAAAAAAGATTTATTTAAAAAAAATAGAGAAATAATAGGAGAGTATATAAATCTTAGTGGAATTCAATATAAAGTTGTAGGGGTTTTTAATGATGACGGAGGAGACGACGAGGAAAGAATAATATATATGCCAATTTCAGCTGCACAGCAGATTTATGGTAATAATGATCATGTAGACCAAATTAATTTAACATACAATCCTAAATTAGATTATAATCAAGCTATTGATTTTGGATTAAATCTTGAAAATGACTTAAAAGATAGATTTAGAGTTGCAAAAAACGATCAAAGAGCTATTAGAGTTATGAATATGGCTATGCAGAACAAAGGGATTAATCAAATGACTTCAGTTTTAGGAATTTTAATTTTAATAATTGGCTCAGGAACATTAATTGCAGGAATTGTTGGAGTTAGTAACATAATGATTTTTATAGTTAAGGAAAGAACTAAAGAAATTGGTATAAGAAAAGCCCTTGGCGCTTCTCCAAGATCAATAATATCAATAATATTAGTTGAATCTGTATTTATAACAACAATAGCAGGATATTTGGGTCTTTTGATTGGTATTGGAGTTTTGGAGTGGTTTGGGCCAAGTCTAAAAAAATATTTTATAACTGATCCCAGTGTAAGTAAAACTTTAGTATTGGCAGCAACATTCCTTTTAATCTCTGCAGGCAGTATTGCAGGTTACTTACCTGCCAAAAGAGCTTCAGAAATCAAACCTATAATAGCATTAAGAGACGAATAATTTTATGAAATTTCTATTCGAAAGAGATACTTGGCAAGAAGTTTATGACAGTGTAACCAAAAATAAAGTTCGCACTGTTATAACAATGATAGGAGTTTGGTGGGGAATTTTACTATTGATTGCGTTACTGGGTGCGGCAAGAGGAATGGAAAATTCATTCAACAGAATATTTGGTGATTTTGCTACAAACAGTGTTTTTATTTGGGGGCAGAATACTAGTATTCCATTTAAAGGTTTTCAAGAGGGTAAAAGAGTTGAATTAAAATTATCACATGTTGATAAAATTATTGATAATATTCAAGGGGTTGAACTTGTTGTGCCCAGAACTCGAAATCAGGCAACTGTTGTACACAATTTTTTTTCAGGTAACTATGGTATAAATGGTGATTATCCTGTTTTAGATAGAATACAGAAAAAGAAAATGTTGCATGGTCGTTTCATAAATCAAAATGACATTAGTGAAAAGCGTAAAGTAGCGGTTATTTCTGAAGATGTTTATAAACAACTATTTGAAAAAGGTGAAAATTCCATTGGAGATTTTATACAAATTAACAATACCAATTTTAAAGTAATTGGTGTCTTTCAAGAACAAAACGTAGACATGGGACCACCAAGTGATGTTCATATACCTTTTACTACATTTCAACAAATATACAATACTGGTGATCGAGTGGGTTGGCTGGTTGTAACTGGAAAATATGATTATAATATCAGACAAATTGAAGAGGATATTAAGTTGCTATTACGGAACTTGAACAAAATTCACCCAAGAGATAATAGAGCGTTAGGAAGTTTTAACCTTGGTAAAGAATTTTCAAAAATCACTGGTTTTTTAACAGGTATGCAATTTTTAACATGGTTTGTTGGAATCGCAACTTTAATAGCAGGGGTTTTTGCAATTGGTAACATACTATTGATAACAGTAAAAGAGAGAACTAAAGAGATTGGAGTTAGACGGGCACTTGGAGCCACGCCTTTTGAGATCAAAAGGCAAATAGTAGTAGAAGCTGTTTTTTTGACTTTAGTTTCAGGAATTTTAGGGATAATAACCGGGGGATGGATTCTAATAGCTATTGATAATGCGTGGGGACAAGGTGAGGATGCCACATTGATTAATGCATCAGTTTCAATTGCAGTTGTTTTTATTGCTTTGTTAATATTAGTTGTATTAGGTACAATTATAGGGCTAATTCCAGCATTCAAAGCGACAAGTATCAAACCTATACAAGCATTAAGAGAAGAATAATTAAATTAAGAACATGAATAAAACATTAAAAATAATTTCAGGGATTGTCTTATTAATACTTTTGGTATATGTATTAAAATACTTTAAAGACTCAAATAGTAAAGACATAGTTGAATACAAAACTGAGCAGCCTTTTTACAGTTCAATAGATACTAAAATAGTAGCTACGGGTAAATTAAATCCAGAGGAAGAGATTGAGATCAAGCCTCAAATTTCAGGAATTGTTGATAAAATTTCAGTTGAAGAGGGGGACTTAGTAATTAAAGGAGATTTAATTGCAAAAATTAGAGTCGTTCCAAATGAACAGGCTTTAGTTAGTGCTCAGAGCCGAATTAAGACAACAAAATTATCATATAATAACTCAAAAACTTTGTTCGAAAGGAATAAGGCTTTGTTCGAGAAAGGTTATATTTCAAGACAAGATTTTGAAAATAACGAATTGAGTTTAAATCAAGCAGAGGAAGTATACAATCAAGCTAAAAATGACTATCAGATTATTAAACAAGGATCCGTTCTTGGAGGAGGTTCAGCTAATACTAATATTGTAGCTCAAATTTCAGGTACCATTTTGGAAATTCCAGTCAGAGAAGGCGATCAGGTAATTGAGAGCAATAATTTTAATGCAGGAACAACAATAGCTACTGTAGCTGATATGAGCCAAATGATTTTTGAAGGTAAAGTTGATGAGTCTGAAGTTGAAAAGCTTGATGAGGGCATAGATATAAAAGTAATACTTGGAGCTATTAATGAAAAAGAATTTCCAGCTAAATTAACTTTTGTAGCCCCAAAAGGGGTCGAAGAGAACGGTGCTGTTCAATTTACAATCAAAGCGGATGTAGAAGTTGAATCAAGTAGGTCAATTCGAGCAGGCTATAGTGCTAATGCTGAAATTGAGATTGAAAGTAAGGATAGTGTTTTGGTAATCAATGAATCATTACTTCAATTTAATAGAATTACTGAAAAACCGTTTGTTGAAATTTTAAACGATAATGGAAATTATAGGACTATAAATGTAGAAATTGGTATTTCTGACGGAATAAATGTTGAGATTGTTGAAGGTGTAAAGTTGACTGACAAAATTAAAGTTTGGAATAAGGCTCTTGAAGAGAATAACGAGGAAGATGAAAATTAAAAATTTATTTAATATTATGAAAAAACAAATATTATTATTTTTTGTTTTAAGCACTTTTTTTTCAAATGCTCAAGAAAAATGGACTTTAGAAGATTGTGTTATTTATGCTTTGGGAAATAATATAAGTATCAAACAAACTGAAAATACATTATTAATAAATGATCAAGATATTATTTCAGCCAAGGGGAATTTTATGCCTTTACTAGGCATTAATGCATCGCAAAGCTTGAACTTAGGAAATATTCAGGTTTTCGACGGACAATTTATTGATAGAACTTTTCATTCAACAAACATGGGGGTGAGTCTTTCACAAACAGTTTTTAATGGATTTAGAAATACAAATATTTATAAACAGTCATTAATAAATAAAGAAGCTAATCTTGAAGATTATCAGAGAATTAAAGATAATGTTTCACTGAATGTCGTTAATTCGTATTTAAATGTTTTGCTCAATAAAGAGAATTTAAATATAGCTCAAGCGCAGTACGCATTTTCTCTGGAACAGCTAGAAAGAATTGAAGAATTAGTAAAGGCAGGAGTTCAACCTGAAGCGAACCGTTATGATGCTCAAGCAACATTGGCAAGCGATGAGCAAAGACTAACAGTGTCTGAAAATAATTACAATTTAGCATTATTGTCTTTGTCACAAGTTTTACAGGTCCCTTTCGATGGGTTTGATGTAGAATTTATTGAGCTTGAAAATCCATCAGAGCTTATAATGTATTCAAATGTTGACGACATATTGTCTTTTGCTTTAAACAATCGAAGCGAGATTAAACTTGCTAAAAAAAATATTGAATCGGCTGAATTAAATGAGGAAATTTCTAAGAGTGGATTTTATCCATCCTTGAGTTTTAGCTATGGACTCAATGCGGGCGCTAATTTTTCAAACTTAACAAGTGATAACTCCTTTTTTCAACAAATAAATGATAATCGTGGTCACGCCTTTGGACTTAGACTAAATATTCCAATTTATTCTAGAAACCAGAACAAAACCGCTTTATCAAAAGCAAAAATCCAAGTTGAAAATAGTGGTCTGGCATTAGCTCAAGCTAAAGTTGATCTTGAAAGTAATATTAGAAGGGCTTATAATGATGCAAAAGCTTCTTTAAAATCATTTATATCCTCAAAAAAGTCTGTTTCAGCCCGTCAATTTTCGTTTGATAATGCTCAAGAGCGATATAATATTGGAGCGTTAAACTCATTGGATTTAGAACAAAATAGAACTCAACTCATAAATGCTCAATCCAGTTTAATTCAAGCTAAATATGATTTTATTTTTAAGACAAAAGTACTTGACTTTTATCTAGGGAAACCATTAGATTTGTAAATGGCTTATATTTTAAATATTGAGACTTCTACAACAAACTGTTCAGTTGCTGTTTCCTACAACGGTAAACAAATAAGCTTGAAGGAGGATAATAATAAACAATATTCACATGCTGAGAGGTTGCATATTTACATCGAAGAAGTATTAAATATAGCTAAAATAAACACAAAGACTCTTGATGCAATTTCTGTTAGCATGGGTCCTGGATCTTATACAGGTCTAAGAATTGGAGTTTCTGCCGCTAAGGGACTTTGTTTTGCTCTAGATGTACCATTAATAGTTATTCCTACTTTAGATTCTTTGTCGAGAAAAATTAAAATATCTGATGGTTATATAGTTCCATTAATAGATGCACGTAGAATGGAAATTTATACTGCAATATTTGATTCTAATTATTCATGTATTGAATCTACCTTAGCAAAGATATTAGAGCCCACATCTTTCCTTAATTATCTTGAATCTGGTTCAGTAAATTTCGTTGGCAATGCAATACAAAAAACAAGGTCTATTATAAATCACAAAAATGCAGTATTTCATGAGGAATTACCATCTGCTTATCAAATGTGTGAGATGTCTTTTGAGAAATTCAAATTAAAGCAATTTGAAGATATAGCATATTTTGAGCCATTTTATTTGAAAGACTTTATTGCATTTACTAAAAAGAATATTTAAGAATAAACATTATAACTTTAAAATTTAATTGATGAAGCTATTTATTGTACCCACTCCGATTGGAAATCTTCAAGACATAACTTTTAGGGCAATTTCTGTACTAAAGTCAGTTGATTTAATTTTGGCTGAGGATACAAGAGTTTCAGGAAAGCTTTTAAAGCATTTTAAAATAGATACTAAAATGCACTCTTATCATATGCACAATGAGCATAAGATTTTAAAAAGTATAGTTAATAAATTAAAATCAGGAATTGAAATAGCCCTTATAAGTGATGCGGGTACTCCAGCCATATCAGACCCAGGATTTTTGTTAACCAGGGCATGTGTAGACAATGGTATAGCAATAGAGTGCTTGCCAGGTGCAACCGCTTTTGTGCCAGCTCTGGTAAATTCTGGGCTGCCCAATGATAGATTTGTTTTTGAGGGATTTTTACCATTAAAAAAAGGGCGTCAAACACGTCTTAAATTATTGGCTAAGGAAACTCGAACTATTGTTATTTATGTAAGTCCACATAAATTAAATAAAACCCTTGAAGATATCGCAATGTATTTTGGACCAGAGCGAGACATTTCAGTTTCTCGGGAATTATCAAAAATCTATGAAGAGACTTTACGCGGATCTGTTGAATCAGTTTTAGATTATTATAATTCTAATCCAGCAAAGGGAGAAATAGTATTAATAATTTCAGGCTTTAATTAATATAAATACTAGGCATATCAATAAAAAAATCTGGAGTTTTTTTAGTTTCTATTTCATAATCAGAGCTTAAAGGGTTTACTAGTGTTATTTTTAAAATTTTAAATAGTATTTTTGATTTAACATTACACAAAAAATAATTCTATAATGGCCCACAAGACTCTAACCAAATGGAAGGGCGGCATGCTATTTGAATCAGATAACCCTAGCGGTAATAAGTTTTTTATGGATACTGCTTCTGAAAATAGTATTAAACAGCAAGGCTTGTCTCCAAAAGCGATGATGCTATCTTCATTAGCAGGATGTTCAGGTGTTGATATTGTAGATATACTTAAAAAGATGAAGATCAAAAATTATGATTTGACCATTACTGTTCAAGGAGAGCTTACAGATAATCATCCAAAATTTTATCACACTGTTCAAGTGGATTATTATTTTTCTGGGGAAGATGTTGATACTAAGAAATGTAAAAGAGCAGTAGACCTCTCAGTTCAAAAATACTGTGGGGTAATGGAAATGTTTCGACGATTCGCTAAAGTTAATTTCAATATCCATTTTCAATAGAATTATAAATGAGATGGATAATTAAGCCGGAACCAAAAACTAAAGTTGTTACACAGCTTTCTAATGATTTGGATGTTGATTTAAACATTGCCAGTCTTTTAGTTAGCCGAGGAATAACAAATTTTGATGAAGCAAAAGATTTTTTTCGTCCAAATCTGAGTTCATTACATGATCCGTATTTAATGAAAGATATGGATAAAGCTGTTTGTCGTATTCAGAGTGCATTATCAAAAAATGAGCGGATACTAGTATATGGGGACTATGATGTTGATGGGACTACATCAGTTGCCATGCTATCTTCATATTTAGAAAATAAAACAAAAAATATAGAAACTTATATTCCAGACCGTTTTAATGAAGGTTACGGAATCTCATATAAGGGGATTGATTATGCGGCAGATAATAATTTTAGTCTTGTAATTGCTTTAGACTGTGGGGTAAAGGCTCTTGAAAAGATCGATTATGCTAATAAAAAAGGAATTGATTTTATAATTTGTGACCATCATCGCCCAGGGGATGATCTACCTAAAGCAATCGCTGTTTTAGATCCAAAACGTTCAGATTGTAATTATCCGTATAAGGACTTGTGTGGTTGCGGAGTAGGTTTTAAACTAATTCAAGCTATAGGAAAGAAATATTCAGAGACCACAGAGGAGCTAATGACTTATCTGGACTTGGTGGCTATAGCAATTGGTGCTGATATTGTTTCTCTAACTGGAGAAAATAGAATTTTAGCTTATTATGGCGTTAAGCTCATAAATTCAAGACCACGCCCTGGGATTCAAGCGTTAATAGAAAATATTTCCAATGAAATATTAACTCTTACTGATTTAAATTTTATTGTAGCCCCACGCATTAACGCGGCTGGGCGAATGAAACATGGCGCTTATGCTGTAAACTTGTTAAGAGAAAAAAGCATTGAAAATGCTAAAATGACTGCTGAATCAATTGAATTATTTAATTCCAATAGACAAAAACTTGATCAAGAAATTACTCAAGAGGCTCTTTTACAGATTGAAAATGCGAAGGAATTAAATAATGAATCTACTATTGTATATGATCCAATTTGGAATAAAGGGGTTATCGGAATTGTTGCCTCCAGATTGATAGAAACTTATTACAGACCAACTTTAGTTTTTACTAAAAGTGGAGAGTTTTTGACGGCATCAGCAAGATCGGTTAAGGGATATGATATATATAAGGCCCTTCAAAATTGTAGTCAATTCATTGAACAATTTGGAGGTCACAAGTATGCAGCTGGTCTTACTATAAAAGAGTATAATTATAAATTGTTTAAAGAAGCATTTGAAAAAGAAGTTCTAAGAGGTCTACCAAATCATTTAAAATCACCTGAGATTAAAATTGATAAAATTATTAAGTTAAGTGATATAACCCCAAAGTTTTATAGAATATTAAAGCAGTTTGCTCCTTTTGGCCCAGATAATAATACTCCTTTATTTATGACTAAAGCGGTGGTTGATTCTGGCTATGGTAAATGTGTTGGGAATGACAATAAGCATTTAAAAATCAAAGTAAAAAAAGCGGATTCTGATTCCTTTAATGCTATTGGATTTGGATTAGGCAATAAGTTATCACTCATCAAGGATAAAGCTAATTTTGATATAATATATTCCATAGACGAGAATCATTGGAATGGCCGTATTAGTCTACAACTGAAGCTCAGAGATTTAAAAAACTGACATGTCTAAAAATGATCCATATGCAGCTTTACGATTTAGAGAATTTAATATTTTTTTATTATTACGTTTTCTTTTAGTTTTTGCCTGGTCTATGCAGTTTATTGTTATTGAGTGGCAGGTTTATTCTCTGACTAAAGATCCACTATCACTAGGTGTGATTGGGCTAATGGAAATTATACCAGCCTTAAGCGTAGCCTTGTTAGCTGGACACTTCGTTGATCAAAATGAAAAGCGTAATTTATTTTTATGGTGTATTGCGCTATTTTCTCTAATCAGTTTAGGGTTATTTTTAATATCGTCCCCCAATTTATTTATAAAATTAAGTAATAGAGAAATTCTTTACTCAATTTATGTATTTGTTTTTTTCGGGGGATTATTAAGAGCTTTTTTTGGCCCTACGATTTTTTCTTTGGTAGCTTTAATTGTACCGAAAAAAGCTTATCCAAATGCTGCAACTTGGAGCAGCTCAACTTGGCAAATGGCATCTATCTTAGGCCCTGCATTTGCAGGGCTAACTATAAATCTCATAGGGGTTAATTGGTCACTCGCTATAGTTTTTATTTTGGTTGTCATTTCTTTTGCCTTAACACTTTTGATTTCAAAAAAGCCTGTTCTCAATCCAAAAATTGGAGAGCCTGTATTAAAGAGTTTAAAAGAAGGTTTAAGATTTGTTTTCAACACCAAAGCTGTTTTAGGGGCTCTTAGCTTAGATATGATTGCAGTATTATTTGGAGGAGCAGTAGCATTACTTCCAGTTTTTGCTCAAGACATTTTAAATGTTGGGTCAGAAGGTTTTGGGGTTTTAAGAGCGGCTCCAGCAGTAGGAGCTTTTTTAACAATGTTAATTACTGCATATATTCCAATAAGCCGATACGCTGGGATTAAATTATTAATTGCAGTTTTTGGTTTTGGAATTTCTATAATTGTTTTTGGTTTATCTTCAATTTTTTGGATCTCAGTATTTGCATTATTTTTTAGCGGTGTAACTGATGGTGTTTCTATGGTTATTCGACAAACAATATTACAAATTAAGACACCTGATCACATGCGGGGTAGAGTTTCATCAGTTAATTCAATGTTTGTTGGTTCATCAAATGAACTTGGTGCTTTCGAAAGTGGTTTAACAGCAAAATTAATGGGAACAGTTAGAGCTGTAGTTTTTGGCGGAACAATGACTTTACTAACTGTACTAACTACAGCTGTAGTGTCTCCAACATTTAGAAAATTAGATTTACAAGACGATTTAGAAGCGCATAAAAAATAATTCAAAGGTTGCTATTTCGTAAGATTAATCTTGTAAGTATATTTAAATCCAACTATTGATTTACTGTTTTTAAGTGCTCTTGATGTGTCGTCTTGCATGGCATAAAAGATCCCAAATGTGCCAATATCTTTAAATTTTCTGTTTAATTTTAGAGTGAACCGCTGCCTGTTAAAGCCATTATTTTCATCAACTCCGTCATGTTCATTAAACAGTTCAGCAAAAAGCTTAAGGTTTAATTTTAAGGGTTTTATTCTTGTCTCTAAGCCAGCTCTAAATCGGCTATATTCGGTTGCAAAATCACCTTCGTCTTTGGAAAGACCTAATTGGTTTTTGTTCTGAAATCTTAGTCTCAATGACAATCTCAAGTTATCAATAATTTTTTGATCAAATAAAGCGTCGAATTGATATCTGAAGTAATATTTATTTCCTTGAATATTACCAACATCATCATTTTTTGTAATATATCTTACCCCACCGCTTAGAGATAATTTTTTGAATAATGAATAATTAATTTTAATTTGAGTAAAATAGTTTTTTAATGAGCTAATGTCATTTCGATACCTTAGATGTTCTGATATTGCAAAAGCAAGCTTTTTTGAAGCTTTTATTTCTAATTCAACTGCATTCCAGCTTTCAAGATCTTCATCGTCTTGAGCTAGGACTAATGTTGAAAAGCTTAAGAAAAGAAATAGTAGGACTTTTAATGAAAATTTAATTTTTTGACCTTTCATAATTATTTTTTGTAACGTATTTTTATTTTGGCCGTTTGTTTTTCAAAGTCAACTTCGTTGATATCAAGTTTTAAAATTTCAACACCAAGATAATCTTCAAGCTCATTTTTAAGCAGTTCAAATTGTTCAGGTTTAATGTTTTCAAGTGAGTTGTAAATAATATCTTTTATTCCAAAATCTTTTGGCATTGTTTTTTCTTTTGGCGTTAATCTTTGTTGGCTCCAATAGCGATCCAAATAATATATAGACGCAGTAATAAAACCATTAGCTAATAAAATTTCCATATAACTCATTTTTTTGTTGGAAAGGGCATTTATTATGGAAACCCCAATCACCACAAATAAATACGTCATTTCTCTGACTTTTAAAGGATCAGTTCGGTAACGAATGATTCCAAATATTGCAAATAGACCTAACGCTAGACCTAAGTCCAATTCATATTTTTTTAGTGTAAAACACAAGAAAAACACTACGATTCCAACCAAGTAAAAGGTAAATAAAAATTCTGTTTTTTTTGAAAAGTGGTAATAAGATAGCTTAATGATGGCCGTTAAGAACAACATATTTATACTCAGACGGAGAAGCATTTTATAAAAGTCATCATCAAAAAAAGGGATCCCAAAAATTTCCATCGGCTTTGTGATTAATTAATGACCCTAAGTTATTTATTTTGGCTTAATTATTATCATATAATTAAAAAAAAGTAAATTCTAAACTATTTTATTTAAAATTTTGATTGGCATAATGATAAGTTTTCACTATCAAATGCGGCATAGGTATAGTTAGAAATCCAATCGCCTATATTTACATATGTAGCCCTTGAATTTAATTTAATTTCAAGGGGTAAATGCCTATGTCCAAAAACAAAGTAGTCGTAGTGTTTCTCTTTAAGCTTTTTCCTAGCATATTGAGTTAACCATTCTTTTTCCTCGCCCAGAAACTTGAGGTCTTCTTTTCCTGAGATTAATTTATTTTTAAGCGAAAGGTGTTGGGCAAAACGGACTCCTAAATCAGGATGAATCCATCTGTAGGCCCATCTAAAAAAAGTGTTAGTAAATATTTTTTTTAGTCGCTTATAGCCTTTGTCTTTCGGCCCAAGTCCATCGCCATGACCAATAAAAAATATTTTATTATTTATTTCAAATTGGTGTGGCTTGTGATAAATTTTAATATTAAACTCTTTTTCAAAGTAATCTGTCATCCACATATCATGATTACCAACGAAAAAGTGAATTTCAATACCTTGGTCACTTAGTTCTGCTAATTTCCCAATTACTCGGGTAAACCCTTTTGGGATAACATATTTGTATTCAAACCAAAAATCAAACAGATCTCCCAATATGAATAAAACTTGAGCATCTTTTTTAATATCATCCAACCATTTAACGAATTTTTTTTCTCTTGGTTTTGAAGCATTCATGTTCGGGGCTCCAAAATGATGATCAGAGGTGAAATAAATTTTTTTTCCTTGTGATAGCTTTATGGTATTCATCATATAGATTTAATTATCATTGGCATACCATTCTGCATAGCATGTTGCAGTTTCCTGAAGCTTTAATGAAAATAATTTAATATTATTGGGAAGTCTTTTTTTAATTTTTTCCGCAAAGTCTAAAACTAACATTTCGCTTGTTGGCTGGTAATCAACTAGAACCACATTGTGTCCCACAGATTTAAGATTATTTGCAAGCTCTAGATGTGGGGTGTTTTTATTAAAAATTATCGCATGGTCAAAACGGGTGACTATTTCTTCCTTAACAATTTTTTTTAAATCTGAAAAATCTATTATCATACCAAACTTTGGGTCATTTGAGTTATGAATTGGATCTCCCAATACTGTGACGCTTAATTTATAGCTGTGTCCGTGAATGTTTTTGCACTTTCCGTTATGACCATATAAAGCGTGGCCTGCCTCAAATGTAAATTTTTTTGTAATCCTAATTTTGGACATTTTCGTTTTTCGATTTAACGATTAACTAAAACAAAGTTAATGTTTTAGTATTTGTGGCAAAAATTGTTTTCTAAATTTCACTATCAACGGAAGTCCTCTTGCAATAATCCACAAGGTAAATGAACACAGAATACCGTGTAATTTTAGGTTTATTTGGTCAGATACTACTAATGCAGGTATAAAAACCAAAAGAGTGGATCCTAAAAGAACATTCCTAAGTGTTCTCATCTTTCCCAACCCTTTGAAAATACCGTCAAACACAAAGGTAATTGCGCATAGAGGTTGCATTATTAAAACTATCCAAAACACATCATAGAAATTAGATAACACATTTGGATCTGCTGAAAATAGCCTCCCAATCGGAAAGTAAAATAGACCACCTAAAATTGCCATAACAACTCCAACAATAAGTGCTTTTTTAGTTAATACTTTACTTAGATTAAATAGTGTATAGAACTCTCCTTCTCCTAACAACTTTCCTGAAAGAATATTTCCTGCACTTGCATATCCGTCTACTGCAAATGCTGCGAAAAACCATAAGTTTATCGCAATGGTATATGCCGCAATGTAGCTTGTTCCATAACCTGTTGCAAAGCTCGTAGCGAAGTATAAAGCTAAATTTAGAGCTAAAGTTCTAATTATTAGATTACCGATCATGGTTAAAAATCTAGGAAGTTCCTTATTGATCGGGGGTCCAATTGTTAAATCAATTTTTGTTTTTTTAATGATTAAAAAAGTAGATATAAGTGCCATTAAAAATTGTGAAATTACACTTGCTAAAGCAGCGCCTTTTAAATTCATTGGAGCGATGAAATTTGATATTCCATGTACTAAAATCATATCTAGGAAAACATTAACTGCAGTTCCAATTAATGCAATTATCATTGGTGTATAAGTATTTTGAAGCCCTCTAAAAACCCCAAAGACAGCAAAAGTATATAACGTAAAAGGAAGGCCAATCGCACGGATTTCATAGTAATTGACACTATATTCTAGAAGTAATTTTTTTGCATTATAAAATTTAAATATAGATTCACTTAGCGGAATTGAGATGCAGCATATAATGATACTTAGAAAAACAATTATTGAAATTGCTTGAACCGGTAAACTTTTAACTTCATCAAGTTTATTAGCTCCCAAATATTGTGAAATAATAGCTGAAATTGCTGACCTGGATTGTCCTAGGACCCAAATTAACATTGATAAAAAGGAAGATACAATTCCGACAGCAGCTAAAGATTCGGTTGGATTTAAATTGACATGCCCTACAACTGCTGCGTCAGTTATTGACAGTATAGGTTCCGAAATTCCAGCAACTATGGCAGGTATAGCTAACCTATTGATATTTTTATTAGAAATAGACTTGTTCAAGCTCTCATTTGTAAGTAATAAAAATAAGCAAAATAAGAATGGGGATGTTTTAGTTTATTAAACCGGTCATGTTATAATTTGAGAAAAATTCCCAAATTAATTCGCTTGAATTAATATCATCATTTTGAAACCAAGTATGTGTGCCACCGTATACCTTGTAGTGTTTTACTTTTGTTCCATTAAATCCACCATTATAAATTATTTCTTGAACTATTATTCCATTACTATTATCAACATCGCATAAGTCATTAATAATAGGATCTGGTAAGCATTGATTATTCACAACCCAATAATCCAATACTTCTTCAATGGGTCCAAATGTTTGCCCACCATCATATGGAACTATAGCATCATTAGTCCCATGAATTTGCAATACAGGAACTTCTCTAATAGGACTACATTCTTCTAAAGTTTCTGTAGTCATTGAGCCAGTAACAGAAGCAACAGCTGCAATTTTATCACTCAATTGACAGGCTAGTAAGAAACTCATAAAGCCACCGTTTGACATACCAGTAGAATACACCCTATCTAGATTAATATTATATGTCCCAGACAATGATGGAATTAAATAATCTATAAATCCAATATCATCAGCGTTGCTACCATTTGTAAACCCGCCAACGTTCCAATGAGAAATTAAATTTAGGAAAAGGCTACCTTGAGGGTACACAACAATAAAATTTTCTTCATCCGCAATTTCATTAAACCCAGTATTGTTCATAGTAGCCGTATTTGATCCCCCAAGTCCATGAAAAACAAATAAAATTGGAGTTGGAACACTATGATTATAACTTTCTGGGATATAGACAATATATTCTCTTTGTATATCATCAAAGACCATATCAAATTCATTTATTCCGTAATTAATTTCTGATGAAGGAGGCAGTGTTGTGAAACTGATTTCATTTCCATAATATTCACCACTAGAGCTAGCAATAAATGACCTAACATAGTATGTAGTATTAGGGCTGAGATCAGTAATAACCTCATTTACTTGTTCTCCATTAGATATAATTAAATTATCGTTAATGTCCGGTTGATTATTTGTTGCATAAACAAAACCTTGTTGTGATCCAGAGGGTACATAACAATTTTCAGAAACAACAATTATACTACCACTAATTATGGCGCTAGTATCAGAGACATTAATGGCTTCGTTAGTTTCCAGCAGATGCTCAAAAATACAAAGTACAGCACCCTCATCTTTAGAGCATGAAAAGTTAATTATAACCAAAAATAACAGAATTTTTTTCATTAATTAATCCTAATTTATAGTTTAATATATGACAATTAATGTGGGGGGGTAATTTTTTAACAAAATATTAAATAATAAAGTTATTACATTATAATGTTCTGGAATTAAGCTAAATTAGTTTTTCAAATTTATATATGACCAATCTTTATAAATCTTTATTTCTAGGCTTAATTGCTTGTAATATTATATATTCTCAAAGAGAGTGTCCACCTTGTGAAATTGTTGCAAATCCGAATTTTGAAATAACTTTATCTAATTCTAAGTGGCCTAAGCTAGAACAAGGTAAAATCATAAGAATAAATAGTTTGACAGATATTTGCTATGAAAATGATGATATTTATTGGCCTCTTTGGAAAGCATTCAGTCCAACTGTCAGGGATTGGTGGAATGACAAGGATTCAGATCCGTGGGCATTAACCACTGATTGGAATGATAACTACATAACTCCAGCTCATAATTTTAAAGATTGTGTAAATGATGAGCTTCGTTGGAAGTGCGGTTATTCTTACAGCCTTAGGATACCTGAGAATTTTGATAAGGCAAAGAATTACCCTTTAGTTATTTTTTTACACGGAAGCGTTAATGAATCATCATACTCTTTAACCAGAAGAATTAAAAACATCCAGGACTTTTATATGGCAAAGGCGGATGAGTATATATTAGCAAGTCCGATTAAAATTGGAATAGACTGGAGTCCAAAAAAAATTCAAGATTTAATTGAAGATGTAAAAGCAAATATTAAAATTGATATTAACAGAATTTACTTGACTGGTTTAAGCATGGGTGGAAGGGGTACATTTATCGTAGCTTCCAAGCTCGAAAATACATTTGCTGCTATTATGCCACTTAGCCCACATCATACTCCATACTCTTACTTAAAATTTTCAGCAAAAGTGAATCATATTCCAACATTTATGCATCATAGTGAAAATGACAGAACATCTTCATTTAAAATTGCTAAAAAGATGTATAATGAACTTTCCAAATCTAATAATAATATCATTTTTGATATAAAAAATTGGGATCACTCTGGGTGGAATCGAATATATCAAGACAAGGACAAAATGGAGTGGTTGTTATCGTGGAGTAAATAAAGATGGATCTGGACGATGCTAATTTTCTAAAAATCTAAAAAAGAGGCTCATTATTTAGAGCCTCTTTTTGAATAAAATTTAAGAATATAACTACAGAGATTTGTGTGGGAAATAAGGGCCGCTAATCCACTTGACAAACGTGTGGCCAAGTTTATATACCCATTTCCAGAGTAATAAATTAACAAATAAAATTACTAAAGTAACAATGACATTCCAATAAGCTCCTACTACAATTATTAAATCATCTTTTTCAAGCCATCCAACAATTGATCCTTCACTCATTGTATCTGTAAGTCTAGACATTAATATTTGAGGATCTAATGAAGAAAATATATCAGACATTTGTAATAATGCAGCAATTGCTACAACCCCAATATTACTAAAATCACTAAACGAACCTAAAATTCCTCCTGCATCACCCCATACTGTGCTTCCACTACCTAAGTTAATCGATGTGAACCAGGTAAATGTATATGTAATAGCGGTAAATAAAGCTATTAGTGCAGCAATATAGCCAGCTGCTCTGATCAAGGCTAAAGGCGCATCACGAAGAAAAAGTTCCAGCATATTTCCTTTAGAATTTGATATTTCATTTCCGGCATATCTTAATACATTTACTAATGGGACTAGGGCATACAACCAAAAGATTAAAGCTAATAAGTATCCAATAGTACCTAGTAAGCCATCACCAGTATTAAAAACTTTCATATCTTCTTCGAAAACAGGCATTTGCGTTTCTTCGTCAATTTTTTGATAATATTGGAGATTGCCGTCCTCATCAGTTACTTGTACATCGATGTATATGCCAGTACCCTCAACAGTTCTGCGAAGGCTATCTCTTTCTCTCGGCACCCATTCTTGTGTCATTACTGGTTTTTCCATGTCATAAACAGGGTCACCTTGTTGAGTTGCAACTAAATAATTTAATCCACCCCAAAATGCTCCTAGCATAAGCCCTAAGGCTGCAAGCTTAAATAAAGTATTTATCCAATTTGGGATATTACTTTCAGAGCTTTCAACCATTGAATTCCAATGGTTGAAAGGTAGTTTTTCATTAACCATTTGCGGAATATCTAGCAATTGATCAAAGTACTTCTTAATTTCCATAATTATTATTTTTGATTAATTAATGTTATTAAATCTACAATTTTTTTACATAAAAATTGTTATTTTAATATAATAATAATCTTTTAATTATCAATAATTATAATCAAATAAATATAAAAAAATGGTAAATCTTCTAATCTTTTCTTTTTAGATAAAAAATACCTGATTGATCACCCGATAGCGGTTTGATCATCCAAAAGCAACTATCACACTCCCAATAATCATAAAGTCCTAATTTTGGATTTTTTTTCATTGTCACATAACAGTGATCATTGAGGTATTTGTAAAATTCTTCATAATACTTCATGTACAAGTCATTGTGCATTCCAATAGACATTGCTTCATCAGCAATTAAAATAAAAGGCATGTCTTCATTTTTAGTTTTATAGATAGTATAATTATATTTTTCCAAAATAATATCTTCGGGTGTATAGTTAGGCTCCAATGGAAAGTCTTTAAATAGCTTTTCCTTAAATTTATCAATATTGTCAAATGCATTGAGCATATTCTCAACTGTAGTTTCTTGACTAAGACCAAACATTGGAATTAAAATTAAGAGAATCAGATTTTTTACCATTTAATTAATTTTTCTTGTATGTACCATCAAAAGTAACTCCAAACCCTCCATATATAAAATTACAATGTTGTGTTTGAACTTTGATTGAATCTTTGCAGAAGCTGAAATAGACTCTACAACGCTCCTCACCTTCGCTATAAAGAGGTAATTCACCATCTTCAACTAAGGAGTTATCATTGTAATAGGCTTTATTATCTATTACCTCAATTACAAAATGATCTGCTAACATTTCACCTGAAAATTTAATAACCTGCTTGGCATATCTATCATAAGAATCTCTCCATCCAAAAAAAGTAAATTTGTATGAATTCTCTTTATCTTGAATTTTTTTCAGTGTTAGGGTGTTTTCAAATTTTTCTCCAGGGATGATTTTAATTGATGAAACAGTTGACGTTGGGCTTGAATCAGTCCACTCACCAGTGTAGTCTATATTTTGGCTAAAAATAAGAAGTGGGATTATGTAAATTAGGGAGATTAAATTGTATTTCATTTTATAAAAATAATCAATTGTATTTTAAGCTTTAGCTATTTAAATTTAATAGTTACCACAATTTATGTTATGCTTTAATAATAATATTAATAAAGAGGTGTTCTAATATTAAACATATACACGATGAAATTATTATTTAACTTATTTTTCTCATTATTGTGCTCATTATGTTTAGCACAAAATAATATTGAAACTAAATTTGCTCCACCTGTTGGATATGAAAGAACATATAATGATAATTACTCAAAATTTTTAAGACAATTTCCTTTAAAAAGTAATAATCAGGTTAAATATTATAACGGAGATTCAAAAATAAATTCTGGTATATGGGCCGCAGTTTTTGATTATGATATTGGAACTTCAGATCTTCATCAATGTGCTGATGCTGTAATTTATTTGCGGGCAAACTACCTTTACAAATACAATTTAATTGATAAACTTCACTTTAATTTCACAAGCGGATTTAAAGCTTATTATAAAGATTGGTTATTAAATTATTATAAAGTTACAGGGAATAACGTCCGGCTTCATAAGCGTAGTAACAATCTTGTTGACTCATTTAGGATATTTAAAAAATGGTTAAGACAAATTTGGATCTATGCCGGGACGTATTCTCTTGAGAAGGAATTAAAAGAGATTAATATCAAAGATATAAAACCTGGAGATATTTTTATTGAGGGTGGATTTCCTGGTCATGCAGTTACTGTTGTAGACGTCGTAGTAAATTCAAATAATGAAAAGCTCTACATGTTAAGCCAAAGTTTTATGCCGGCACAAGAAAACCATATCTTATTGAATCCAAAAAACAATAGTGTTTGGTATAAATTAGATAACTCAGATATTATTCACACCCCAGAGTATTCTTTTGAATCAACTCAGTTGAGAAGATTTAAAGACTAGTTCCTTGAGTTAGCTATATTGATATTATCAGGTGCTTAAGTTTTAAAACAACTCTACTGACTAACTGTCTGTTTACTGCAAGTAAAGCAGTATTAGAAGCTTTTTTTACTAAATTTATAAATTGTATGAATAGAGAAAACTATCAGTATATTCTATTAAATAACTTCCTTGGGATATTATAAGTATCCCAAATCCCGCTCCACCAAACATCAGTTGAAAAAGCTACAAGTTCAACAATATACCATTTGCCATAATTTCGCTTTAATAGCCCCTCAACATGACAGCAATCGTCATCATCACTTGTTACAACTTCTCTTCCATCTTTTCTAACAGCAGTTCCTTGAAACCAAGCATATTTGCTGGATACATTTAGTGTATTCACAACAAAAATAAATTCCTGTCTATAATCTTGATATAAAGAAGCCCTCACGATGTCTAAAATTAAAGTTCGTTCCTTGGTATTGGCTGTGGTTTTCTTTTTAAAGCTTTCAATTACTTGCCCACTGGAGCTAAAAGAAACAAATAAAGCGAGTGTGTATAGTATATTTTTCATTGAGTTAGTTATTTTTCAACAAGTTAAGAAAACCTTGAAAAACTTTGATTACATACAATTTAAAGCCATAAATGCTTCTAAACTCATTTCAGTATAGCCATTATCAACATCAAAGTTGTAATTGTATTCTATGCTTATCATATTATTTTCATCCTTTGTTACAATCCAAGTCTGATTGTAGATACCATCCAATTTAAATTGGTTTGTGGTATTAATAATCGTATCTGTATACCATTGCAAGTATAAACCATAATCGCTTGAAGAAATACTTTCAGTCAAAAAACACTCCAAATCTTGATTTGAGTCATTGTATTTTTCAAAGCAAGTCCATCCTTCGTATTGGTTTCCTATAGTATCTTCTCCAAGATAAGATAAATCAAAGTAAACGTACCTTGCGCCCCCCGAAATCTCTTTCTTATAAACTTTGCCTTTTAAAAATTCAAGTAGATTCACTTCCAAATTGTCATTATTATCGCTATTACTACAACTGAAGATTAATAATGTAGAGAGTAAGAGTAGTTTTTTCATTTAGTTAGGATTATCAAAAATTATACTTAAATATAAGAATTGTAAATCTAACCTACTTAAGAGGTTTAGTAATAGCAGAATTAATCTCTGAGATGTGAAATTGGTAAAATCGTTGAACAGCCACATTTTGTCGATGCTTCTCTAGTGAAGGCTGAACAAGAACCTTTACTTGCCTACAAGAAGAACTACTAGTTGGTTTTAATAGTTGCGAATAGAACTAACAATAGTGCAAAAAAGCACATAGAGAACCTTGAACGGACGTACTTTATATGCGCAACATTAATTGATTCAATATGAAGTGGATTGTAGGAATTTGGAGTCCCCAAGCCCTCAAGAATAACAAGGGATTTGTTGTTTGGGAGGGGCCTTTCTATAAAAAATTTATTTTTAGAGTAATCATTTCTCCATGATAGACTATCAACTAGTTTGTTGTCACTATCCATTAAATATAGAAACTCTTTTTGAGCTTTAGTAAGCAAAGAGTCAGGCAGCTTAGTTACATGAATGTCCTTAATATTAGTTTTAGATAAAAGCGCTGTATCCAATAATGACACCAGCTTCCAATTATCAAGACTAATTTGTGTTTTCTCAACTGAGATTATCTCAACCCATTTATCATCATTATTATTACCAAGCCCACCAATCTCATTTATTTTAACTTTATTTTTCCATTTACTATCTCCAATATAATCAAATTTTATCTTGAGTTTAAGAGTGTCTAAAGAACGATTTTGAAGAGTGTCTTTTAAAGATCCTATCCATAATTTATTATTTATGTTCTCACCCTTACTCGATGTACCAAAGACATTACTGTTTTCAGACGTTGAAATGAATATTTTATATAAGAGGTGTGGTGTTATTTCAATAGGAATCGGAATGTTTTTAAAAAAATTACCTACAAATTTATCAGAATTAATCTTATTTTGATTAATTCTGACAACTCCGTTTTTTGAAGAATCTATTTCAATATCAAGATAAAAATTATCTCCTAAATTGAATTGATTTCGAGTGTGTTTTAATAGATAACTTGGCCTAGTCTTAGAAAAAGTTTCTAGTTTTTCTACATTCCTTTCCCAATTTAAAGAGTCTCCTTTTATTAGTTTGAAATGACGCATTAGCTCAGGCTTATATACTGTTTTGATTGAGTCAATCATTCTGTTGACATTGTCTGGCTCAAAGACTGTAGCTAGCGAGTAGCATATTTGATTTATAAATTGGTGTTTTAAATTTTTATTTTTTAATACTTTTCTTAGTAAAAGAGTCGACCACTGAGGGTTGTGCCAAACAGTCTTAACAGGGCTAAGTCTATCACGTAAAAAATTGTAGCTTGCACCACGGGAACCACCAAAACCGAGGTCTGTATCATACATCACCCATCTAAACGCACTATTGTTATCAGGCTGCCAAAAACGAATGTTTCCTCTGTAATCAATGTTACACAAGTAAATTTGAGCAATATTATAATCCAGAAAGTTTTTTACATCAATTTTCTTTTTTAGGGAGTCAATGTTGTCCTCGTTATTAAGATTACTTTTTAAGATAAATTCTCTTAGCTCTTTGTAGGACCTGTTAGATCCGTGATCTTCGGTAAACCTTCCTTGAAGAAGATTTAGAGCTTCAATATCAGCGTTATAATTATACTTTAAATAATGTTGCCCAATTCTTTCTCTTAAGTTATAAACACCCCAGAACACTCCATTAATAAATAAGTTTACTGGTTGAAATTCTTGAATATCAATATCAAGATTTTTAGATAATTGAGTGGCAAGAACGTCTTTAAATCGTGTTTTATAAGCATCATTTCCAGAGTTTCTTAGTATTAAGTGTTTATATTTTTTATTTGATCTATATTTAAAAAAAGGGTAATTAAATTTCGCTTTGCCGTAAGACTTTCTTGAGATTATTCTTAAGGATTTTTCACGTCTATTTCTAGTCATCCCCCCAAATATTCTAAGCCCAGCATTTTGATTTACAACTTCCTTTCCGTTAAGATCAAGGTATATTATTCTACTTTTTCTTTCCCACTTTTTATTATAATTTGCGTTCTTCCAATATCCAGTACTGTCTTGATAGGCCCATTTCCCTTTTGTGTAAATGCCTCTACGTGGGTCGTATAAATTGGACTCAGGTGTTGATATTGACATAATAGGGAGTGTACTATTAAAATTTATTAAATAGAAACAGGTTTTTTTATAGACAACTTTATCATTTATTATTAAGCCGAAACTAATCACTTTTGATTTATCTACAGCTAAAGAATCTTCCCATTCTCTACTAGATTTATTTGGCTCCGTTCCATCTATTTCATACACAAGTTGTCCATAATTTGATGAAGCCTTAAGTGTAAAAGCCTTATAGGATCCGCTTGATTGTGAAACAACAATAGAATCACTCTGGCTGTGAATAAAACAAATGGAAAATAATAAGGCTAGGAAACAAGACTGTTTCATTTATCTAGGCTTAATTTAAGTTCTATTCGTCTGTTTTTATTTCTTCCTTCAACGGTTTCATTAGAATATCTTGGCTGAGAAATCCCAAAGCCTGCATACGAAACCCTTTCTTTGTTTACCCCCCGTTTAGTAATAAATTCATAGACAGACTTTGCTCTTAAGTTAGAAAGATTTTGGTTAAAGCTTACGTCACCCAAGGAGTCTGTATGTCCTTCTATAATTATTTTATGCTCAGAATTAGCATTCAATAATTCTACAATAAAAAGAAGTTGCTCAATTGATTCTTTAGGGACCTCGTATTGGTTTTTTTGAAACTGAATTTCTAGATTAATTGCAGTTACTTTAAACTCAATACGCCTATTTCTGTCATTTGCATTTTCGTTATTTTCTAAATCCAACAATTTACTCTCGCCATATCCTTTAAATGTTAATCTTTCAGCTTCAATACCTTCTTTTAAAAGATAGTCGTATACAATTTTTGCTCTTTTTTCGGAAATAGTTTGGTTGTATGCATCAGTACCTCTAGATGAAGTGTGACCACCGATTTCAACATCTAAAAAAGATTTACTTTTAAGTAATAGAATATACTCATCTATTGCAGATAAAGCTCCGGGAGAGATGTCGGTTGAGTTTCTTGCAAATGGAACCTTAGTCAAAAGAGTGCTTATAAGCTTTTCTTTTTCGCTTAATTCCATCTCAATTTCTTTGGTAGGCTCATCAACACATGGGCAAATCGCTTTCTTTGTTTCAGCAGAGATGATTAAATCTGAATAAGGGACGAAATCTCTTATAGCTGTTTTAATTCTGTCATAACCATTGTTCCAAGTGTCAGTATTTTTTTTCCAATAATCAACACCTTGGTTCGAGGAAAGGCCACAAAATTGCCTCAAAAGTAGAGCTGAAACATATCCAGATTGATGCCAACCGTTCCAGCAATGTAAATATAGCGGGCCTTTATTTGCTTTTTTAATTGATTCATACGTCATCTCAAGCAATGTTCGAACTTCTTTTTTATTGTTACCGCCAATTTGATAATAATCAAGAACATTTCCGTTAGTTGACTCTATTTTTCTTGGTGCGGAGTCAAAGTTAACATTGTAAAGGTATACCGCCGAGTCAAAACTTAGTTTTGCCAAGTTCTTTAACCCGTCATTAGGCAAAGGGTTTTTATTACTCCTTTTGTTTGTTGCGTGATAATAGTTGTTTCCACCTCCCCTGTATGCTACACCGTGAAGGATAGTTCTGAAGTTTCTTGTCCCATATAAATCAGGGTTTCCATTCCCCCTGTTATCAGTAGCCTTTTCTTTAGCACAATTCAAATCGAATAGGTTTTTGTAGTGCTCAACCTTATCTAAAACACTTTCATATTTATTCTGAGAATAAGAAGTTTTAATGCAAAGAATAAGAAAAAAGAGAATCGTTTTTTTTAAGTTGTTTAGCATGTTTTATTTGTAAAGTTATAATTTTTAGAAATAGCAGAACTTAATTCGAGACGATATATACAAACATCTCCATCGTCTGTAATATAATCTAAATCGCAACCGACTACATTATATATTTCTAATTCTTTACTCGCCATAATTTCACTTAATTAGTTCTGTATATAAATTTAATAATATTGTTTGACTTTTATTTACTAAATATTTAAAATAACTTTTTGATAGTATGAAATCTATGTTAAAAAAACAGGGCCAATGTTAATAAAACCATTCGAAGTGCGCTATTTAAAAAGAAACCCACCTGTTGGTGGGCTTTAATTAAACTTATGTAGTGTAGCGGTAAGGTTTGTGGAGAAGATCGGATTCGAACCGACGACCTCTTGACTGCCAGTCAAGCGCTCTAGCCAACTGAGCTACATCCCCATTACTTGATTTATCTTCTTAGGGTTTGAAACACTTAATTTTCAAACAATTTAAAAGAACACTTCAAATCTACTAAAAACTGACAGACTTTTGACAGACATTAGCTTTTAGTTGTTTTCCCAACAGGCTTTGTTCCAAAGCTACTGAGCTTTAAAAAGTTTTCTTAACTTGTGGGGATAAAACTAACTAAATGAAAAATATAATATACATACTCGCACTACTTGTTTGTTTTAGCTCTTTTGGGCAAGATGATATTAAACAAGGTTTAGTAATAAACTATTATGAAAGTGGAGAGGTTAAGAATAAAGTCAACTATGTAGATGGAAAAGAACAAGGAGAAGCAATAGGTTATTGGGATAGTGGAGAGATTGGATATAAAGGAAACTATGTAGATGGTAAACGAGAAGGAGAAGAGATTTGGTATTACAAAAGCGGAGAGGTGCTAAAGAAAAGAAACTATGTAGATGGGAAAAGACAAGGAGAAGCAATAGGTTATTATGAAAGCGGAGAGGTTGAATGGAAAGTCAACTATGTAGATGGAAAAGAACAAGGAGAATATATAGGTTATTATGAAAGTGGAGAGGTTAAGAGTAAAGTCAACTATGTAGATGGAAAAGAACAAGGAGAATATATAGGTTATTATGAAAGTGGAGAGGTTTTGGATAAAGTAAACGTTGTAGATGGAAAAGAACAAGGAGAATATATAAAATATTATGAAAGTGGAGAGGTTTTGGGTAAAGTCAACTATGTAGATGGAAAAGAACAAGGAGAATATATAGGTTATTATGAAAGTGGAGAGGTTAAGAGTAAAGTCAACTATGTAGATGGAAAAGAACAAGGAGAAGCAATAGGTTATTATGAAAGCGGAGAGGTTTGGCATATATTTAACTATGTAGATGGGAAAGAACAAGGGGAATATATAGGTTATTATGAAAGTGGAGAGGTAAGATGGAAAGGAAACTTTGTAGATGGAAAAGAACAAGGGGAATATATAGGTTATTATGAAAGTGGAGAGGTTGAATGGAAAGTCAACTATGTAGATGGAAAAGAACAAGGAGAATATATAAAATATTATGAAAGTGGAGAGGTTGAATGGAAAGTCAACTATGTAGATGGGAAAGAACAAGGGGAATATATAGAATATTATGAAAGTGGAGAGGTAAGATGGAAAGGAAACTTTGTAGATGGAAAAGAACAAGGAGAATTGATATATTATACCATAAATGGCGAAATAGAAACAATTATGAATTATAAAGATGGAGTGTTAATTGAGGATTAACTCCTACCTCAACCTAACTTCACAAACTGTAATCCTAACTAAATGAAAAAACTACTCTTACTCTCCGCTTTATTAATCTTCACTTGTGGTTTTGGACAGACCCCAATAACAGACGCTAATTTTTCCCAAGCCATTGAAACTTGCTTATCTACCCATCCAGTTACTGGAATGTGTAGTGATAGTGAATATGGTGCAATGCCAGACTGGGATGTTAGCCAAGTAACAAGCTTGTATAATGCTTTTTATGAACGGGCTGAATTTAATGCAGATATTAGTAATTGGGATGTTGGGAATGTTACAAACTTTGAGCGTGTATTTGCATATGCCTCTGCATTTAACCAACCAATAGGTGACTGGAATATAAGTAATGCAACTAATATTCGCTACATTTTTCATTATGCTACGTCTTTTAATCAGCCAATAGGAGGCTGGGATGTTTCAAATATCATTGCTTATGGTGCAACAACTGGTGCGTTTGAAGATGCAGATTCATTCAATCAAGATTTGAGTGGCTGGGATGTTAGTAATATGACTAGTATTGCCAGTATGTTTCACAGAGCAGATTCATTCAATCAAGATTTGAGTAGCTGGGATGTTAGTAACATAACTAATATGAATTGGACATTTCATCGAGCATCATCATTTAATCAAAATTTAAGTGAATGGAACATAGGTAATCTTGAAACTATGGGAGGTTGTTTTGCATATTCTGGGTTAAGCACTGAAAATTATGATAATATTTTAATTGGTTGGGAACAACAAAATGTTCAACAGAATGTTCTTTTCGGAGCTTGGGACAAATTCTATTGCAATAGCGAGAACGCAAGGCAAAATTTGATTATTAATAGTGGTTGGACAATTGATGACGCGGGTTATAATTGTGATACAGCAGGGATTGATGATTTAGGAATAAATTCTTTTTCTATCTATCCAAACCCAACTAAAGAATATCTAAACATAGATTGTTCAAGTTTAGAAAGTGTTTCTGTATATAATATTCTTGGAAAAGAATTACTTAAAGGCAATAATAATAGAATTAATGTAAGCTCACTTTCAAAAGGGGTTTATTTTATCAAGGTTTCTGATGGCATTAACGCATCAACAAAGAAGTTTATCAAAGACTAACTTCACAAACTGTAATCCTAACTAATCATATATGTGATGTTCTTGTCTAATAAGGTTATCATTACTATCCACAAATCTTATTGTCATTTCACTTGGACTGTTGTTTATGTGTTCTTCTATTGAAAGTTTAGGTAATGAGTGTTTTAAGGCTATGTCTAATAGTCTTAGTTTTTGTGTGTCGGATAATGTGTTGTAGTCAAGGTCTTTTAAGATATGTGTTATTAGTGTCTTAAGGTCTTTTCTAAGGTCTATGTTTAATGATTTACCTCTCTTACTTATCTTTCCAGCTTTACTTCCTGTTGTTGAATTAAAACCCATTACAATACGTTATTTAGTGTTATAAGTATATAAATAATAATAGAATAATTTGTAAAAAAAGGCGGTTGCAAACCACCGCACATAAACAACTATAAAATATCTAAATAATAATCTTTAAAACTTATAAATAAAGGTAGTAGACTTGATACGCCCCCTGTTCCTTTATGTTTAGTTGATATTGCTAATATCTCGTTAGCTAATTGACTGGGCAAGCTGTATAACTGTTGGCGTACAACGAAACATAAAAAGGTTTAACAGTTGCAGTTCTTACACAGATTTAATTTACCTGAACCAATAAGCTTCCAACTTTTATTAGGTGCTTAAAGTACTCGGCAGTTCAAATGCTATACCGACCAATATGGAATTATAGTATTCTATATTAATATATAAACAACAAAAAAAGATTTTGCATTTTGATAAATAATAGAACATTGCAAGTTAGTTATTCATCGAGGTTGTAGCAAAAAAACTTATTGACGAAATGTTAATATTTTTGTAGTACTTTACTTACAAACCATAGGCATATCTTCTTCTTTTAGTTCTGCTATTTCTAATCCTCTTAAGTAGCTTTGGCATATGTTTCTTATATTTGAGTAAACTAACATATTATGAAGAAGATATTATTTACACTTGCTTTAATTGTTTCTTTTAATTCTTTTGGTCAAAACAAATGTAATTTAAATGATATAATTGAATCCAATTGGAGTAAAAAAAGTGTAAGAAACTTTTATGACAATTTTTCAGAAAATTGTAATCGTGAACTTAAAGAGATTGAAGGAATATATTCTGGACGTTTAATTGAAATGAATGAAATTTATGGTGAAAGTTTTTATGAAGTAGCAATATTTTATTTTCCAGATGAAGATTATTATAAAGCATATATAATGCAGACCAGCAATCCGTTTCGTAAAAGCACTAAAATAGGTGATTTGAAAATTACATTTGAAGAAAGTGCAATGGGTGGTGACTATGATGTTGTTTGGCGTCATTCGCCTAAAAGAAACAAAAAAGGTAAAATTAAAAAACCAGGAATATCTTACAGAGCTGATGCAATTTCCGAACTCGAAGGACAAACGATAACTTTTACTGGGGGTGCTTTTAATGGATACACTTTTGCTAGTGGAAGCCTTATAAAGAAATATCCCAGACAATAATAATTTCGTTAAGCCTTTATTTAGTGGGATATTATTAAACATTTAACTAAGCCATAGCTATCTTCTTCAGATATTTTAAGTAAAAACAGATAACTTAACTTTCTGTATCGGTAAGTAAATGCGCTAATCACTTAGTTATGAAAATTTTATTAAGTAAATGAAAAAAGTACTCTTACTCTCCGCTTTATTAATCTTTGCTTGTTCAAGTGATGATAGTAGTGAAACCTCCTATTCACTCAAAATAATAGAAGCATATGACAGAGTTGAATACAATCAAATTAGTTTACCGGGATATGTTCTTAACCCAAATGGAAATCAAACACAAACATTTATTCTTGATGAAGGTATGTCAAGCGGATTAGATGACATAAGGCTGTCTATATCTTATTTCTGTACAGTTGGAGGCGATACTTATAATAGAGATGTTTTTGTTAATTTTATTGAGGGCTACACAACCGTTGTTGAATTATTATCAGTTAATGTTTGTGGTCTTGTTTTAGATATTAGATATGAGGAATAATCATAACTTTGATGATAACGATAAAGCGATGCAGGCTTTGGATGCTCTGGATTACTTACTAATTAAGGCTCGCAATATAAATCTTGAAAGTTTTCAAGATACATTGGATTATCTTGACCTTGAAATAAAAGTTAAACAAATACTTTCAAGAAGAAATACTCATCCTGATTTTTATAATAAATACAGTTCTTTCTTTGAAGAAACTGACGAAACTCCAAAAGTTACTGCAGATGATTTTATTGAGGTGGAAAATGAACTCATTTATACTTATAATAAGTTAAAACCATATTTTGATGACCCAGGCTTAAAAGCAAGAAAAAAGAGGAACAAAAAGCTGATAATATTAGTCATAATTGTTCTCTGGCTTGGAACACATCTTATTGTTCACTTATTCTCAGACTAATGTCTTTTCATTAGCTTCACAGCATCCCTAAACCATAGGCATATCTTCTTCCTTCAATTCTGCTATTTCTAAACCTCTTAAGTAGGTTAAACTTATTTATTACATTTGAGTGAACCAACTTATTATGAAGAAGATCCTATTTACACTCGCTTTACTTGTTTCCTTTAGCTCTTTTGGGCAAGAAAGTAAATTAATCAATATTTTTGTTGATAAAAATGAAGGTATAAGTGCTTATAATTTCCTAAATGAAGTGCGAAGTAATCCAGAAAGTTTTGATGCTATTTTCCCTTTTCTAAAAGTCTCAAATATAAGTTCTGAAAAATTAATTTGGAATGAGACTTTAGCTCTTGTGGCACAAAGAAAAGCTTTTGATATGGCTGATAAAAACTATTTTGACCACGTAGACCCCTTTGGTTATGGGATTAACTATTACATTAATAAGGCGGGATATAAGCTAATTTCTGCCTTTTTAAAGAACAAAAAAGATAATTATTTTGAGTCACTTGGAGCTGGATATGATAATGGCATATCAGGGATCAAAGGACTTATAATTGATAAAGACACGCCATCGCTAGGACATAGGAAACATTTACTTGGTATTGGAGATTTTTGGAGCTCTAATAGAGATGTTGGAATTGGATTTGTCAGGAGTAAGAACGGAAGTAGTTACAGCACTTATTTATGCGTTATAATTGCAAAGCATAATTGGGGAAATTAGGGACTAAACCATAGGCATATCTTCCTCTTTCAGTTCTGCTATTTCTAAACCTCTTAAGTAGGTTAGAGACACATTTCTTATATTTAGGCTATGAAATTCCGAAATCCAATGAAAAATAAATGGGGACAATGGAAAGACGATGCGACATTGGCTGAAAAATGTTTTTGGTCTTTCATCTTTGTCGCTGCAGGAATGACAATAGGGGATTTAATTCTTGACTTTTTTATTTAGGAAACCATAGGCATATCTTCTTCCTTTAGTTCTGCTATTTCTAAACCTCTTAAGTAGGTTAGACTTACGTTTATTATATTTGAGTAAACTAAATTATTATGAAGAAGATTTTATTTACACTCGCTTTACTTATTTCTTTTAGCTTTTTATCACATAGTCAAAGAGCAATTCTTGGCAAAAAATTGCTCAAAGTGAATTATATAGATGGAAGAAAGCAAGGGGAAGAGATAGGTTATTATGAAAGTGGAAAGGTTAAGTACAAAGTGAATTATGTAGATGGAAGAAAGCAAGGGGAAGAGATAGGTTATTATGAAAGTGGAAAGGTTAAGTACAAAGTGAATTATGTAGATGGAATAAGTCGAGGGGAAGAGATATATTATTCTGAAAACGGAGAGGTTGAATGGAAAGGATACGACTGTGGTTTCTACGAATCTTCCCATACTATGATACGAAGAACGGATCTTTTTGTTGATTATCAGATATATATAACACCAATTAAAGAGAGATATAATGACCCTGGTAAAGTTATGTATTTCAATTTAGATGATTTTGAGAGATTAAAAGAAAATATTGACACAGTAAGCAACAAATCAGTTTTAAAAAAAGAGAATAATATTTTTCAATTCGAATTTTATAATAAAGACAATTTAAATGTTTACGAAAATCCTGAAAATTTAAAAAGCTTTATAGCTCAGCTCGATAATAAATACATAGAAATAACTGATGAGTATTTAAAAGTTATTAATACTAAAGGTAGAAAAAAATCCCATTATGAATACACTGCTAATTTTACACTAAGACAACCTGTTGGAGTTATTGGAAATCTGGGTTACTATTATGAATTAAATTATTTTAACGACGGGTATAAGGAAATTTTAAATTTTGACGACCAAATCTATCGTAGATATGATAAATACCAGTTGGTAGAATCAAATGAATGCGATGGCAATAAATCAATTACAAAGTATTTTGACAAGAATGGTAAACTTTTTGTAAGTATGGAAAAATTCACTGAAAAGTTAGATAGTGAAATTACAGTTTACAAGGAGTTGATTACAAGGTTTTATCCAAGTGGTAATAGGTCAATTTTCTATTCATATTATGAAAATATAAATTATTATAAATTCAATAAAACCGTAGATAAAAATAGAACTATGGAAGTTTACAGTGAAGATGGTGTTTTTAGTGTAAAAGTAGTTATAGATAATTATAAAATTGACTCTGATAATCAGTTAATAAAAACGGAAGGCATTATTAATGGAGATACAATTAATGTGTATAAAATTAGTGAAAACGGCGAAAAGGAAGTATACACTACAATGGAGTTTAAGTTTAATCCTAAAAAACAGGAAAAATCATTAAAAAGGTTATTAAAAAAATTAAATAGTTTTTAAACCAAAGAAAGCTAAACCATAGGCATATCCTCCTCTTTTAATTCTGCTATTTCTAAACCTCTTAAGTAGGTTAAGCTCGTATTTCTTATATTTGATAAAAATTAAAACTATGAAAAAATTACTATTGTTATCTATTGCCTTTTTAATGTTATTTTCTTGCTCTAATATGCAGACTGATGTTGAGAAAGTTTGTAATCTAACTACAAAAACAATGGAAATGATGCCTAATGTTTTAAAGTTAAGTATGAAGTCAGGGTTTGGAGATGAGAGCTCTAAAAAAGAAGCTCAAAAAGAACTTGAAAAGTTACAAGCTGAAATGGAACAAATGGGCAAAGAAGTTGAAAGCATTAAGAGCAAGTATGACGAAGATGAGTTTCAAGAATCTTTCATTGAAAATTGTGAGGCTGCAAAAAAATTATTAGAAATGGGTGAGGTATTTGAGGAAATAGGAGAAGCATTTGAAGATTAAATTAAACCATAGGCATATCCTCTTCTCTCAGTTCTGCTATTTCTAAACCTCTTAAGTAGGTTAGACTTACATTTATTGATGAATGCCCCATAGCTTTTTGTAGCTTGGTTATTGAGCCTGTTCGCTTGAATATTTCTATAGCACCAGAGTGTCTAAAAGAGTATAGTGTTTGGTCTTGTTCAAGCAATTTAGAAACCCTTTTAAACCGCCCCCAAAGCGTCTTAAAATAGTCCTCATTTAAAGGTTTTGTAGTGCCTGTAAATATATTGTGTAGAGGCTGTCCTTTAACAAGTAATTCTCTTATGTAAATAGGCACAGGAACTATTCTGTTTTTACCAGACTTATTTCTATTTCCAGACAAATAAATATAACCTAAATCATCACTAAAGTCAGACCACTTTAATTCTCTTATTTCTCTATGCGGTCTTAACAAACATCCATAGGTCATTAAACAACACAGATACAAGTTATCACTAAACAACTTTATCTCATTAAGGATGAGGTTTATATCCTTGTAAGGTTTGTGTAGCTTAGCCTTTGTTTTCTTGGCTCTTATCCCATCCATTGGATTGCTATTCATACCTGTGTTTCTTGCTTCGTTTACAAGCACATTTAGATGTCTTTTAATAGTGTTATACGACACTCCTAAGGTATATTGATTGAGGTAAGATTTAACGCTGTTAGAGTTGATGTTTTCATCTGTTAAGTAAGACGCAAAACCATCATAAACAAACCTCAGCATAGACTTATATTTATTTGAATATTCTCCTTTAAGTTTGTTGTCTAATGCTAACTTTAAATAACCCTTATCAGACTTACCATTTGCTTTTATTGGGTCTTCAATATTATACCCACTAGAGATATACTTAAACACCTCAGCAGCTAATAGCTGTGCTATTTCATAGCGTTTATTTAGTGGATACGAATTAGGATAGAGATTAAAATTAATCTTAGAACCATTAAACAACCTATATCTTTTTCCATTACTATAGAAAACTACATAGAAACGTTGCTTATTATCAGACTTAACTTTAGGATATTTGACACTCATTTTGACATACTTTTGACAGACATTTATTTTATCTGTTCTTAAGTGTCTAAGAATTAAGTGTTTATGTGTTATTACCTCTTGACTGCCAGTCAAGCGCTCTAGCCAACTGAGCTACATCCCCATTACTTGATTTATCTTCTTAAGTTTAAAAGGCATTAAAGAAAATACTGCTACAAACTTATAATATTATTAGCATTTGTTTGGCACTCTTATGGCAATAATTTAACTAAATATAGCTTTTAGTTATTTTCCCAACAGGCTTTGTTCCAAAGCTACTGAGCTTTAAAAAACTTTTCTTAACTTGTAGGTATAAAATTAATTAAATGAAAAAATTAACATCAATTCTGGGGGTTATTGTTTTTACTATGGCAGCGTTAATAAGCTGTGAAAATGCTAAAAATAAAGAAAAAATAATAATTAAAAAAGATAATCCAACTATAGAAAGTGAGTTGACTATTGCTATAGCGAATTCAGCTTGGAGCTACATTGATATTGACAATAATATTTCAACAATTATTGATTTTTCGAATAACAATGAATTTACCATTTCTTCATTTAGAGGAATTAGTGGGCCTTCGATATTAAATTTGAAAGGAAATTGGAATATTGAAAATGACTACATATCTACTAAATATGACAATCAAAATAAATATATAAAATATACCATAGATAAAGATTTTTCATCAATAACTAATAACAAGGGCTTAAAGTTTCGGATTGTGAATAGTAAAAAAACTATTGAGTTGAATTTAGAAGAACTAAAAAGAAAATATCAATACACAAAAACCAAAAATATTTTGGATGAAGAAGTTTTTCAAAAGGATGTTAATATAGAATATTACAAAATAGAAGATGTAGACGGATATTCTAACTTAAGAGAACTGCCAGGCGGTCAGATTATAAGAAAAGTTTACAATGATGAGAAGTTCGAAGTAATTGGTGAGGAAAAAAAACACAAAAAAGTGAAGTTAAATGACACATCAACTGGATACATTCATAGCTCAAGAGTAGTTAACTGGAATGATAAGGTTTGTGAATGTCTTAATTCAGCTGATTTAATAGTTAAAAAAGGTTCAGACAACGAAAAAGCGAGACTATCATTAGCTAGAAAATTTTTAGAAATATTTAGGTATAATTTGTGTCCCAAGGGTTGTGATTTTTTATATGACGAAGATGTAATAGATTTTAATAAAGAAATTAAACGTTGCATCAACGGTGGGGATTCAAGCAAAACTTCAGCGTCAGGAGAAACTCCCACAGGAACTAAAACCTGTCTTGTAGGCTATGATTGGGTTTACCCCTCAATTAGTAACCCCAGTTCAGCATGGAAGTTTTCTTCTGATGGAACATTCAGCTTTAGTACAAACATGTTTGGCGGTATGAGCGCATGGGGTAATTGGCTTGTTACAAGCTCAGGCAAAATACAGATCTCTTATACTAAAACAACTGAAGGCACAATACCGGGAAATCAAACGCTGACAATGTCCTCGTGTAATGACCTAAGAGTTGGTTCTACAAATTATTTAAAAGATTAATAAAAGGTCTTCTTCATTCAACTCAACGATTTCTAAACCTTAAAAGTAAATTAAGCTCATATTTTCATCTAGGCAGATTAATCAACTGTTCAGATTAGAATAAAATTCAGTACAATAAGATTTAATTAGAAAATAATTTCAAATTAAATCACTATAAAATTAATTAATATATATGCTAGGTGCTAATTAATATAATCTAATTATATGTAGATTTGTAGCATTATTTAATGTTAATCAAAAAAATAACTAATGATATTCCATAACAGAAAAACGTTTTTTATAATACTTGCATTAGTTGTGTTGATTGTAATGTTTTTTCCAAATCAACAATCGCATTCCGAACAGTTGACTGATATCAATAATGCTGACACTGCCTGGATGATTATTGCTAGTGCCCTTGTATTATTAATGACACCAGGTTTGGCTTTTTTTTACGGCGGAATGGTCAGTAAAAAAAATGTG
>Ga0209503_10000238_pt1 | contig 37688 bp, 38 predicted proteins | sample SouAtlMetagenome_2_FD_187448 | JGI IMG/M metagenome (GOLD analysis project Ga0209503, IMG submission 187448) | Marine eukaryotic phytoplankton communities from Atlantic Ocean - South Atlantic ANT15 Metagenome (SPAdes) (version 2) | ecosystem: Environmental > Aquatic > Marine > Oceanic | place...
ATTTTTTTAATAAAACTTTTACAAAATTTCATTTTTCAGTTCATAATTTATTACCAGATGGATAGGATGAAAAAAAAATTAGTGTTTCTACTTTCTGTATTCTATTTAACTCTAAGTTGTCAAAATAATAATACAAAATCAATTGAATCAAATGCTGGCGTAACTTTAGCTCCAGGAAACTCTGATATTTCAAAAGCATATTTTGCTAGTGGTTGTTTTTGGTGTGTAGAAGCTATCTATGAAAGTGTCTATGGTGTTCATGAAGTTATTAGTGGATATTCGGGTGGTTTCACAAAAAATCCGACTTATGAGCTCAGTAACACAGGAAAAACAGGACATGCTGAAGCTGTAGAAATACATTATGATAATAAGATTGTCAGTTTTTCAACACTTTTAGAAGTATATTTTGGATCTCAAAATATATCTCAAGTTAACGGTCAAGGACCTGACAAAGGCTCTCAGTACCGTTCAATAATATTTTATAAAAACCCGAGTCAAAAAGCTTTAATTATTGAAAAAATTGAAAAAATTGAAAAAATTAAAAATATAAAGGTTGCTGCTGAAGTTTATCCTTTCCAAAAGTTCTGGAAAGCTGAAGAATATCATCAAGATTATGAGCGTCTTCACCCAAATAACCCTTATGTTCGTAGCGTATCTGTTCCGAGACTAAAAAGATTCAAAGAAAAATTTCCCCATTTGTTGAAGCAAAATCATAAATAGTCAAAAAAAATTCAATTTTATAATCGCTTAAAAATAGCTACATTTGATTAAATACAAAATTATATCAACTTGATAAGATTCAAAACATCTGCTGAATTTGCCATTTTAATGGACGAAAAAGATGAGTTAAAATCCTTTAGAAATGCATTCTATTTTCCTGTTGATAATGATGGAAATAAACTATTTTATTTTACTGGAAATTCATTAGGTCTCCAACCAAAGACAACCAGAATAGCTATTAAACAAGAATTGGATGACTGGGCTAATTTAGGAGTTGAAGGCCACTTTAAAGCTAAAAATCCTTGGATGCCTTATCATGAGTCGCTTTCTCGTGACATGGCAAAAATTGTAGGAGCAAAACCAAAAGAAGTTGTTACGATGAGTACACTTACAGCAAATCTTCATTTTTTGATGGTTTCCTTTTACGAACCAACAAAAAAACGTTGTAAAATATTAATTGAAAGTGATGCATTTCCATCAGATCGATTTGCCGTACAATCACAATTAAAATATCATGGATTTGACCCAAAAAAAGACTTAATTGAATGGTGTCCAAGAAATAATGAGAATCTTTTGCGCTTAGAAGATTTAGAAAAAATATTAGACCTACATGGAGATCAAATTGCACTTATCTTAGTAGGTGGAGTTAATTACTATACAGGACAGTTTTTAGATTTAAAAAAAATTGCAAAAATTGGTCATTCAAAAGGATGTAAAGTCGGTATTGATCTTGCCCATGGTGCAGGGAATATAAAACCTGAATTGCACAAATCTGGTGTAGATTTTGCTGCTTGGTGTACATACAAATACTTAAATTCTGGCCCAGGTAGTCTGGGAGGAATATTTGTTCATGAAAGACATGAAAAAAACAATAATCTTAAACGATTTTCAGGTTGGTGGAGTCAAAAGAAAAGAAAACGATTTAACATGCGTGAAGAGTTAGAAATTTCTAGTGGTGCAGAAGGATGGCAGCTAAGTAACCCTCCAATTTTATCAATGGCTGCTATTAAATCATCATTACAGCTTTTTAATGAAGTAGGTATGGATAAATTAAGAGAAAAGTCAATGAAACTTACCTCCTACTTGGAATACCTAATACTGAATATTAATAATAAAAATATTGAGATTATCACTCCGAGAGACCCTAACAAAAGAGGATGTCAATTATCTATAAAAGTTAAAAATATGGATAAAAGACTGCACTTAAACTTAAGGGAAAATAACATAATAACAGACTGGAGGGATCCTGATGTTATTAGATGTGCTCCAGTACCTTTTTATAATTCCTACAGTGATGTATTCCATTTCGTAAAAACCCTAAAAAAATTGTTGTCTTGAAATGAAAACTCAAAAGAAAATATTAATAATAGGTGCTGGTCTTTGCGGCTCTCTTCTAGCTCTAAGACTTGGTCAACTCGGATATAATGTTAAAGTAATGGAAAAACGTCCTGATCTTAGAGAATCAGAACTTAAAGCTGGTAGATCAATTAACCTGGCTCTCTCTAATCGTGGACTAAAGGCACTTAAATTAGTAGGATTAGAAAATAAAGTTAAGTCGATTTGTATCCCCATGAATGGTAGAATGTTACATGATAAAAAGGGAATTACAAAAATGTCAAAATACAGCGGAAGAAATAAAGAATACATAAATTCTGTTTCTAGAGAATTACTTACCTCACTCTTAATTACTGAAGCTGAGTCTATTGAAAATGTGAGCTTTGAATTTGATAAAAATTGTAATGAAATTGATTTCGAAAAAAATATTGCCTATTTCATAGATAACAATACTAATAAGGAATCAAAATATACAACAGATCTAATCTTTGGAACAGATGGAGCTGGATCTACATTAAGAAAAAATTATTTTTCAAAAAATAAATTTCTATTCAATTTTTCTAGAAATTTTTTAAGCCATGGATATAAAGAATTAACAATACCACCAACGGATAAAGGAAAACATAAAATTGAAAAAAACGCCTTACACATTTGGCCTAGAGGAGATTATATGATTATTGCATTACCAAATATGGATGGAAGTTTTACTGTAACATTATTCCTATCGTACAACGAAGGCAAACATAACTTTAGTAATTTATCAACCGCTGAAAGTGTTAATGATTTTTTTTCAAGCGAATTTCCAGATGCTATAAAATTAATGCCGAATTTGATTGATGAATTTTTCAAAAATCCCACAGGACCATTGGGAACTATTAAATGTTTCCCTTGGCAATACAAAGGAAAAAATATGATTTTAGGCGATGCTGCTCATGCTATTGTTCCTTTTTATGGCCAAGGAATGAATGCTTCGTTCGAAGATATTTTTGAACTTGATAAAACTTTGAATGAAAATAATGGAAACTGGGCTAAGACTATCAAAACTTTTGAAAAACAACGAAAATTAAATACCGATGCAATTGCAGATTTAGCAATTGATAATTTTCACGAAATGAAAAACCATGTTGCTAATCATATTTTTCAAGAAAAAAGAAGCCTTGAAATGAAACTGGAGACTAAACTTCCTGGGGAATACTTTTCAAAATACTCGCTTGTTACTTTTAGAGAGGATATAGGTTATTTTGAAGCGATGAATCGTGGGAGAGCACAAGATAAATATATTTTAAAAATGATAAGATCAAAATCTCCAAAATTAAAACTATCAGAAAAAGATTTAAATGAAATAATTAAAAAAGAATGTAATCTTATATTGAAAGAGCAAAATTATGATTCAATTCAAAACTATTAATTTTTAAAATAAGAAAATGAATAAAGAAGTAAAACCTAGAGGAGCTTATCCACACACCAAGCGAGTTGGTGATTTAATTTTTGTTTCTGGAACAAGCTCAAGGAAACATGATAATACAATTGCAGGCGTTGAGGTAATTGATGAAATGGGAACAAAAAAAATTAATGTCGGAACGCAAACCAGAGAGGTGTTAAAAAATATAGAAAAAAACTTAATGCGAGAGGGTGCAACGCTCGCTGATGTTGTTGATATTACTTCATTTTTAATTTCTATGAATGATTTTGCAGAATATAATAAAGCTTATTCTGAATTTTTTAATTCAATTGATGGTCCATCAAGAACTACTGTTGCCGTTCATCAATTGCCACATCCGGACCTTGCAATAGAGATTAAAGCAATAGCATACAAAAAAAATAAATGATTACTATTTACAATTATATTAACGGTAAGCACATTAAGCCCTTATCAAACAAATGGTTAGATTTAATTAACCCTGGTATTGGAAAATCATTTGGTAAACTAGCCGATTCTGACAACAGAGATGTTGAATTGGCCTATAAATCAGCAAAAAAGGCCTTTAATGAATGGTCTAGAAGCTCAATAAAAAAACGTAGTTCAATACTTTTGAAAATAGCTGAACTTATTGAACAACATGTTGAACTACTAGCTAATGCTGAAAGTATAGATAACGGAAAACCAATTGAATTAGCAAAAAGTATTGATATACCTAGAGCTGCAGAAAATTTTAGATTCTTTAGTCAAGCTATTACACAATTTTATAGTGAGAGCCATGAGCAAACATCCGATCACAATATTAATTTTACACTAAGACAACCTGTTGGAGTTGTTGGATGTATATCCCCGTGGAATTTACCGTTATATCTTTTTACATGGAAAATTGCTCCAGCACTTGCAGCTGGAAATTGTGTTGTAGCAAAACCAAGCGAAATCACTCCATATACAGCTTTTTTATTATCCGATATATGCACAAAAGCTGGTTTACCGAATGGAGTTTTAAATATTGTTAATGGTCAAGGAAAAATAAGTGGACAAGCAATTGTTGAACACCCAGGAATTAAAGCAATATCTTTTACAGGTGGATCATTAACAGGTAAATATATTGCTAAAACAGCTGCTTCAATGCTTAAAAAATTATCCTTGGAGCTCGGTGGTAAAAATCCGAATATAATTTATTCGGATTGTGATTATGAAAAAATGCTAAACACAACTATTAAGTCATCTTTTTCAAACCAAGGACAAATTTGTTTGTGTGGAAGCCGAATTTTTGTTGAAGAAAAAATTTACAATAAATTTAAATCTGATTTTATTAAAAAGATTAAAGAATTAAAGGTTGGATTACCGTCTAATTCTGATACAGATATTGGTGCAGTTGTATCTAAAGTGCATATGCAAAAAATTCTAAATTTCATTGAAATTGCAAAAAAATCGGAAAACACAATACTTATTGGCGGTAATAAATTAGAAGTGCAAAATGGTGAAAACGGTTATTATATTGAACCTACAGTTATTGAAGTTTCTTCTAATAAATGTGAGCTTAATCAAGAAGAAATTTTTGGTCCAGTTGTGACTATTATGCCATTTAAAAATGATGAAGAAGTATTAAAAATGGCAAATGATGTTAGATATGGACTTTCTGCCTCAGTGTGGACTAGTGATTTGAAACGAAGTATGTATTTTTCTCAACATCTCGATGCTGGAATTATTTGGATAAATACATGGATGCAAAGAGATTTACGAACTCCCTTCGGAGGTTTAAAAGAGTCTGGAATTGGTTGCGAAGGAGGGTTTGAAGTTTTACGTTTTTTTACTGAGTCAAAAAATATTTGTATAAATTATGAATAAAATTCTATGAAGTTAAATTTAAATGACAAAAAAATACTTGTTTGTGGTAGTACTCAAGGAATTGGTCGTGCAACAGCAATTTCATTGGCAAATGAAGGTGCAAAAATCACTTTAATTGCAAGGAATGAAGATAAACTTAAAAAAGTTTTATCAGAGCTGCCAAAAAATAAAAATCATGACTACATAGTAGCTGATTTTTCTGATTATGAAGCTTTAAAGTTATCTGTATCAAAATATTTAGAAAATAACTCTGGTTTTCATGTTTTAATTAATAATACTGGAGGGCCAAGAAGTGGACTAATTCTAAATGCATCTTTAGATGAATTTGATTTAGCTTTTACAATGCATCTTAAATCTAATCATATTCTAGCACAATTGCTTGTGCCATTTATGAAAAAAGAAAGGTTTGGAAGAATAATAAATGTAATATCAACTTCAGTAAAAGAACCCATTGAAGGATTAGGAGTTAGTAATACAATTCGAAATGCTGTTGGAAATTGGAGTAAAACCCTTTCGTTTGAACTAGGTGCTTATGGGATTACAGTAAATAATGTCTTACCAGGTTTTACTGAAACGGAAAGATTAAATGAAATAATTAAAGTCAAAGCAGAAAAAGCAAAAACTACTTTTGATGAGATGAAGGAGATTATGAAAAATTATACACCAGCCAAAAGGTTTGCAAAACCTGAAGAAACTGCAAATACTATTGTTTTCCTTGCTAGTGAAGCTGCTGGTTACATTAATGGAGTTAATATTCCTGTGGATGGTGGTAGAACAAAATCTTTGTAATTTTTGCAATGAATAATCTGTATATTATAATGTATATAAAATGTATTATATTGAATTAAATTTATGACTGAAAACAAATGGAAATAAAAAAACCTTTCAACTTAAAAAAATGGATTAATGATAACAGACATTTGCTTAAGCCACCTGTAGGCAATAAAAATCTATATGTAGAATCTGAAGACTATATAGTTATGATTGTTGCTGGCCCAAATGCTAGAAAAGATTATCATTATAATGAAACAGAAGAATTATTTTATCAAATCGAGGGAGAAATAGTTGTTAAAACTCAACAAAATGGTAAGCTTATTGAAATTCCAATTAATGAAGGAGAAATGTTCCTTTTACCGCCAAAAATACCACACTCCCCAGTAAGATCTAAAGGCTCAATTGGATTAGTCATTGAAAGAAAAAGAAAAAAAAATCATAAGGATGGTCTATTATGGTTTTCAGATACTGCAAATGAATTACTTTACGAGGAATATTTTCATTTAACCAATATCGAGAAAGATTTTCTTCCAGTTTTCAAGAGATTTTATTCTAATGAAAAATTAAGAACTTGTCCAACAACTGGTGAAATTATGGAAGTAGATGAAAAGTTTTGCCAAAAATAATATTTTCAACTTTAATATGATTTCTAACTTCAAAATTACTGAATGAAAAGAAAATTAAGAGTTAATGGTCACTCTCATCTACTTCCCTATCCAGAAGAAATACCTCAGTTCATGAAAGATAAAGAAATTTTTTGGGTTGATGATGAAAGAAAACATATGCTTCAAAAGGGATGGAGTAGACCAGTCACCGACTCAAGTTTTTTTCTAAATGAGAAATTAGAATGGATGGATAAAAATAAAATTGATCATGCTGTTGTATTAAATCTATCGCAACTATATGGAAATGGCTTGAAGTTAGAGATGATGAAAAAGGCTCTTAGATTTCAAAACGATTTTAATGCTAAAATTCAGCAAAATCATTCATCAAAATTTACCTGTGGATTTGTAGTTCACCCTGGATATGTTCAAGGGGCATTATGGGAAATTGAAAGATGTGTTGAAGATTTAAATTTAAATGTTCTGTGCCTGCCAACTCATTTTATGGACAGTATTGGGCAATGGAGAAGTGTTTTTGATAGTGAAAATGATGAAATTTTCGAATTAGCAAATAAATATGAACTAGCCATCGAAATCCATCCTTATGATGGCGATAAAATGATTAAATTAGAAAACACTTCATGGCGCTTTCATCTTATTTGGATGCTAGCCCAATGTGGAGATGCTTATCATTTTTATACACTAAATGGGATGCAGGAACGCTATCCAAAAATTCGAACATGTTTTGCACACGGTGGACAAATGGCTCAAATGAATCTGGGAAGACGAATTCAGGGGTTTGATGGAAGACCAGATTTGTTTAAAGGTAAAACTCATCCAAGAAAAGCTGTAGGTCATTCAAATATCTATTTTGATACTCTTGTCCATGACACTGGTTCGTTTGATTTGATGCTAAAAAGACAAGGTTCTAGTCAAATTATCATGGGACTTGATGATCCTTATCCTTTGGGTGAGATGGAAAGTGAGGCTCAGTCTTCTTACCCTGGTAAATTATTGGATTTAGCAAAAAGTCAAAACTTAATTAGTCAAAGCCAATACGATGATATATGGGAAGATAATGTACTTCGATGGTTATTTGGTGATGATAAAATGAAGATAAATGATTTAACTAATAAAATTTTAACCTAGTGAATTTTATTTCTGAAAAACTAGACAACTATGTTGTTCAACATACAGAAAATGAACCCCCACTACTTAAGGAACTTACAAGAGTGACTTACCAAAAAGTCTTACAGCCCAGAATGCTTAGTGGTCATTATCAAGGAAGGATATTAAGTCTTATCTCAAAAATAATACGTCCAAAAAAAGTTTTAGAATTAGGAACTTTTACTGGATATTCTGCACTATGTTTGGCCGAAGGATTAGCTCCTAATGGTGAAATTCATACGATTGATAAAAACGAAGAATTGGTTGAAATTCAAAGTCAATTTTTTAATCGTTCAGCTTATGGTTCTCAAATATATCAGCATACTGGTAGTGCATTAGAAATAATAAAAAAATTAAATCAAAATTATGATTTAGTATTTATTGATGCTGACAAGCCTAACTATGTAAATTATTTTAAATTACTAATTGATAAAATAAATTGTGGAGGTGTTATAATTTCTGATAATGTTTTATGGTCAGGAAAAGTTATAAAGCCAATTGACAAAGCAGACATTTCTACAAAAATATTATTAGAATATAATAAGCTTTTAAAAGAGGACCCAAGATTAGAGACAGTTTTATTACCCGTCAGAGATGGATTAACATTAAGTATTAAAAAATAGGATTATAGCTTTCTGCGAACTGAACCAGTAAGATTATCAATTTCATCCTTTACGCTCTTAATTTCTTCATTAATATCATCTGAGATTCCAGTATCTAATCCCTGTTTTTCAACACTTCTATTTACCTCATTTTTTATTTCATTTGTGGCATTTTTAACGGATCTAATACCTTTAGCTAGGCCTTTGGCTACATCTGGTATTTTATCAGCTCCAAATATCATTACAACAATAAATAAAATGAATAAAATCTCTGTGCTACTAATAAAAAAGGGATATAAAATCATATAACAAATATATAAAGTATAATATTAAATTTTAGATGAAATCCTAATTTTAAATTCAATCAACTTTTCAGATAGAAATTGCATAATTTCAACATCACTTCTATTTATGCATCTATTATAGAAGCTTGGATCATCAGAACAATAATAATAAAATTCAGCTCTGAGTGATTCATCAAGATTTTTATTTTTGAATAGTTTAGGCCCCACAACATTTTTTATATAGTTCAAAATATTTTTATCCTTTTCAATTCTAACATTATTCTTCAAGCGTTTAGTTCTTCCAGATAGCCTATTTAATGCTTTCCAAAAATTAAACCCTGGAGGTATACCCAACTGAATCCATTTTCCTTCATTAGCTTCTTTTAGTCTGTACTGAATTTGAGTTTTTCTGATGCCTGTATAACCTGGAATTCCTAAATCATAAAAATTTATTGCTCGATTAGAATTTGAATTATTAATATCAGAATATAAATCACCAGTTAAAATATTACCAATAGTTATTTCGTCCAATTCTGTAACATAATTTTCTAGTTCTATGAAAACAGATCCTTTTCTAACAATATCAATTGAGATAATAATAGATTTTGGCAAATATTGAATTGAAGAAAAATATACAGTATCAGATAATTTTGCTTGAATTTTGAAATTTCCATTTTGATCACTTGTTGCATATCTGTAAGACGTCCTGTTAATAACATGAATTCCTTCAACACTACCTTCCGCATTAATTTTTCCTGAAATTTCTCGGGTTTGTGAAAATGATGTGCAGACCCACAGAGCAAAAAATAGATTAAAAAAAATACAATGGAAAGACCTCAAAATTTTTAGATATATTTTACATAAATTTACAAAAGATAATAAATTGATACAACACTTTTTTAATGAAAAAACTTCTGGTTGCAAGTACATCCACAACCTATGGTAGTGAATACTTGGAGTACCTTTTAGATGAATTAAAACTTTTTTTTAGTTCAACAGAATCAATTATTTTTTTGCCCTACGCAAGGCCAAGTGGTATAAGCTATGACGAATACACCAAAATTGTAAGTTATAGCTTTAAAAAAATTGGAAAACAAATTATTGGATTACACAAATCAAATAACCCCAAAAAAACAATTTTGGATGCTAAAGGAATTTTTGTTGGCGGGGGAAATACATTTGTACTTTTAAATAAGTTATATGAGCTAAATTTATTAGAGAATTTAAAATCTACTATTTTGTCAGGAGTACCATATTTAGGCACAAGTGCAGGAAGTAATTTATGTGGTTTAAGTATTGGAACTTCGAATGATATGCCGATAGTATATCCTCCTAGTTTTGAAGCCTTAGGGGTGCTGCCTTTCAATATAAATCCTCACTATCTAGAACCAAATATGAAAAGTAAACATATGGGCGAGAGTCGACAAACAAGAATAAATGAGTTTCATTTTTTTAATAAACAGTTAGTTGTTGGTTTAAAAGAAGGTAGCTATTTAAAAGTTACAGGAAATGAAATAGTCCTTAAAGGTGAATATAATGCTGTAATTTTTGAAAAAGGAAAAGAACCTTTTGAAATAAAACCTGGATCAAGTATAGATAATTTAGTTTAGAACTAAATTGTCTTTAAAAAGTGAAATCCAAGTTTTTTATATCCTTGTTTTAAATAAAATTTTTGAGATCTTTCATTATCAATGTATGCATTAAGCTCAATTGCGTTGAATCCTTTAGAAATTGCATATTTTTCAACCCACGATACTATTTGGCCTCCAATATTGTTATTCCTCAGCTTTGGAATAACATATAAATGGTCTATTTCAACGCTTTTACCACAATAATGTCGAGTTGAAAACCACATACCACATATACCAACCAATTCCTCATCGATATAAACGCCTAAGCACTCATAATCTTGATTAACCATTTCCTTAAATCTACTTAGCAGTATAGAATCCGAGATAGTAACTTTTGCCATTTTTTTTACAAATGGTATCACAACGTTTATCTCATCAGAGGGAATTATTTTGAATTTCAAATGCATTATTGATAACTTAAATTAAAAAATATATAACTTTATTAAAGTTATATAAAAAATCAATCTTGTGAATCTTAAAATCTTATTTATCTTTGTAAGAATACTTATCCGTTGATGAAAAAAAAAGTGATTTTAATGATCCTAGATGGTTGGGGAAACTCATCAGACCCTGATGTTTCAGCTATCAATTTTGCTAAAACTCCATTTATTGATAGTTTATATTCAAATCACGCAAATGCAAGCCTGAGAACAGATGGATTAAATGTTGGTCTCCCAGAAGGACAAATGGGTAATAGTGAAGTTGGACATATGAATCTTGGTGCAGGAAGAATTGTTTATCAAGATTTGGTTAAAATTAATTTATCAATTAAAAATAAGACCATTTCAGATAACCCTGTTCTTAAAAATGCAATTAGCTACGCTAAATTAAATGATAAGTTAATTCATCTTGTAGGTTTAGTTAGCGATGGTGGCGTTCACTCTCACATAAATCATCTGTATGGACTAATTGATGTTTTAGAAGAAAATAATATAAAAAATGGATTTATTCACGCATTTACAGATGGCAGAGATGTTGATCCAAAATCAGGCTTGGAATTTATCTCAAATCTGAAGGAAAAAATTAAAAATACTAACATAAGAATTGCCACGATATGTGGAAGATACTATTCAATGGATCGCGACAAGAGATGGGAAAGAATTAAATTAGCTTATGATGCATTAGTTAATGGGATTGGTCTTAAATCAAACAATCTAATATCAACAATTAAAGAATCCTATAATAATGGAGTTACAGATGAATTCTTGAAACCTATAGTAGCTACAAATGAACATGATAAACCGTTAACTAAGATTAAAGATGGAGATGTTGTTATATTTTTTAATTTCAGAACAGACCGTGGGAGACAATTAACTCAAGCATTGTCTCAGTGTAACTTCCCTGCTCAAAATATGTCCTCGATAAAACTACATTATGTAACAATGACAAATTATGATCAAAGCTTCAATAATGTTGGGGTTATATTTGATAAAAAAAATCTCAATAAAACATTAGGAGAAGTTTTAGAAAATCATAATAAGAGACAAATTCGGATTGCTGAAACTGAAAAGTATCCTCATGTGACATATTTCTTTTCAGGAGGTAGAGAAAAACCATTTAAAGGGGAAAAACGAATTTTAAGAAATTCTCCTGAAGTTGCTACATATAATTTAAAACCTGAAATGAGTGCATATGAACTAAGTAAAGCTTTAATTCCAGAACTTAAATCAAAATCAGCTGATTTTGTGTGTTTAAATTTTGCTAATGGTGATATGGTTGGACACACTGGAGATATGAAGGCAGCTATTAAAGCTTGCGAGGTTGTTGATGAGTGTGTTGAAGAAGTTGTGAATTGTGCTACTAAGAACGACTATACAATACTTTTAATTGCAGATCATGGTAATTGCGAAACAATGATTAATAATGACGGTAGCCCAAATACTGCTCATACTACAAATCCAGTACCTGTAATATTGATAGATAAAGATTTTAGAAAAATAAAAAATGGTATTCTTGGAGACATAGCTCCAACCATTTTAAAACTAATGGGTATCGACAAGCCTAAGGAAATGACTCAAAATTCATTGATCTAAATCTAACAAATATTAAATCTTAATAAAGTGTTTTAAGTATCTTTGTATTTCCAATGAAAACACTAAATTTAAAATCATTAGAAGAAATTGAATTAATCCGCGAAAGCGCATTAATAGTGTCAAAAACACTTGGGATGCTTGCTGCTGAAATTAAGCCTGGAATTACTACAATAAAATTAGATAAACTTGCAGAATCTTTTATTAGAGATCATGGAGCAGCTCCAGGTTTTTTAGGACTTTATGATTTCCCCAATACTCTATGTGTGAGTCCAAATAATCAAGTTGTTCACGGAATTCCTAACGACACCCCTTTGATAGATGGTGATATTATTTCTATTGACTGTGGTGCTCTAAAAGATAAATTTTATGGGGATCATGCTTATACATTTGCCGTAGGAGAAATTAATCAAGAAACCAAAAAGCTTTTGAAAGTCACAAAAGCATCATTGTACGAGGGTATACGAGCATTCAAAAAAAATAACAGAGTTGGCGATGTTGGCTATGCCGTCCAAAACTATTGTGAGTCTTTTGGATACGGAGTAGTGCGAGAATTGGTGGGTCATGGCTTGGGTCGTGTTATGCATGAAGAACCAGAAATGCCAAATTATGGAAAAAGAGGACGTGGTAAAAAGTTTGTCGACGGTATGGTCGTTGCAATTGAGCCTATGATAAACATGGGCACTCATCGAATTAAATACCATAGTGACGGTTGGACAATAACAACTAAAGATAACTTACTCAGTGCACATTTCGAACACAACGTGGCTTTGGTTAATGGAAAGCCCGAACTCTTATCTACTTTTGATTATATAAATCAGGCTCTTGGAATTGAAACTAATGAGGAAGATGAATTTATAACTAAAATAAAAAAACAATGAATTCCATACAATATATTGAAACTGAACTAAAACCACTTAGAGAAGAAATCAATAGCCATACAATGTATGGGCAATTAAATGCAATTGAAGATGTAAAATTATTTATGCAGAATCATGTCTTTGCTGTTTGGGATTTTATGTCTTTACTGAAGGCTCTTCAGAAAACACTAACAAATACTACAGTCCCTTGGACACCAAAAGGAAATGGGTCTGCAGCCCGTTTTATCAATGAAATCGTAATGGACGAAGAAAGTGATATCGATGAAAACGGAGAGGTAAAAAGCCACTTTGAAATGTATATAGATTCAATGGATCAAATTGAAGCAGATACCATTCAAATTAAAAAATTTACAAATGCTATTAAAGCTGGAGTCTCTGTTGATACTGCCGCAGAAATGATTGAAATGCATCCAACCATTAAGGCATTCCTGGATTTTACTTTTAGCGTTATCTCTGAAGGAAAACCACACTGCATAGCAGCTGCATTTACATTTGGTCGAGAAGATGTGATTCCGGACATGTTTTTAGAAATAATTCAGCAATCGAAAACAGGTCCAGAGGGTGGGCCCTACAGCAAGTTACTTTATTATTTAAATCGACACATCGAGCTAGACGGAGACGAGCACGGCCCAATCTCATTAAAAATGGTTGAAAATTTATGTGGTGATGATAGCAAAAAATGGATGGAAACACTTTTAACTGCAAAATCAGCACTTAACCATCGCATTGAGCTTTGGAGTTTAATAAGCACCGCTATTTCTAATAGTAAAAAGAACTCTATAGTTAATTAGATGCTTTGAAAACAACTCTCAAATTTTTATTAAATACTATTCCCAGGCCTTGGCTTATTGCACTGAGCGCTGCTGTAAAACCCTTACTTATTTTTTGGTATAAAGGAACGCAATATACGGATCCAATTGATAATCAAAGCTTCCGAAAGCTTATACCTTATGGTTATAAAAAATCAAGAGAAAATGTCCTATCACCGTCTACTTACTCGTTAGAAAGACACCGCCTTTTATGGTTGTTTTTAAAATCCGATACAGATTTCTTTACCAAAGCAAAAAAAGTGCTTCATTTTGCACCAGAACAGGCTTTTTACAAGCGGTTCAAAAAGATAAAATCTTTAGACTATTTAACTATAGATTTAAATTCCCCAATCGCTGATATCAAAGCTGATATTTGTCAACTGCCTTTTAATTCCAATAGCTTTGATTTTATTTTATGTAATCACGTTCTTGAACACATTAATGATGATTTAAAAGCAATGCATGAATTATTTAGAGTGATGAAGCCAGGTGGTATGGGTGTTTTCCAAATACCATTAGATATGAATCGTAAAAACACTTTTGAGGATAATAGTATAATAAGCCGAAAGCAACGTACTAAAATATTTGGACAATACGATCATGTCCGTATTTACGGAATGGACTACTTTAAACGCTTGGAAACTTGTGGTTTTAGAGTCGAAAAAGTGGATTACACTAAAAAACTTTCCAATAAAGAAATTTCAAAATATTGCCTAAATAAAGGAGAAATAATACCAGTAGTTTACAAGCCTAATTAAATGGAAAATCGTTAAAAGACATCATTTCTAATTCCTTTTTATTGTTTTCAAAAATCACGAAAGCCTTCAACTCTGGGTGAATTGAAAGAAACTCTTTAAGACTCTCAATACCCATGGCCTGAAAGGCCGTTGCATAGCCATCAGCCATCATACAATTATCAGCAATCACTGAAACACTCAAAATATTGGTTTTTGTTGGATAGCCTGTTTTGGTATTGATAATGTGAGCATAACGGTTTCCGATTTTATCCAATTTAAACTTACGATAAGTTCCCGTAGTAGCCATTGCGCTATTTTTTAGTACAAATGTTTTATCATAGCTTTGAGTGCCATCAAAATTAGGGTTTTCAATTCCTACAGTCCAACCATTTTGTTTTTCAATGTTAACACCTCTGGCGCGAAGTTCTCCTCCTATATTAATCATATAATTATAATTGTCTTTAGAATCTAAAAATGCAGCTACTAAATCTACTGCATAGCCTTTGGCAATAGCGTTAAAATCAATATATGGTTTGGGATCAGTCTTTATCAGTATGTTATTATTTAATCTTATTTTATCAAACCCAACAAATTGCATTAAGCTGTCAATTTTAAAGCTATCTAGCTTTGTATTGTTTTCTTCTGATCCGAAGTTCCATGCATTTACCAGCTTTCCTATAGTGGGATCGAAAACTCCATTAGTCTGATAATATATTTTTTTAGCGGCATTAAATACCTTCACGAAATTACTGTCAACAATATTTAGCTTGTGATTATTTACTTTTGAAATATCAGAATCAGTTCGGTAATTTGACATCGAATGATTAACTACTTCAAATATACTATCTAGTGCTATTTGATAGTTATTATTTCCGTTAGTTGTATAAGTAACTTCGTAAAATGTACCAAAAACCGACCCCGCTAATTTTGTGTTTGTCAATTCATTACTGCAAGAAACAAATACAACCAATAAAATCGAGAAGTAATATTTTTTCATCTAATTATAATTTGTTTCAATCAGTTGAATCCCATTATATTCAATTAGGTAATCCTCATTGAGATAGATGGGTAATTTATCACCTTGAGGGTTTCCAATTCCAACTCCAGCGTATAAAACTTTTGCATCTTTTCCTAAGGCATGTTTTTTAAATTTCTCCATCCAAATAACATCATAATTATTTGGATTTTCTGGTAGTTTTACTACGCGTACAATGACAAAAAAATACTGACTATTTTTGTCAATACATACAAACTGGGGGTGTTTTTTTAATTTGCTATTTATAGCTATGAATTCAAACCCTCGAGACTCCAAATCTTTTCCTACGTGATTCATTGCTAAATTGTGCATTTCTTGTTCAGAGAGTGATTTACGCATGACACAAAAATACAAAAAGCCTAGTATACGACTAGGCTTTGTTAGTTAATTGAATTATAAATTTTATCCTCCAAAATCGTCGAACCGGATATGCTCATCAGGAATTCCAAAATCTTCACCCATTTTCTGAACTGCTTTATTCATCAGCGGTGGACCACAGAAATACAACTCAATGTCTTCTGGCGTTTCATGATGATTTAAGTAGTTATCTATAACACAATTGTGTATAAAACCCACAAAGCCATCACCTGGAGAATCAATATCAACTTTAACTTTCCAATTGTCTTCTTCCAATGGCTCTGAAAGAGCTAAATAGAATTTAAAATTTGGAAAATCTTTTTCTAATTGTTGAAAATGGTCAAGGTAGAAAAGTTCTCTTTTTGAGCGTCCACCATACCAATAAGAAACTTTCCTTCCAGTCTTTAAAGTTTTAAATAAATGATATAAATGAGAACGCATTGGAGCCATTCCAGCACCCCCGCCAATATATAGCATCTCAGAATCACTTTCATTAATAAAAAACTCACCGTAGGGACCTGATATAGTTACCTTATCCCCAGGCTTTTGTGCAAAAATATAAGATGATGCCACTCCAGGATTTACATCCATCCATCCGTTTTTTGAACGATCCCATGGAGGAGTTGCAATTCTTACGTTCAACATAATTTCACGCCCTTCGGCAGGATAAGATGCCATTGAGTAAGCCCGTTCAACTGTGTCAGAATTTTTCATTATTAGTGGCCATAGACCAAATTTATCCCATTCCGTTTTGAATTTTTCAGGATCATCGTGTTCTTCAGGATGGGCAGTAATGTCAATATCTTTATAATTAATTTCACATGGCGGAATCTCTATTTGAATATAACCACCTGCTTTGTAACCCATATCTTCTGGAATTTCAACAACAAATTCCTTAATAAAGGATGCAACATTGTAGTTCCTTACGACTTTAGCCTCCCATTTTTTAATACCAAAAACTTCTTCAGGAATAGTAATTTCCATATCCTGTTTAACTTTAACTTGACAGGAAAGTCTAGCTCCTCCTTTTAATTCTTTTCGTGAAAAATGAGGTGTTTCTGTTGGTAGTGCTTCTCCTCCGCCTGATAGTACATGACATTCGCACTGAATACATGTTCCTCCACCTCCACAAGCCGATGGTAAAAATATTTTTTGATTTCCAAGAGTTGAAAGTAAAGTACTACCCGATGCAACTTCTATCTCACGCTCACCATTGATTAATATTTTAACAGGACCTGACGGAGATAGTTTTTGTTTAACAAATAAAAGTAAGCTAATAAGTAACAATGCAATTATTAAGAAAGCTACTACGGTAGCAATAACGGTTCCAGAGGTATTGGCTGCTAATATAATCATGTTAATTTTCATTATTTGTGTTGATTACAATTTCTTTATCCTTTTCAATAATAGGCTCTTCTAATTTATTTTCGACTGTTGTAGAATTTTCGGTAGTGGGTTCGTCACCTCCAGTAAGCATTCCTCCAAAACTCAGGAAACCTATTCCCATTAAACCTGTAACAATAAAAGTGATTCCTAACCCACGGAGTGGTCCAGGAACATTAGAATACCTAATTTTTTCTCTGATTGCAGCAATAGCTAAAATTGCTAAAAACCATCCAATACCTGACGATATTCCATAATTTACAGCTAATCCAAATGTTGCGATTTCACGGGATTGCATGAATAATGAACCTCCTAAAATAGCACAATTAACCGCAATTAATGGTAAAAATATACCTAACGAATTGTATAATGAAGGAGAAAATTTTTCTACAATAATTTCAACTAATTGTACCATTGTAGCTATCGTAGCTATAAACATAATAAAAGATAGAAACCCTAAATCGTAATCAGAAAACTCTTCTCCTAGCCATGATAAAGCTCCCGGTTGTAGTAAATATTGATCTAGTAACCAATTCAGCGGAACAGTTATGGCTAATACAAATATAACTGCCGCCCCTAAACCAACAGCGGTTGCTACTTTTTTTGATACTGCTAAATATGAGCACATTCCCAAGAAAACAGCAAAAACCATATTATCAATAAAAATAGACTTAAAAAATAATTCAATATGTTCGATCATCATTTTTATTTAAGTTTTTAGTTCTCAATTAGTTCTTTATTCTTACTCCTTTGTAACCATATGATTAGACCAACAATAATTAGAGCCATTGGAGGCATTAACATGAAACCATTATTTTCATAACCAGTAGAATATAAACCAGTTTTTTCGATTGGATCTCCCAAGACAGAAAACCCAAATAATGTTCCAGATCCTAAAAGTTCTCTAAAAAATCCAACCACCAAAAGAATAACAGCATAACCAAATGCATTTCCTATACCGTCTAGAAATGCTCTCCATGGTCCATTACCCAGAGCAAAAGCTTCAAAACGACCCATTATTATGCAATTTGTTATAATTAATCCAACGAAAACAGATAGTGTTTTACTTAGTTCATATGCAAAGGCTTTTAATACTTGATCAACAATAATAACTAAAGAAGCTACTACTATAAGTTGAACTATAATCCTTATTTTAGATGGAATTATATTTCTTATTAAAGAAATTACTACATTTCCAATTCCCAATACAAATAAAACAGCAATACCCATTACTAGCGATGCTTTTAGCTCAGCAGTAATTGCTAGGGCAGAACATATACCTAGTACTTGAATCGTTATTGGGTTATTGTCTGATAAAGGATCAGTGATCAACTTGGCGTCTTTTTTTGATATTATACCCATACTAATTAATTTGATTTTTTAAATTTTTAAAAAAAGGCAAGTATAACTTTAAATCTGATTTTATCATTGCAGAAACGCCATCACCAGTGATTGTTGCACCGGCAAGTGCATCAACTTCATAATCATCTTTATCAATATTTTTAGGGTCATTGTTTCCTTTAGCAACAGTAATTCCTTTAAATTCACCTGATTCAGTCAATAATTTTTCTCCATAAAAATCATCCATAAAATAGCGCTGTTTTATATTGGCACCTAAGCCAGGTGTTTCCCCTTTATGATCAAAATATGCGCCTCTGATAACCATATCTTCATCCATTGATATATAACCCCATATAGCATCCCATAATCCTTTGCCTCTAATTGGGGCTATGTAAAACTTTTCGCCTTGCTTTTCGCCAATAAAAAGGGGTAGGTCTCTTTTTTGACCATTTTTTGCTTTTGCCTGCTCTTTTTTTACATCTATTAGATATGCTTCATTATTTTCAACTGATCCACCATTAGCATCTAAAACAAGCTGTTTGGTAATATATTTTGAAAATTCTAAAGCGGCTTTATCAGTACTTACAAAAACAATATCATTTTCTCCATTTTCGTTAATACCCATTGCATAAAGTATATTTTGCTGCTTTTCCATTCGTTCATTCTCTTTGATGTTTGGTTTCAGAGATGAGGCTGTGAAAGCTAATAATGAACCAACCACAATAACCATCCCAATAGCAAAAAGTATTGTATATTTATTACTATCTGTATTAATACTCATCTTAAGCAGTTTTTACTTTTATTCTTTTCATTCTTCTTTTTACATTTCCTTGGATAACATAATGGTCTATGGTAGGGGCAAAAACGTTCATTAATAATATAGCCAAGAAAACTCCTTCTGGATAGGCAGGATTAAAAACACGAATCATTATTGATATAAATCCAATTAAAAATCCATATATCAATTTACCTTTATTTGTTTGTGAAGCCGTAACTGGGTCAGTAGCCATATAAACTGCTCCAAAAAGAATACTTCCAATGATTAAGTGTTGCCAAAAAGGAACATTCATTAACCCATAAAACTTGCTAGTTGGACTGATCAGTCCTGAATCTACTATGCCATTAAAAATTAATCCCATAGCTATCGCTCCAATTAAAGTACTTAAAATAATTCTCCAACTACCAACTTTAGTGAATATTAAAAATAAAGCACCAAATATTATTAATAATTTTGATGTTTCTCCAATTGATCCAGGTATCAATCCAAAAAACATATCTGCGTAACTATAAACAACGTCTTGGCTTTGAGCATAGCTTCCTAGTATTGTTTCGCCTGAAATTGCATCCGCTGTTCCTGCGCGCTCAACAGCACCATGGACCCATACTTTATCTCCGCTCATCCAAGTAGGATACGCAAAAAATAAAAATGCTCGAATAGTTAATGCAGGGTTTAAAATATTCATACCTGTTCCTCCAAAAACTTCTTTACCAATTACAACCCCAAAAGCTACAGCTATAGCTAGCATCCATAGTGGAAGATCAACAGGCACAATTAACGGCACCAACATTCCAGTAACAAGATACCCCTCTTCAACCTCGTGTCCTTTGATGACTGCAAATATAAATTCTATTAAAAGTCCCACTCCATATGATACAATTAGCAATGGGACAACTTTCCAAGCTCCAATGATAAGATTATCCAAGGTCCAGAAGCTGTTGCCAAGAAATCCGTTAGAAGCTTCAATTGCGCCTGTAGCTAAATAATGTTGATATCCAGCATTAAAAATTCCGAAAATCAAACATGGTACCATCGCCATAATTACAGTATTCATTGTACGCTTTAAATCATCAGCAGCTTTAATATGAGTGCCATTTTTAGTTGTCTCGTTTGGCAAATACAAAAATGTATGAATTGCATTAAAAGCCGGAGCCATCTTTGTTCCCTTATATTTTTCTTTTAAATTATGTAAATTTGACTTTAGACCCATAATTATCCTATTTCTTTAAACATTAAATCTAAACCTTCTCTAATTATTTTTTGGTGTGGTTGTTTGGAAACACAAACAAATTCAGTAAGCGCAAAATCTTCTGGAGCGACTTCATACATTCCTAAAGCTTCCATTTCGTCTAAATCTTTATACATACAAGCTTTTAATATTTGTAAAGGGTAAATATCAAGAGGAAAAACTTCTTCGTATGAGCCAGTTAAAACAAACGCTCTATGTTCCCCGTTAGTGTTTGTAGTTAAATCGTATTTTTTATTTGGCATCAACCATGAGAAGGTAAGAGCTCTTGAAGTTGATACCTTATCGAAAATAGGTTTATTCCAACCAAAAAATTCATAATCGTCACCTTCTGGTATAACTGTAATTACATCACTGTAAAAATCCAGAAAACCGTCTGGCTTAATTTCTTTACCAGTTAAAACATTACCAGAAATTATTCTAACCTTAGCATCCTTTTGAATGCCACGATCATATATCATAGTGGAAACTTCACATCCCATTCGTGTTTTTAAATACCTTGGTTCTTGAATTTTTGAACCGACAAGGGCAACTGTCCGTTGGGCATTAAATTTTCCTGTTAATAATAACTCTCCAATAATAATTAAATCTTGTGGATTTATTGTCCACACTGTTTCACCTTTATTAACTGGATCAACTTTATTTATTAGTGTTCCTACATTACCAGATGGATGTGGACCACTTACATTATGAATAGTAATATTTTGAAGGTCCATAAAAGGAGAATTACTTCCTTTTAAAACCCCTACGTGAACTTCACCACCGGTGAGTTTTGAAATTGCTGTTAATGCAGCTTGTAACTCTTGTTTTTTTGACTGTAAAGTGAAATTATAGTCTACAGCTAGTGGAGCTGAAGCATGAGCTGAAATAAATATAGCTTTAGGTCTGCTATCGGGATTTGCTATAATGTCATAGGGACGTTGCTTTAAGAAAGGCCAACAACCAGACTTTAATAGATATTCTTTAATTTTTTCAGCACTGACATTGTTTAAATCAAGCTTCTTGTGAGTCTTAAATTTAATTTTTTTGTCTGCTTTAATTTTTATTTCGAGAATTCGACGCTTTTCTCCTCTTGAGACCTCAATTACTTCACCTGACACAGGTGAAGTGATTTTCATTGAATCATTTGATTTATCAAAAAACACAGTATCACCTGCGTTAATCTTATCACCAACCTTAACGATTAATTTTGGAATTAAGCCATGAAAATCTTCAGGTCTAACAGAGTAGTAATTACTATTTATTGCAGCTGAGATTGACTTGGTTGCCAAACCTAATAAGCTGATGTTAAGACCTTTTTTAATTCGGATGTCTTTTGACATAAATATTTAGCTGTTGGAGTTTAAATATTAAGACCGTGCAAATTTACAAATAATACACCCATTAAACACAAAATTTAATTGGATTTTTTTGTTAAAATTTTAAAATCATTAGAGCGATAATTTTTAACTATATTTACTGTCGTTTTTTATGCAAATGAAAAAATATTTATCACTTTGTTTTTTAATTTTAACCAACTTATTGCTTGTTAGCCAAGCGATTGAAGTAAATCCTCCAGGCGATATTAAAACAATAAGTTTTGGAACATCAGATAATGCCTATGGTTTACCAATAGTTAATTTGAACGAAAAACTATACCTAGAGTTTGACGTATTGAATAACCTAGAAGAAGACTTTTATTATACTATTGAACATTTTGATTATGACTGGACACCATCACAACTAATGAAAACAGAATACTTATCAGGGATGGATAATCTTCGTATAGTAAACTATATTAATTCTTTTAATACCTATCAAATTTATTCACACTATGAACTTGAAATACCTAACTCACAAACACGTTTAAAAGTTTCAGGTAATTATATAATAAAAATTTATGATGACTACGATGATTTGGTATTTAGCAGAAAATTTATGGTAATGGAATCAAAAGCAAATATTGGTGTCCAGGTAAGAAGATCTAGAAATGTATCTCTAATAAATGAAACTCAATCAGTTGATTTTATAATTTCACCAAAAGAGGATAACTTTATTAACCCAATTGAAACAATTAAGACAATAGTTGTTCAAAATAATAATTTAAAAACTGCTTTGTACAGTCTAAAACCACAGTATATTTTAGGAAATGAGTTGGTCTATAGGTCTATAGATGAATCTCTTTTTTGGGGTGGAAATGAATATTTATTTTTTGAAAATAAAGACGTTAGAAGTGCCAACTTAGGAGTTCAATACATCGATTTACAAGAATTGTATCACGGTTACTTGTATACTGATATTGAAAGATATAGACAAAAATACACTTATAATCCAGATATAAATGGGGGATATAAAGTTAATATTCTTGATAGAAATGAGCCAAAAATTGAAGCAGACTATACCTATATTCATTTTACATTAATGTGTGAAGAGCTAAAAAACAGTTCAGTATATGTTTATGGTGGTTTCAATAATTTTTCAACTAATTATGAAAATAAAATGTCTTATAATAGTAAAAGAAATGTTTATGAAGCAACACTATTGATGAAACAAGGTTTTTATAATTACAAATATGTTGTTCTCGATAGTGATAAAAATTTTAACGAGGGAGCAATAAGTGGAAATTTTGATGAAACTGAAAATAATTTCAAAGTCATGGCTTATTACAGAGATTTAGGAGCTAGATATGACAGACTAATTGGAATGGGAGAAGCAAGTTCTATTGAAATGACAAATTAATATCTCAAGATGATTCAACTAATTACTGATGGAATAAAAATTTCTGTTCAATCAAACTTTGAGGGAAGTTATTTTGATGGGGAGTCTTTAAAATTTGCTTTTAAATATCTGATTGAAATTGAAAACAACAATCCATATTCTGTTCAATTGATGTCTAGAAAATGGAATGTTTTGGATGCTTTAAATATCGTTGAAATAGTAGAAGGCGAAGGAGTTATAGGAAAAAAACCTATAATTAAATCTTTTAATTCATACAGGTACAATTCGGGATGTTTACTTCATTCACCTATTGGAGCAATGAATGGTCTTTACAAAATGATTCGTCTTACGGACAATCACGAATTTGATGTGCAAATTCCAAATTTTAAACTATATTCAAAATTTGCTCAAAATTAATATCAGTTCATTTATGGCTGATTCAGTCATAAATTGTAATTTTATAATTAAACTTTATTTTATTTATGGGAAAAGGATTTTTTAAAGTACCAAGCGCTAAAAACGAAACTGTTCTTTCATATGCACCTGGATCACAAGAAAGAAAAAATATACTCAATACATATAAAAAAATGTATGACAGTAGCGTAGAAGTTCCAATGTATATTAACGGTGAGTATGTAAAAACAGGTAAAACCCATACAATGAGTCCACCTCATGATCACCAACATATTGTAGGCAAATATCATGTTGCAGATAAAAGTCATGTTGAATCTGCAATTAATACTGCTCTTAAGGCAAAAGAAAAATGGTCTGAACTAGCTTGGGAACAACGAGCTGCAATTTTCCTAAAAGCAGCAGAACTAATTGCTGGTCCGTATCGTTCAAAAATTAATGCGGCCACTATGATTGCACAATCTAAAACTGTACACCAAGCAGAAATTGATGCTGCATGTGAGTTTATTGACTTCTTAAGATTCAATGTTGAATTCATGACCAAGATATACTCAGACCAACCCAAAAGCACAAGTGATACTTGGAATAGAATTGAGTACCGTCCATTAGAAGGTTTTACTTATGCTATTACACCTTTTAATTTTACTGCTATCGCAGGAAACCTTCCTGCCTGTATGGCACTCATGGGTAATGTAGTCGTTTGGAAGCCAAGTGATAGTCAAATTTATTCTGCAAAAATAATTTTAGAAATTTTTGAAGAGGCAGGAGTTCCACCAGGTGTTATAAATGCTGTTTTTGGTGATCCTGTTATGATTACAGAAACAATACTTTCAAATCCTAAATTCTCTGGACTTCATTTCACAGGATCAACCTTTGTTTTTAAAGAGTTATGGAAACAAATAGGTGTTAATATACACAATTATAATACCTATCCCAGAATCGTTGGAGAAACAGGTGGTAAAGACTTTATTATTGCGCATAAATCCGCAAATCCAAAACAAGTTGCTACTGGTATTATAAGAGGAGCCTTTGAATTTCAAGGGCAAAAATGTAGTGCAGCATCAAGAGCCTATTTACCAAAAACAATGTGGAAGGAAATTGAAACACTGTTAGCTAAAGATCTGAGTTCAGTTAAAATGGGAACTCCTGAAGATTTGTCAAATTTTGTAACTGCTGTAATTCATGAAGGGTCCTTTGACAAAATTGTTGGATATATTGAAAATGCAAAGAAGAATAAAGGTGTCGAAATTATATTTGGAGGAAAATATGATAAAACTATTGGATATTTCATTGAGCCAACATTGCTATTGACCACCAATCCAAATTACGAAACAATGCATACTGAACTTTTTGGACCAGTTATTACTGTATATCTATACGAAGATAAAGAGTTTGAAAAAACACTATCACTGGTTAATAAAACTAGTGATTATGCTCTTACTGGTGCTGTTTTTTCTGCTGATAGGTATGCAATTGAAACAGCTACAAAAGTATTGAAAGATTGTGCGGGTAATTTCTACATTAATGATAAACCAACTGGAGCAGTTGTTGGTCAACAACCATTTGGTGGTGCAAGAGCTTCGGGTACAAATGATAAAGCAGGATCAGCACTAAACTTATTACGTTGGGTATCTCCAAGACTTATTAAAGAAACATTTATAAGTCCTGAAAACTATAGATATCCATTTCTAGACTAAAAAAAAAGTCGCTCAAATAGCGGCTTTTTTTTAATTTTTTTTCTAATCAAATATTGCTGTTTCACCAAGTTTAACTTGCTGAGCATTATATACGTCGTAAGACGGCGAATTCACAAAACTATTTCCACCTGAATCAGTCCAATCTCGTGTGTAAGAATTCTTAACATAAACAATAATACTTAAATCATCGTGATCTGACGTATCGATATTAGTTGGAAGATCTAGTCCAGTTATAGTTCGTGTAAAAACACCTCCTGAAAGTGTGTAAGATGCAGGGATAACATCACCTGCACCATCAGATATGACTTCTCTAACTATGTAGTTGTGAACATAATCCGGGCCGGAGTTAGATCCATATTGAGGAGAGCTAGGTGCAGTATCTGAACCTTCAATTAAAAGAATAACTAATTGTAACTCTTCACTTGGTGTAGCATTAAATCCGACACCAATTTCAATATCTAATTTTCCACCAACTATTGCAGCGTCGGCTGAAAGTCCTAATGTCGGGGTTTCAGAGAGTTTGTTATTTATTTGCCCCATGCCGTAATTCCAATCTATAGAAGTGCCATTTAAAAAAATTGTAGGAAATATATAAATGTTGTAATAATTTGACCAAAAAGAAGTTCCAGGTGTCTGCATAGGATCAGAATATTGTGGTATTCCGGAATGATAAGCAGCACCCATGATAATATTTGGGTTGGACTCAACTGCCTGTTGAAGATAATATGCGCCCTGTGGACAAGATGAACACCATGTGCCTGTAGCTTCTTCTAACAAAACTTTTTGAGTATAATTAGATGGAGCCAAGCCAGGTGAAAAAGAGGACGTATCACTAAATTCAGATGGAGTAACTACATCAAAAGACAATGTATTAGAAGTTAAGTTCTCATATGTAGCAACAAAATCATAGGTTCCTTCTTCTTGAAACACAAAAGGATTAACCTCAACAATATTACCATTAACAAACACACTAACTAAATCAGTTACAAGGTTGTCAGATTGGTCTCTGACGGTAAAAAATCCAGCCTCATTAGTATTATAAACAGTTTTGTTAAAAAAAAGAGTGATTTCAGTAATTGAATTGTCACCTCCACCATTATTAGGGGGTGTAGTTGGAGAACTATCATCTCCACCAGAACAAGCAAAAATTAAACTGCAAAAAGTGAAGTAAAAAGCTCTTTTTAAATTGTTCATAATATCATTTTTGATTAAAATTCTTTAGTTAATATGTGTAAAAATAGTTTACAAACATAATTATATTTTTTTAAAAAATTGTAAATTCGGTGTCTTCAAATAAATTTAATAAATGAAAATTAATATTATTACACTTTTCATAATCTTGTGCGGATTTACATACGGCCAAGAGATGCTACCAAATATAGAATTGAAAACTTTGTCTAACTCAACAATTTCAACTCAAAAAATTGCTTCTGAAAATGAATTAATTATCATATCACTATGGGCCACATGGTGTGTACCATGTAAAAATGAATTGGATGCGGTTTCAGATTTATACCAAGACTGGATAGATGAAACAAATGTAATTTATTATGCAGTGTCCATTGATGACTCAAGAACATCAAATAGAATAAAACCAATGATTAATGGAAAAGACTGGGATTTTGAAATCTTACTTGACCAAAATAGTGATTTGAAAAGAGCATTTGGAATTAGTACTGTTCCATATACAGTAATTGTCAAAGACCAAAAGGTTGTTTATAAGCACATGGGCTATACTCCTGGATATGAAGAAGAACTTTATAATGAACTTTTAAAATACAGTAATTGACCTTTCTTTAAACTAAAAATTTTTACTATTGAAAAAAACTATTTTAACTATAATTTTTACTTACTCTGGTTTGATATTTGGTCAAGAACCAAGTCAGTCTTCTTATTTTGCTCCGGTTTTAGATAATTTAAGTTTCAGTTTTGAATCAATTTCTCAGTGGTATTTAAACGATTCCTATGTAGATAGTCAAGGAGTTAACTCTATTGGAGACGAGAAATTAAGAACTACCAATTATTTGAGATTAGACTATTCGTTAGATGATAACTTTTCAGCCGGGCTTCAACTAGAAAGTTATGCGCCTGAGAACCTATTAAACATGAGCAACCTATACAATAAAGATTTAGGAATCGCTACTTACTACTTACAATATCAAAAGAAAGGTACTTCTTTAACTCTTGGACATTTCTACGAACAATTTGGAAGTGGATTAATTTTAAGATCATGGGAAGACCGCTTTCTTGGTATAAATACTGCCCTCAGAGGGATAAGACTTAAATTTAATTTAACTGAAAATGTTAGCTTGACTACCTTGTACGGAAGACAAAGAAAAGGATTTGAAATTTCAAAAGGAGATATTTTTGGTGTCAACAGTGAGATTAATATTTCGAATATTTTTAATGTTTCTGGTCAAGGAAATTTCACAGCTGGATTTAGTTATGTCAGCAAAAATGAAACCTATGAAAGGATTCAAAATGAATCTGAAATGGAAATACCTGAAATGGTAAATGCCTTCTCATCAAGAATTAATTTTGCTCACAAAAATTTTTACACTAACATTGAATACGTAGCTAAAAGTAAAGATTTAAGACTAAATGTAATTAGTGCTGCGAATGGAGCTTCTTTTTCAGAGAGCAAAACTTTTAAAGGAAACGCACTTCTTTGGACAGTTGGGTATAGCCAAAAAGGGTTTGGATTAAGTTATAATTTTAGAAGGTTGGAGAACATGCGCTGGTTCTCTGAGAGATCCTATAGTTATACTGTCACTAATCAAACAAATCAGCTAAGTATAAATTATTTACCTGCTCTGGTCAAACAACACGATTATAGTTTAGCAAATATTTACCTATACCAAACACTGCCAGGACTTATGGTTGAAAATTATCAAGATCCACTTATCAAAGCAGGAGAAATTGGTCAATCCATAGACCTTTTCTATAAGTTTAAAAAGGGAAGCATCATAGGTGGAAAATATGGTACTAAAGTTAATTTAAATATGTCGTATTGGGCTGGACTTGAGACAAAATACAATGATCCTGACCCAGCCGATTATGTTACAAGTGATAATTTAACTTATGAAAGTGACTTTTTAAATTTTAAAAACAAATTATATTCAGATCTAAATCTTGAAATTCGAAAAAAATGGAACAGAAAACTAAGTTCTATTTTTACTTACATAAATTTATTTTATGATAAGGCATATTTAGAAACTGGATTTTACGATAAAGTGCGTGCATGGATTGGAGTTGTTGATAATACATATAAATTTGGTCGTGGTAAATCATTTAGATTAGAACTTCAACACCTATCAACAAATGACGATGCGCGAAATTGGGTTGGAGGTACGGCTGAATTTTTCTTTAACTCAAAATTTGGTTTATACATTAATGATTCCTTCAATTACGAGGAATCAAATAATCCAGTAGACACAAAAGTTCACTTTTATAATACTGGTTTTAGTTATGCTAAAGGGGCTTCCAGACTATCAATTAATTATGGGAGACAAAGAGGTGGTCTTTTATGTGTTGGTGGTATTTGTAGACAGGTTAGCCCAAACTCAGGACTTACATTAAATTTTACAACTTCATTTTAATAAGGCTAAATAGCTAAGTGAACCAATTTTTTAGTTTCAAAAAAAGAATCTTTTAGATAACTATTTAGATTATAAATAGTACTCTTGGGGAAAGATTTTAATTCGTCTTGCAAATTACCCCCTTTTAAATATAGAATTCCATTTTCAATTTCATGAATACTTTTACTTTTAATGTTATTCTTAACCCATTTAAAAAACAAAGGCATTCTTGTGACAGCTCTACTCACTATAAAATCGTACTTATCATTAATATTCTCAGCACGAATAGTTTGGCATGTCACATTTTTTAATTTTAATTCATTAGCAATGGCTTGAACAACTTTGATTTTTTTTCCTATACTATCAATAAGGTGAAAATTTGTAGTAGGAAAAAAAATTGCCAGCGGAATTCCAGGAAATCCACCACCTGTTCCTACATCTAAAACATTTGATCCACGTTTAAATTTTACAATCTTAGCAATAGATAGTGAGTGCAGAACATGTTTAATGTAAAGAAATTCAAGATCTTTCCTTGAGATTACATTTATTTTTTTATTCCAATTCCAGTATAGGTTTTCTAAAAGCTCAAATTGCTTCTTTTGAGTTTGATTTAAATCTGGAAAAATTTTTAGGATTAAATCCATAAAATATCATTTCGGTAAAAATAGTTATTTAAATTCTGAAAATAATTAAGATTAAATCAACAAAACATCATTTTGATAAAAATTGTTATAAATTTCATAAAAAAATGTTTGCTTTGATAGTCTGATTAATTAATTAATTATATTTGAATCTAATTAATATGTAATGATTAAACCTTCTGTAAAATTCCCCAGAAAAGATTCTATTAATTTCTTCAAGACCCTAAACTCCAGAGTAAATAACTACTTTAAAGAAAACAACATAAAACGAACAGGTAACTGGAAAATATGGGTAAAAACTATTGTAATGTTCAGCTTATTTTTAGTGCCATATTTTTTGATTTTGACAATTTCAATGTCTATATGGTTTCAATTAATACTAATATTAATTATGGGAATTGGAATGGCTGGAGTTGGAATGAATGTAATGCATGATGGCAATCATGGATCATATTCGAAAAAAAAATGGGTGAATAAACTTATGGGGAGTAGTATTTATATCCTTGCTGGAAATGTTTATAACTGGAAGGTACAACATAATGTACTTCATCACACATATACCAATATTCATGGACATGATGAGGATTTAGATGCTGGTCGCATACTAAGATTTTCAAAACATGCAAAATGGAAATGGTTTCACAGATTTCAGCACTATTATTCAATTTTGTTATACGGACTGTTGACTATTAATTGGGCAATCACAACTGATTTTGTTCAAATGAAACGTTATATGAAAAGAAAATTAGCACACGGTAAACTTCCTAATCCTTTTATTAATTGGAGCACCTTGATATTGACTAAAGCTGTTTATATGCTTATTTGGATAGCAATACCAATTTTAGTTCTGAAATTGGTTTGGTGGAAAATATTAATTGGTTTCTTTTTGATGCACTACATAGCTGGATTGATATTAAGTGTAATTTTCCAATTAGCACATGTAATGGATGAAGCTGATATGCCTTTACCTCAAGAAGATGGAACTCTTAAAAATACATGGGCAATTCACCAACTAATGACCACTGTAAACTTTTCACCAAAAAATAAATTTATAAGATGGTTTACTGGTGGGTTAAATTATCAGGTTGAACATCACATTTTCCCAAATATATCGCATATTCACTATTCGAAAATTGCTGATATAGTTAAAAGAACAGCTAAAGAATTTAATCTTCCATACAACGAATTTCAAAGTACAAGAAAAGCAATTATTGCTCATTTTAACTACCTAAAGCTTATGGGCGCAAAACCTATTTTAAAAGTTTAAAAGTACAAATGAATAAATTACTTTCTGAAAGAATATCAAATATGGCTACCTCTGCTACACTAGCCATGGCTGCAAAAGCAAGAGAACTTAAAAATGAAGGCAAAGATATTATTGGACTTAGCCTTGGAGAGCCTGATTTTAATACCCCTGATTTCATTAAAGATGCAGCTAAACAAGCTATTGATGATAATTACAACTCTTACACACCTGTTGATGGTTATGCAAAACTGAAACAAGCAATAATAAAAAAATTCAGTCGTGATAATAATATTAATTATTCCCCTACGCAGATTGTTGTTTCAACTGGTGCAAAACAATGCCTAGCAAATGTTGCTCTAGTTTTATTAAACAAAGGGGATGAAGTTATTTTACCTTGCCCATATTGGGTAAGTTATGCAGATATTGTTAAACTTTCGGAAGGAGTTCCTGTTGAAGTAAAAACTTCAATTGAAACAAATTTTAAAATGACCCCTTCTCAACTTGAAGAGGCTATTACACCAAAAACAAAAATGATATGGTTCAGCTCACCATGCAACCCAAGTGGATCAGTTTACAGTTCTAAAGAATTAAGATTATTGGCGGATGTACTACAAAAATATCCTAATATATACGTTGTTTCGGATGAAATCTATGAACATATCAATTATGGAGATGGCCATGCAAGTATGGGTGCATTTAAAGATATGTATAATCGTACAATTACTGTAAATGGTGTCTCAAAAGCATTTGCAATGACTGGTTGGCGTATTGGATATTTAGGAGCTCCTGAAAAAATTGCCAGAGCATGTAATAAAATGCAAGGTCAAATCACTAGCGGGGCCAATTGTATAGCACAAAGAGCGGTTATCACTGCACTTGAAGCATGTCCAAGTAAAGTAGATTATATGATTGATGAGTTTAAATCTAGGAGAGATTTAATACTCAAACTTCTCTCAGAAATCAAAGGTTTCAAGTGTAATAAACCCGAAGGTGCTTTTTATCTTTTTCCAGATATATCCTATTTTTTTGGAAAGACATTTAGAGGAAATAAAATTGCAAATGCATCTGATTTATCATTATTCCTTTTAGAGGAAGCATTAGTGGCAACTGTAACAGGTGATGCATTTGGTAATCCAAACTGCATTAGAATTTCGTATGCAGCTTCTAAAGAACAAATAATTGAAGCCGTATTAAGGATAAAATCTGTCCTTAAATAATAATTTTATCGGTTTCGCCAGAAAAATGGAGTAAATAAAATTAAAACAGTAAACAACTCAAGTCGACCAATAAGCATTAAAAATGATGCCCACCATTTACCAATTGATGGCAAATTAAAGAAATTATTAGCTGGTCCAAATTCACCAAGTGCTGGACCAACATTCCCTAAACTAGACGCAGCTACACCAATTGCTGATTCAAAATCAATTCCAATTATGGCAAAACCAAGTGCCCCAATAATAAATGATAACATATATAAAATAAAAAAACCTAAAACATTGAAAACGATATCTCCCGAGACAGCTTTTGTATTATACCTTACCGGAACAACTGCATTGGGATGTAATGAACGTTTAAATTCCATAAAACCATTTCTTATAAGTAAAAGGTGTCTAACAACTTTTACTCCACCAGAAGTACTTCCGGCAGATCCACCCAAAAACATCAATCCAAAGAAAAATACTAATAAAAATGGTGTCCATGTAGTAAAGTCTGCACTAATAAATCCAGTAGTTGTTACTATAGAAATTACTTGAAATAGACCATGTCTTAAAGAGGCTTCTACTTCCCCAAATACCATTGGATGTAATAGATCAGATGGATGTTTTAAAGAAGAATCAATACATATAAAAGTAAAAGCTGTTAAAGTAAATATTATAATAAATTTTAGATAAAGTTTAAATTCTTCATCTTTAATAATCTTCCGAATATTGCCTTTAAACCCAAAATAACTCAAAACAAAATTAGCACCTGCTAAAAACATAAATAAAGTTATTATATATTGAATTAAAGGTGTATCGTTCCAATATGAAATACTATTATTTTTTGTTGAAAAACCACCTGTAGAAAGTGTACTCATAGAGTGATTAAGAGCATCAAAAAAAGACATACCAGCAAAATCTAATAAAACTGTTTCAGCAGCAGTATATCCAAAATAAATAAGCCAGAGTCGTTTTGCTGTATCAGTAATTCTCGGGTGAAGTTTATCTGTACTTGGACCTGGTGCTTCAGCAGCAAATAGTTGCATACCACCAATACCTAATAAAGGTAAAATTGCTATTGCTAAAACAATTATCCCCATACCCCCGATCCAATGGGTTAAACTTCTCCAAAATAAAATCCCGTATGGAAGTGATTCGATATTCTCCAAAATACTTGATCCAGTTGTAGTATATCCTGAAATTGTTTCAAAAAATGCATTTGTGAAATTAGGTATAGCACCGGTTAGTATATAAGGTATAGTCCCTGAAACAGCCATTACAATCCACCCAAAAGTAACTACAATATATCCTTCTCTTTTATTCATTTCCTTAGAAAAATCTTTAGAAAGTAACATCAATATCAACCCAACTGATAAAACTATAGTACCTGAAAGAATTAAGGATTGTGTTACACCATCATCATATATAAAACTTAGTAATGAGGAGAGAAACATAAAGCTACCATTAAAAAGTAGCAGAATACTAAAAAAATAAATAATAATTTTGAAATTGAGTTTCATGTCTGATATTTAATAGAACAAACTTTCAACTTTTTTTATTGATTGTGGTAAACAACAAACTACAACACGATCACCGGCTTGTATTTTAAAATCACCAAGTGCAATAATACCATCATTTTTTCTTATCACGCCACCTATTATAGCTGATCTTGGAAAATCAATATTTTTTATATGTAAACCACAAACCTTTGAAGCCTCTTTAACAACAAATTCTAAAAGCTCCGCTTCCATGTTTACTAATTTAGTCATTGCAACCACTTCCCCTTTTCTTATGTATCTAAAAATACTATTAGCTGCTAAGAGTTTTTTATTTATAAGTGTATCTACGCCAATTGATTGAGACAACTCAAAATAGTCCATATTTTCTACAAGAGCTATTGTTTTATTAACACCCTTTGACTTGGCAACTAAACAGGACATTATATTTGTTTCAGAATTACCAGTTACTGAAATTAAAGCATCCATATCTCTAAGGTTCTCTTCTTCCAAGAGCTCGATATTTCTACCATCCCCATTAATTACTAATGCATCTGTAAGCATATCTGCAAGTTCAATTGCGCGAGATTTTGACTTCTCGACAATTTTTATATTAAATCCGCTTTTAGCTAATTCATTAGCACTAATTGAACCTATTTGTCCTCCTCCAAGAATCATTATATTCTTAATTTGAGTTTTTTGTTTACCCGTTAACTTACATAACTCCTCATCTCCACCTTTTGAAGTTATAAAAACGACACGATCACCATCTAAAAAAACTGTATCGCCCCTAGGAATGACAGTTGCTCTTGATCCTTTTCTTTGAATAGCAATAGGAATAAAATGAATATCAGATAACAGCTCAGCCGCTAATTTTACTGGCTTATTGATAATATCAGCTTCTGGTGAAAGTGTTAAACCAAGCATTGTTAGAGCACCATCTTCAAACTCGTACGTATCATTGAAAACAGATTGACTCATAAGCAACTCAATTTCAGAGGCAGCTAAAGATTCAGGTGAAATTAACTCATCAATGCCCAAGTTTTCAAACCCTAGTTCTGCTTTATTTTGAATAAACTCAGTATTTGATATTCTAGCAATTGTTTTTTTAGCACCAAGTTGTTTTGCTAAAACACAAGAGGTAATATTTGAGGTTTCAGAAGAAGTAACAGTAATAAATAAATCTGCATTAGAAATATTTGAAGCTTTTAAAACTGATACAGATGTGATGTCCCCTGCTACAACTTTTATATCTAGGTGAGTCTCAGCATATGACAAACGTTCTTTGTCTAAGTCAATTAGTGTGATCTCTTGAGATTCATATGACAAAAGCTTTGCTAAGTGAAACCCAACTTCTCCTGCCCCTGCAATAATAATTTTCATTAATTAAGAAATTAATTGATGTGTAAATATAGTTTATTTTTAGGGATTTGTCTTTGAATTGTATTTCTTTGCAAAACCTAAAACACAACTATATAATCAGTCAATGACTAAAAATATAACTCCATATAAAAATAGTAAACGTGGTAAAAAACAACAAATTACTAAAATGTTTGATACTATTGCTGGTGAATATGACAGTTTAAACCGAGTCATTTCATTTGGAATAGACATCAAATGGAGAAATAAAGTCGTTAGTTTAGTAAAGAAAAAAAAACCAAATAACATCTTAGATATTGCTACTGGAACAGGGGATTTAGCTATAAATCTTGCAAATACAGGTGCTAAAAAAATAGTAGGGCTTGATATTAGCAAAGGAATGTTAGAAATTGGAAAAGAAAAAATAAGATCAAAACAGCTTTCTGATGTTATTGATATGCAAATTGGAGACTCTGAAAATATGCCTTTTAGCAATGAGAGTTTTGATACTATAACAGTGGCTTTTGGTGTACGAAACTTTGAAACATTAGAAAAAGGGCTTAAAGAAATATTTAGAGTTTTAAAACCTGGTGGTATTTTTATTGTATTAGAAACTTCTGTTCCAAAAAAAATCCCATTTCGGCAAGGATACTTTATTTATACTAAATTATTGCTGCCATTAATTGGAATACTATTTTCTAAGGACAAAAAAGCATATAGTTATTTAAGTAATTCTGCAGCAAAATTTCCTTGCGGTGAAGCTTTCAACAATATTTTAAGAAAAGTTGGGTTTATTAATGTTAAAGATCAACCTCAAACATTTGGGGTAGCTACTATCTATAAAGCTTCAAAAAAATAAAAAATGAAATGGAATTTGAGTTTTATCGCCTTGTTTCTCCTTAGCTTTCAAGTTGAAGCACAATTATTTACAAAAGAAAGAGTGTTAAATAATGAAAACTTTGATAAACCAAGACTATCATATGGGTATTATTTGGGTTTAAATTCATATGATTTTAATATTGATTACAAATCAAACTTAAAAGATATTCAAGTAATTAAATCTACAGGATTTAATGTAGGATTGATTGGTAACCTTCGAATCAACGATTTTTTTGATATTAGATTAGAACCTGGATTAGTTATGGCCAATAGAACATTAAGCTATAGTGGAACTTATTTCGAAGGGCTGATTTTTAATGAAAATGAACTTGAAAGAGAAATTAGATCAACCTACATTCACATTCCGCTTTTGTTAAAAATATCTACAAAAAGAATAAACAATATCAAACCATTTGTGGTTGGAGGTGTTTCAACTGCATTAAACCTTTCCAGTAATCAAGATAATCCTGAAGACAATAGTCAAGGTAACTTTAGATTATTAAAAAATAACTTGTTTTATGAAATGGGAATTGGAATAGATATGTACCTCACTTGGTTTAAATTCACACCATCTATCAGAGGAGTTTTTTCTTTAATTGATGAACACATCAAAGATCTTGACCCAGATAGCCCGTGGACCAGAAATATTTCTAAAATGCAAACAAGAGGAATTTTTATTAATTTCACTTTTCAATAGATCGTCGTTTAAATTCACTTAACATAACTGCAACAGCATTAGCTACATTTAAACTTTCTATTTGCTTAATTTCACCAAACCTTGGAATTGTTAGTCTTAAATTGATTTTTTCAAGAACCTGAGTTGTTATACCATTAGATTCATTACCAAAAATTAATATTCCTTTGCTAGGCAGATCACTTCCGTATATCGAATTTCCATCTAACGTAGCTCCAATTTTATTATTTACTAACTTTAGACATGATTCTAAATTCAAATAATTGATATTAACTCTAGCATGTGAACCCATAGCAGATTGAATTACTTTAGGATTATAACAATCAACAGATGACTTACTGCAAATCAAATCTTTAACTCCGTACCAGTCACAAAGTCTAATAATAGTTCCTAAATTTCCAGGATTATTTAACGAGTCAACTGCTAAAATAAGTTCAGAATAATCTATTTTTTTTGGCTCAGGGATCTTGAAAATTGCTAAAACTTCGTTAGCAGAAATCATAAGACTAATTTTTTTTAATTCATTATTACTGACTCGAACAAACTTATGATCAAAGTTTACATAATTATCTGAAATTGAAAAAATATATACTAACTCATACTTTGAGTTCAAAAATTCCTGTACTACTTTAACTCCCTCAGCAATAAAAAGTTTTTGATTTTGTCTATACTTTTTTTGATTCAAAGACTGGATAAGCCTATAATGGTTTTTAGTTAACATCTAAAAAATGTACATTTGGTTAATATTGTTTTTTGACTATAAATCTAAATTTTATTTGTGTCTTGCTGAAACAAACTCTAAAAAAA
>Ga0209503_10000239_pt1 | contig 37633 bp, 32 predicted proteins | sample SouAtlMetagenome_2_FD_187448 | JGI IMG/M metagenome (GOLD analysis project Ga0209503, IMG submission 187448) | Marine eukaryotic phytoplankton communities from Atlantic Ocean - South Atlantic ANT15 Metagenome (SPAdes) (version 2) | ecosystem: Environmental > Aquatic > Marine > Oceanic | place...
ACGCAGATTGAGGAGCGGCGGTGGCGACCCACCCGCCGTAGCGTTGGGTTCGGTCGTCGAGTTCCACATTCCACGTGAACACAATCATGCGTTCCTCGTCCTTGCCCAAATCGACCACGGCGTTGTTCCATTCGGCCCACGCCGCGTCGAAGGCGTGGCCCGCAGCCAGGGCCTCGGCCCAAAGTCCTTGAAGCTGCCCGTGAAGGGCCAGGCGATCTTCTTCCGTCGAGGCTTGGGTCAGGCTTTCTTGGGCTGCAGCGACGCGCGCCCACTCGGGCGTTTGGGCTGCAGCAGGGACCGCCAGGCCTGGAGTCAGGAGCACCACACAAAACCGAGAAAAAGAGAAGAGGATGGACTTCATGGTACCAACCTAACGCCGAACCGGCTTGAATCTTACAGGTGCATGAAAGCTTTTTTCGCCAACAGGTCTTCTTCCGATTCGCGGTGGCCAGGATCGTCCACGCAGCAATCCACGGGACACACTGCAGCACACTGAGGCTCGTCGTGGAACCCCACGCACTCGGTGCACTTGTCACTCACGATGTAGTAGGCGTCGGGACTCACCGCTTCGTGTTCCTCGTCCGCCTCCACAACACCTGCCACAGGGTGCTCTCCGCGTCCGCTGAAGCCCGTGCCCTCCGAGTAATTCCAAGTGGCTCCGCCTTCGTAGATGGCGTTGTTGGGGCACTCCGGCTCACATGCACCACAGTTGATGCATTCGTCTGTAATCATGATGGCCATGGCAAATACCTTTGTCTCACAAATGTACGATTCCAACAAACTCCTCTCCTCCCTTGTTCAGTTGGGCCAATGGTTTCGTGAAGAAGCCCACTTGGATGAAGAGATTCAGCGCACAGCCTTGGCCCAAAACGGCTGGTTCACCGCCGAAAGTGTCAAGCGGTCGCTCCAGGCCCATGGCCACGCTTTGTCTGAGGAAGGCATCGCAGCTTGGGCAGAAGCGTATGCGTTTCCCGCGGAAAAAACGGGCGTGAAAGTGGGGTTGATCTTGGCGGGCAACTTGCCGCTTGTGGGATGGCATGACGTGTTGTGTGCGGTGCTTTCCGGCCACGAGGTGCACGTCAAGGCCTCCAAGGATGACGCAGTGTTGCCCCGATGGGTGGTGGCCCAATGGGCAGAATTCGCCAGCTACGTCGGCGAGGTCGTGGTGTTCCACGACGGACTGATGCAGCACATGGATGCGGTCATTGCCACAGGTGGGACCAACGCCAGCCGCTACTTCGAGGCCTACTTTGGCCATCTCCCGCATGTGTTTCGTGGACCACGTACCTCCTTGGCCGTCCTGGACGGTGCGGAAACGGACGTGGAACTCGATCAGTTGGGGGAGGACATCTTTGCGCACTTCGGCATGGGGTGCAGGAGCGTGACGAAGGTGTGGATGCCCAAGGGGTTTGACTTGGACCGCTGCTTCGCCCAATGGGTGCGCTGGGGGCACCTCGCCCAGCACGGCAAATACGCGAACAACTACGACTACCACAAGGCCGTTTGGCTCCTCAACAAGGAGGAGATGGTGGAAAATGGATTCTTGTTGGTCAAGGTGGACCAAGGCCTGGTGTCGCCCATCGGCACGCTGTTCATTGAACGGTACGAGGAGGCCTCTGCCGTTCAGGCGCAACTGGCCGATCGCAAGGACGACATCCAAGTGGTCACGCTGCGTGCCGACAGTGCCAGCCGGGCGGCCCTGCAAGCAGAGGGTATGCGCGTGGCGTCCTTTGGGGAGAACCAATGCCCCACGCTTCGCGACTACGCCGATGGGGTGGACACCATGTCCTTCCTCTTGACGTTGCCCAAACCGCCGGTGGAGGCGTAATTTTGTCCCATGAGCAACAACCAAACTTTGTGGACGCGTTGGGGAGTGGGCGGTGCCTTGGTCGCAACGATGGCGACTTTTGGGTGCAGCACGGAAGTGGATTTGACGGCGCCCTACGACAGCATTCCCGTGGTCTATGGGTTGCTCGAGCTGCAGGCAGACACCCAGTGGGTCAAGATCAATCGGACGTGGTTGGGGGAGGGCAACCAGTTGCTCGCTGCGCAAGTGGCAGACAGCTCTGAATACCCCGCAGGCAGTGTGGACGCCCGCATTGTGGAGTTGATTCCCTCAAGCTCAGGAGGCATCGTGGGCAACGAATTGCCCACCGGCCGCGAGTGGACCTTGCGTGACACCTTGATTGACAACAAAGAGACGTCGGGCATCTTTTTTGGACCCAGCCAGCGCGTGTACTTTGCAGAGACGACCAGCGAGCCATTGCTCGAAGACAAGCTCTACCGCCTGGAGTTGACCTTGCCCGATGGCAAGCAAGCCCGGTCCACCACGACCATGGTGGAGTCGAGCGTAGGGGCCATCAACCAGCCTCCGCCCAACCTGCCCAACTACAAAATGGGCTTTGCCGCGGTCAATCCCGATGGCACGGCGACCTACCCCAACTTCCCATTCAAGTGGACCACGTCGCCAGGGGCAAGCCTCTATACGGCGTCCTTGGTCGTACACTTTGAGGAGCGCTACTACGCCGACGACGCCTTGACTTTGCTGGACAGCGCCCGGGACCGCACTGTGACCCTCTCCGTGGGGACCCGTGAAGTCAACGGCCTCAACGGCTTCCAAACCATCGACGAGCCCTTCGAGTGCCAGCGTCTCTATGGTGAGTTGAGCACGCGGTTGGAAGTGAACCCACGCATCCGTCGAGTCTTGGGCCGTTACGACGCCGAATTCCAAATGGAGCGCGCTTTCGACTTTGTCTTGCAAGTCGCAAACCAAGACTTGGCCATCTACTTGGACGTCAACGAGACGACCAACAGCATTGTTCAGGACCGCCCAACTTGGACGAACATCGAAGTGATTGGCACCGACGGCGGGCCCTTGGGCGGCGTCGGGTTGTGGGGATCCAGAAGCACCTTGGGTGTGTACGGTTTGGGATACACCAAGCAAACCATCCAACATTTGCAAGAGGGCGACTTGACGGCGGCCCTCAATTTTTGCTCGCCAGCGCCAAGTGGCATCAGCGACTACAGCTGCGAATAACCCTCTGTTTCTGGGGATTTCCGATGAAATGCCCATTGGGGTGTGAACACTTTCGCATCGCCTGAAGGAAAACCACGTGTGCTCCTCTGCATCTTGAGGACGTGGAACATGGATTGAAAAGTTCTTCTGAACGCGCCGAGTACACGTGGGCCTCGGGCATGTGCGCCGTGGCGCATCACGCCAACCACCTTTTGGATGAAAACGCGGCACGTCGAATCGAAGAAGAACGCATGTCAATTTGTCCTGAGCATGACGGCACAGTCCTCCATGTGATTCCCGCAGACATCGAGGTCTTCGACCAAGAGGTCCTGTCGTTTTGGATGACGAAGGAAGCCTCAGAGGGGGTCGTGGCCCGTGCGGCCGTTGTGCCCTCAGGCATCACCGCGTTGAGGCACCGCATCCGGTGGATGTTCTTCTCCTCAGACGTTCCCTTCAGGGTGTTCCGAAATCCTCAGGTGGCCAAAGGCTGGTTGATCGATTGCTGGCTGCAGCATCAGGAAACTCAGGCCGGTCACACCGAGGTTCAGTTTTCTTCTGAGGCGGTGTTGGACTGATTCCAAGGCCACGTCCAATTGAAGGAGCGGTGCCACCGAATGCCCACGCCTTGGCTGGTGGTGTTTCCCGATTGCGTGACGGTGGATTGGGATTCCGAAAAGCCCGTCAGTTGAAGGCCCCGTTCTTCGTTGAGGTTGTAGAGGATGCGGACGTTTTGGAGTTGGGCTTCGCTCAACGCTTCCTGCGTCATGTCCCGTGAGCCTAGGGCGCCCTCCACTTCGAGTTTGTCCTGGAAAAACGACGCTTTCAAGGCGAGCTGCAACGCGTCTTGGTTGACAGATGCCGGGTTCAGCGCGGAAGAGGCATCGTAGCGGATACCCACATCGATATCCTCGTTGATCTTGCTTAGCCAATTGGACAGTTGGGAAGTCACCATGTCGATGCTGTACTCTTGAAGCCCCGTGGTCCCGAGTTCGAGGGTGTTGATTTGCTGGGGAAGAAACTCCTGCAAACTCAGCAGTGCAATGGCTTGTCGGGTGCGCTCGGCATCATCCAACACAGCGGTGGCGAGGGCTTCGGCGACAATCGAAGGCGCGCGAGGCGCATCGAGGTCAAACCCGATGTTGGGCCGCAACATGGGCCCGTTGAGGTGAAGGATGACGTCGATGTCTTCGTTTTGCACCCCTGTCGAGGCGCTTCCAAGGAGCGGTTGGACGTTGGCGCGAGTGGCGTATTTGGCGTTCAAGTCCACCGTGCCTTGGTACGGATCCCCACTCCAAAACAGCGTTCCACCCGCATCCACGTTGAATTGCTTGCGAAGCAGGGGCCCCAGCGCAAAATCATAGCGTCCTTCCACCACCGTCAAGGTGCCCGCCAGGGTCATCCGCTCCCAATCTTCCAGCGTCAAGTGGATGCTGCCCTCGGTGCTTCCCACCAGGTTGGCGTCGTTCTCGGGGTCGGTCAAAATGGTGACCTGAGCCTCGGGTTGGGCTTCGATGTTCAAGTCCAAAAGCACACTGAGCTCGTCCACTTCTTCAGGGGCCGCCACCGAATCCGAGGGGGAATCGGTGGCAAAGACCACCCACGAGCCCCAGCCTTCGGATTCACCATCTTCCAACGACAAAGTGAAATCGGTGGGCGCCTCGGCAGAGACATCGCCGCGCAATTCGAGACGATTGTTCCAGAAGAAGGCATCCAGGCTTCCTCGGCCGACCAACACCCCGGAGACCGGCGATTTCGAGGAAGGGGGGAGCTCCATGATGAGCATGTCGTTGGGCGTATCCACCATCGACACGTCGAAGTTCCAATCGGCAAACCCGTCGTGCAGAAGCGCACCTTCCACACGTGCTGTTGCGCCGAGGCGATCGGAAAGCACGCACGAACGCAGCACCACTTCGTCTCGCCCGATGTCGAACGCCCCGGAAGCACCAAAGGAGGTGCCCAGACTTGGGATTTCAGCCGTCAGCGTGTCGATGATGCCTCCTCCGGACAGCATCGGCGCACGCCAAGGCCCCGACACCTCGACTGAGGCATCCAACGTTCCAGTCAAGATGGCTGCACTGGTGTCGACCCAGGGTTGAACCCATGACAGGGGGATGTGCGTCAATTTCGCGTCGACGCGAAGTTCATGGGGTGCGGATACCGCCCAAATGGCGGTCCCCTGCAATTGCGTTTGCGATGCGGGTTGGTCAGCGTCCACCTCGGCATGCAGCCGTCCTTCCCGGAAGTGCATGCGGGAGGTCAGTGAGGCAAAAGAGATGGATTCGAAGGCCACGTTGTGCGACGCTGTTTGGAGGGTGCCCAACGCCGCGGAAGCACCGTCATGGCTCCATTGCCCGTGGAACTCGAGTCCGTCCGCGTAGAGGGCAGGATGCAACGACGACAGCCCGCCAGACGTCAATTGGCCTTCGACGTCGACCGTCCATGCGCCATGCGAAGATGGCAGCACGTTCATGGCCACGGAGCCCAAGTCTCCGCCCAACAGCACGTGTGGTCCCAGAGTGCTGTCTTCTTCCGGATTCCAGTGAATCGGTCCGTTTTGCAAGGTCAGGCGTTGCGTCCCCAAGGGGATGGTGGTCTCCAAGAGTCCCCAAGTCCAAGAGGCTCCATCGGGACGGGCGTCCGCGAGGAGGGAGGCCACTTGCCCATCGGGAAGGGCGACTTCGGTCCGGGCTTGCCAGCGATGGGTTCCTTGCAATTCGACATGGGCATTCCATGGCTTGCCGCCCACCTCTGCGCGCACAGCCAAGTGACCTTGCACGTGGTTGGAGGTGCTCGAGAGGTTGAGGTTGGAGGGGCCAAAATCCACGTTGGAAACCCGTCCTCCGGGCACATCCAAGGACAGCTGCGCCACTTCGCCACCACAGGACACGTGGAAAGACGCGGTGTCCCGGAAAGACAGGCCAGGCATCGTCAAGGCAAGCCAAGGCTGGTCGGGACCGATTTGTCCCGAGCATTCGAGCGCAGGCCAAGAAGTGGGCCGGCGATGGAGCCACGCCATGGCCGCCTCAGCCAAGGTCCAAGGCAAGCCCTCACCTCGTGCTTCGAGGTTGGCGTTCATGCAGTGGAGGGAAGAGGTCCACGAAGCTGCAGGCTCCTGCCAATTCACGTCCCCCGTCCAGATCAAGGTGTCTTCCCAGGCCACCGCGCGGTTCAACGCCTGCCATCGCAGGCCATCCTTACGCAGGTTGATGCGGGCTTCGGAAGAAAAGGCCAACGTGTCGCGCTCGAGAACCATCGGACCCGCTTCGGCCCGAATGTCCCAGCGGTTAAGGGTGTACCGACCTGCGGCTGACCAAGGGAGGCGCGAGGTCAATTGGGCGAGGCTTACAGTACATCCTGCGCCGTCGGGATGGAGGCTTGCGGTCAAGCGGTCCTGAGCAGAGGGGACGATGTCCCCCCAACGATCCAATTCCATTTCGAGATGGGGCCAAGTGTCGCGCGACGTCAGCCATGCGTGCCAAGATGGAGGGACGCGGACGCGGAGTAGGGCCGAAACCGAAGAATCTCCTGATATGGTGAGGAGACTTTCCTGGACATCGCCTTCAAAGTCGATGCGGCATACGTCGGAAGGCCAAAAGTCTCGCGCCACGGGCGGGATGGAAGAAAGGTTGAGGCGTCCCGACCAACTGGAGTCGGACCCGCTGGCATGACAAGAGAGCCAGCTTGGACCTTCGGTGGACAGCTCCCAACGCGCATCCTGGTTGGACCACTTGATTTCAGATTGGGCGGTGGTCAATCCCAAGTCGTTCACCCAGGATCCCATACCAGCGGCCTCGAGCCACGGTTGCAGGACTGGCCAGTCGAAGTGGAGCCTCCCGCGGCCGTCGTCCATGGGCCAAGAGAGGTCCCCCTCGAAGGACAATCCGGGCAAGCTCAAGCCTTCGCTGTGAAGTGCAAGCCCTGTCGTCGTCCACGATGCGGCGCATTGGCCGGGGGGCAAATCGAGCGTGTCCGGCAAGGCAGGCGAAACAATGCGTCCGCCGCCGAGACGAAGGTCTTCCCAACGGAGGCCGGTGCGGTCCAAGGTCAGTTCGCGAAACTGGCTCCCGGTGATGTGGGCGGTATGGCTGGAGTTGGCCGACACCGTCACGTGTTGCCAATCAAGGCGGTCGATGTGCAGTCCCGTCGCGAGGCCCTCCCAGAAAGGGATCGCATTCTTTTCTTCGGGCGACGCTCCGTTCACATCGATGTGAAGGAAGCCCGCATGTGCAGATGCGAGGTGCCACACCCCGGAACGCCACTCCGGAATGGCACATGCCAAAGAATCTAAAGTCATACGCGCGCTCCCATCGTCCGATTGCCAGGAGAGGCCTACGATGGTGAATTGCCTTTGGCCCACATTGAGGCGGACGTGCGCCAAGGTCGCGTCGATCGCCGTGGTGCCCAAGGCGCCATTGACCACCGAAGTGACCCACACGTTGAAGGTCAGCATGCCCAAGGCAAGTGGCCCCACGACCCCGGCCAGCAAGGCCCACAGCCTTCTGCGGCGTTGAGGCGGGGAGGCGGAGTTTGCATCTGTGGGGTTCATGGCACACGTCGACCTGCGGTCGTGTCCCCGAAGATAGGCGTGGCGCAAAGCACGTCGTATTTTTGACCTGCATGGAACACGCATCGCATCCACTCATTTTGGGAATCGAGTCGTCGTGCGACGACACGTCTGCGGCGGTGATTCGAGGTCCCCAGGTTTTGAGCAACGTCGTGGCCAACCAAGCCCTGCATGCGGAGGTGGGGGGCGTGGTGCCCGAGTGGGCTTCGCGTGCACACCTTCGCAAGATTCAGCCTGTGGTGCAAGCTGCTTTGGACAAGGCTGGCGTGACCGCCTCGGATTTGGATGCCATCGCCTACACCTTGGGGCCTGGCCTGCAGGGATCGCTTCACGTCGGCACCTCGTTCGCCAAGGCGATGGCATGGGGATTGGACATTCCTTCCATTCCGGTCCACCACATGCGTGCGCACATTTTGGCCCATGTCCTTGAACCCGGGCTCCCACCGGCGTATCCCTTTCTCTGCCTGACGGTGAGTGGGGGACACACGCAGTTGGTCAAGGTCCGCCGTCCAAACGACATGGAGGTGTTGGGCCAAACCTTGGACGATGCCGCCGGCGAGGCGTTTGACAAGGTGGCCAAACTGATTGGCCTGCCCTACCCCGGAGGTCCAGTGGTGGACAAATTGGCGGCGCAAGGCGACCCCAAGGCATTTTCCTTTTCTCGTCCCCGAATGGACGGATACAATTGGAGTTTCAGCGGGCTGAAAACACAGGTACTGAACTTCTTGAAACAAGCGCAGGACAAGGATGCCAACTTCGTGCAAGACAACCAGGTCGACATCTGTGCTTCCGTGCAGGCGGCCATCCTGGACATGTTGATGGCGCCCTTGATTCAAGCGGTGGAGGACACGGGCATCACGGAGGTGGCGATTGCAGGTGGAGTGAGCGCCAATTCAGGACTGCGCGCGCGTCTCGCCGAGGCCAACGCCGAGCATGGGTGGACCGTACACATTCCGCCCATGGCTTACTGCACCGACAACGCGGCGATGATTGCCGCCGTGGGCTGGCTGGATGCCTTGGATGCCTTAGAGGGAACGCTCGAGGCGTCGCCATCGCCAAGGTTACCTGCACTCACGAGTTTGGCACAACCAAAGGAAGGCTAATCACGACTTCGGTGCTCCAAGGCGCTCGCGCTTCACGCAGTTCAAACCGCGCCTCGGGATGAACCTCTCGAAGTCGCATGGACGTGATTTCAGTCCCCATGGAAACGTGGTCGGAAGGCGCGTCCGTGGAGGTGGTGGAAGAGGAACGGGAAAGACCGACTCCGTTATCTCGAAGGACCATGTTCACCCAGGATGGGCGCCCTTCCTGTGGTGAGATGGCAAGTTCCAATTGGGGGTGTACCACTGATGCATCCAGACCATGCCACAGGGCATTCTCCAGCGCGGGTTGAAGAAGCAGTGCAGGGAGGCGGCTTTCATGCGAAACGGAGGGGTCAATCCGCACCTCCATGGCCACGGCCCGGCCCAGTCGCTGTGCTTCCAAGGTCAAGTAGGCTTGAAGGGATTCCAATTCTTCTTGCAGGGTGTGCGCGCTGGTCTCTTGGCTGCGCCAATGGTGGCGCCAAAGTGTGACAAAATTGGAGAACAACCGGGCCGCCCGATCGCGTTTGTGCTCTGACCACAGCCACTGCACGGAAGACAGGGCGTTGAACATGAAGTGCGGACTGAGGTGAAGCTGAAGGGTTTGCTGCTGGACTTCGTTTCGAGTGTGTCGGACGTCGTGGCGTCGCTGGGCCACTTGGGATTGGTCGCGCAGTCTTTGGTGCCGCTCCATCCAAGCGTCGTGAGGCGTGATGGACGGGCGCTCGGACCATGGGGGCGACCACCGCTGACCACACCACATGCCCCACGCCCCACAAAGGGCCGCAGTCAGCACAATCGTCAGCAAGCTCATGCGGAAAAGCTACACGAAACACTTCTCCGTCAGGACCTTTCGTTTCACTCAATTCATGAACGGGGGCTCAGTCTTCATCGTTGAAGGCATGTCGCAAGGCCGTCTTGAGGTTGCGACAGTACTCTTCTTCCAACCAACTCCTGTAGTTGGGGGTGGCTTTGGCAATGCACTTGGCGTATTGCTTCACCCTGAACTTCACGTCGTCCGCGAGCAAATCGACGACTTCCACAGCGGCCCAGTAGTCCTCTGAGGCATACTTGATCATGGCGACGTGCTGTTCCATGCTGCGCTTGATGGCCTCCTTGGGGCGAAGTCCATCGCGGGTGACCTCGACGTACGCTTCAGCCATGTCGAATTCGGTGATGGGACCGCCCTTGAAGCGCTCGGCGAGATCTTCGGGCATTTCGTAAACAAATTCGTTTTCGATCTCTTCGTCGGTGTACAGTCCGTCCATGTACGACTGGGGAGACTTGAAGATGTCGTGCCAGTTGATGTGGGCGTCCCACAGGCCAAACCGCCGTGCGTTGTTCCCCAAATCAATGACCACAAACGCCTTCTTGTTCTTGAGCACACGAGACCCACGACCAATCATCTGGTGGTACAGCGTCAACGACTTGGTCGCGCGGTTCAGGATGATGGTTTCCACCGTTGGCTCGTCAAACCCTGTGGTCAAAATGGACACCGAGGAAAGCACGGCATCGGGGGTGGTGTGGAACCACTCCAAAATATCCGCACGCTCTTTCTCACTGTGGGTGTTGTCCAAGTGCATGCACGGGTAGCCCTCCTCGGCGAACATGGCCTGAACCTGCTTGGAGGTGTTGATGCCGTTGTTAAAGATGAGCGTCTTGGTGCCTTTGGCCTTTTCCTCGTAAGCATAGAGCAGCTTCTCTTGCATGAGGAAGTTGCCGTAGAGGCGCTCAGAAGAGCTCACGGTGTAGTCGCCGTTGATGCCCACCTTCAACGCGCGCAGGTTCACGTCGTAGCTGTAGGTGTTGGCCTTTGCCAAGAAGCCTTGGTCGACCAAACTGCCGATGCTCTCGCCCACGATGAGCTCGATGTAGTTGTCGTGGAGGGGGAGTTTGATGTTGCTGGAAAGCGGCGTGGCCGTCACCCCCAAGAGCACCTGTTTGTCGAAGTGTTTGAACAGTTTTCGGAAGCTGTTGTAGTGCGCTTCGTCGACCACGACCAACCCCAAGTCCTCGAAGCCGATTCGCTCATCGTTCAGGCGGTTGTTGAGGGTTTCTACCATCGCCACGTAGCACCAATGCTCTTCGTCTTCTTCCAGTTCTTTGACCTTGCTGTTGATGATTTTGTTAGGCACTCCGATTTCCGTGAGCATGGAGGAGGTTTGGCCCAAAAGCTCGATGCGGTGCGTCAGAATGAGCACACGCTTGCCTGTTTCCAGGATGTAACGCTTGGCGAGCTCCGAAAAAATCACCGTTTTGCCACCCCCGGTAGGAAGCTGGTACAACAGGTTGTATCCGGAGGGAAACTTGCGGAAGCGCGCCATCATCTGGTCGATCGCTTCTCCCTGATAACCATAGAGATTTTTCCCTTTTTTGCTATTGAGGCGCTTGGCGACTTCGGGATCAATGGGAAGGGCTTCGGTCATGGCGTAGAGTCGAGTGGGAAAGCGCAAAAATACCCCCTAGATTGCCCCGTGTAAAGCCAACACGCGTGAAACCGTGCTGAGGTTTTCCACAACCCTTCATTTTTGCGTATGTCAAGCCCGTCCAAAACCTGGTGTGCACCTCCTGCCAAGTGGCAGGATTTCTTGCCGTCGTGGTGCATGGAGGGAGTGCACGGTCCGCCGGTGCTCATGGCCCGCATCCGTGAAGCCGAGAACAAGGGTTTGCTTTGCCCTCCCATGGCAGACTTGTGGTGTGCATTGGAATGCACACCTCCAGAAGAAGCCATGGTGGTCCTCTTGGGACAGGATCCGTACCACGGCATGCGCCAAGCCCACGGCTTGGCATTCAGTGTGGCCGATCCTTTGCTGTCTTGGCCGCCTTCGCTTCGGAACGTATTTAAGGAGCGGGCCTCCGATCTGGATGTTCCCTTGGATCGGCCGGCGAATTTGGAAGATTGGGCCCATCAGGGTGTGCTCTTGCTCAACACTGTCTTGACAACCGAAATGGGCACGGCGGGGGCGCATCAAGGCCTCGGATGGGAAGAGGCGGTGCACGAATTGCTCTTGGGATTGATGGCGCGAACGCCTTCCTTAATTTGGATTCTGTGGGGCAAACCGGCCCAAAAGACCCACGCCCGCGTTTTGGATGCATGCGGTTCCGAGAGGCCTGGCGACACGGTGATTGCTTCGGCCCACCCAAGTCCGCTTGCAGCGTACCGTGGTTTTTGGGACAGTCAACCGTTCAGCCGATGCAATGCAGCGCTGGAAGCCCGAGGAGAGAAGCCCATTGTGTGGTGAGGGTCAAAGCGCCCAAACCTTGATGCTCCTGTCGTCGCTTCCCGTGGCGAGGTGCGTCCCGTCCGGTCCGCCGAGGGTCATCGCGTTGACAGAGCGGGTGTGAGGAAGCTTGAGTTTATCCAAGGCATCCATGGAGTCGAGGCTCCATGCTTTCACATCCTTGTCCCGACCGCATGTCCACAGCGTCGATCCGTGGGTCAAGCCGCGGTACACGGCGCTTTGATGCACGTTCAAGATGAGCAAAGATTCTTCGTCACGCTGCACGTGCAGCTGTCCGTCTTGGCCGCCACTGAGCACCACATTCTTGGCCTCCAGGTGAAGGGCCCAGTAGCAGCTCCGCGCATGCGCCTGCGCCCCCGGGTGGAGTGTGCCCGCCTCGTCCAACACGCACCATTGGCCGCTGCCTCCGGCCATCAAAAGGCCTTGAGGGTGGGAGGAGAAGTGCCGGATTTTGCCGAGGCTGGTGTTCCACTGTTGTGCGAGCCGGAGCTCATGGCCATCACGCCACCACATGCCAACCACCCCCGCGCCATCGCCGCTCCACAGGCGATTTTGGCCATCCACAAACAAGGCGAATATGGGGGCCTTGTGGGGGGTGTAGACCGTGTGATTGTCAGGGGTTTTGACAAAGAGCTCTCCCGTGTGGTTGCCCCCGAGGACGAGGTCATCCCAGACAGTCACGGCGAAAAAGGGGGAGGTATGTTGGAAGAGTGCAGTGCCATCGGTGTTCCCAAAAGACCAGCGCGCCACCACGCCATCGCCTCCCGCCGAAACCCACGAACGGTCCGTGTCGTCCCAGGCCAAATCGTAGACCGCACCTTGGTGACCGCGCAGGGTGAGAAGGGGAGCTTGGGGGAACATGCGGCAAAAGTAGGGGTTGACCGAGCGGAAAAGGTTGTATGTTGGTGGCATGCAAGTGATTTGGATTTTGACCGCGGTGTTGATTGTGACTTTGTTCGTCCAATACCGCCGACGCCTGAAGCGCTGAGAATTCAGGCCTATTTTTGCAGGCCATGAGCAAGCCATCGATCCCCAAAGGAACCCGTGATTTTGGACCGCGCGCCATGGTGCGCCGGCAGTGGATGTTTGACACTCTACGTCACGTATTTGAGGCTCATGGCTTCGTGCCCATTCAAACGCCGTCCTTCGAAAACCTCTCGACGTTGACCGGCAAGTATGGCGAGGAGGGCGACCAGCTCATCTTCAAGATTCTCAACAACGGGGATTACCTCGCCAAGACCGATGACGCCCTTTTGGCAAGCAAAGACAGCAAGGCGTTGACGCCGCGTATCAGCAAAAAGGCTTTGCGCTACGACTTGACCGTGCCGTTTGCGCGCTTTGTGGTGATGAACCGCAACGAATTGACGTTTCCGTTCAAGCGTTACCAAATCCAAAACGTGTGGCGCGGCGACCGTCCCGGAAAGGGACGCTACCAGGAGTTCACCCAATGCGATTGCGACATCATCGGGTCGGAGAGCGCCCTATGCGAGTTGGAACTCGTTCAAATTTTCTCCGAGGGCCTGACGGCGCTTGGGGTCCCAGGATTCCGAATCCAAATCAACGACCGCCGTTTGCTTCAAGCCCTGGCCTCGCTCGGGGGCGTGACCGAGGCGCAATTCACGGACTGGACGGTTGCAGTGGACAAGCTCGACAAGGTGGGTGTGGATGGCGTGATTCGCGAATTCGAGGAGCGTGGTCTTCCTCAGAAGGCAGCAGCGCAATTGCCCGAGCTCGTGGCGTTGCGCGACCACAAGGAACCCATGGATGCCCTCGACGCGTTGGCCACCTTGTTGGAAGACCAAGCGTCGGGTAAGAAGGCCTTGGCCAGTGTGCGTGAACTATTTACGCGCGCGTTGAACACGGGTGTCCCCCTGGCCGCATTGCGCATGGACCCCTTGCTTGCCCGAGGGTTGGATTACTACACGGGCGCCATTTTTGAGGTTACCGTGGATGATGCGCCCGTGGGCAGCATATGCGGCGGGGGACGTTACGACGATTTGACGGGCATCTTCGGTTGGAAAGGCATGAGCGGCGTGGGCATCAGCTTCGGTGCCGACCGCATTGAGGATGTGCTGAATCACTTTGATGCATGGCCTGCCATGGCCAGCGATGGGTTGGATGCCATGGTGGTCCAAATGGAGCAAGGCGAGCTGTCCAAGGAGTTGCATGCAACTCAAGCCTTGAGAGAGGCAGGCCTGTCCGCCGAATTGTATCCCGACCCCGCGAAACTGAAGAAGCAATTCAAGTACGCGAACGACCGAAATGTGCGCTGGGTTCTCGTACTGGGGGAAAGCGAATTGGCGTCAGGCCAAGTTATGGTGAAGGACATGCAAGAAGGCGCTCAGGAAGCCATGACGGTGGAAGAAGCCGTGCATAAGATTCAATCGTCGCGAACGTCCTGAGACCACGCCACGCTGCGCTGGGTGCCATCGCTTAGCCGGGCTTTGATCCCTGAGTCACGCCCCACAAAGGGGAACAATTCGTCGGTCAATTCCAATCGGTGAGTTTCAATCATCAGTTGAATCAAAACAACTTTATTTACTTGTTTTTCAGAGTTTTGTAAATCTTTAATAGTGGGTGTAGGAGCGGGGATGTCTCGGAGGAGGCAAAGCGTTTTGTGCAGGTGGGTCAGGGTCTCCTGCGCCCGATCCCAGGTCGTCATGGGTCGTCTTCCCGCATCCAACACCAAGCGAAGGGCTTTGCCCGTGGCGTCGAGCATGTCCTCCAATCGTTCGTGGTCGTGTTTGTGGTGTTCGGTCAACATTGATTCCACCTGAGACAGGAGCCAATGCACCTCGTCCTTCAAGTCCTGCAGAAGCCGCAAGTGCGCTTGTTCCTCTTGCAGCCGTTGTTGGTTGGACGCCAGTTCTTGCAGCCGCATGCCCATGTTTCGTGCATGCAGCATGCGCCCTTGCAGTGTCTTCAATTCAGAGGAAGAGACGTTGGCCTCGCGTTGCTTGACCCGCGCCCACCCGAGCATCACACCCGCTGTCCACGCCAACACGGCAACAGCTGCGAGGCACGCGGGGACATTCACGAATTCAACGGGAGGTGGACCCAGCTTCGCGCCGAGGCGAACGGACTTGCTTCACCTTGCAAAACGTCCTTTTCTAAGCTTTTCCATGCTTCGGACTTGTGGTGCATGTGCGACTCAATCAGCAACTGCCGAGCATGGCGGTGCATGGCATCGAGCCGCTGTTGCGTGCGCTGGGTCTTCCACCATCCGGAGTCCTTCCAGTTTTCCTTGAGGAGTTGAATGTGATCCCAAAGCGCGTCGTGGCCGTCGCCCGTTAAACTGGAGACGAGCATGACTTCGGTGTTGGAGCCAGAGGGAGGCTGGGGCAAGACGTGCAGCGCTTGGCGATAGGCCCCTACCGTGGTCCGGCATGCCGCAAGGCGTTCCTTCTCAGCTTTGTGAACCACCACAGCGTCGGCCATCTCGACCACACCTCGTTTGATCCCTTGGACGTCGTCTCCTGCACCACCAATGAGCATCAGCACAAACACGTCGACCATGCTCCGCACCGTCACTTCGCTCTGGCCGACGCCCACGGTTTCGACCAAAATCAGGTCGTATCCCGCGGCTTCACAAAGCTGAATGGCTTCAGACGTAGAGCGGGCCACGCCTCCAAGGGTGGAGGAAGCAGCCGAAGGGCGAACGAAGGCATCGGGATGCTTCGACAGGTCGTGCATGCGCGTTTTGTCACCCAGAAGCGCCCCCTGAGTCCGTTGAGACGAGGGGTCCACGGCCAAGACGGCCACGCGCGCGCCACGGCGTACGGCATCGAGCCCAAACCGTTCGATGAGCGTGCTTTTGCCGGCCCCGGGAATCCCCGTGAACCCGATGCGTACGCTCTGCCCCGCACTTGGGGTGAGGCGCAAGAGGGCTTCGTTGCGGTCCTGGTGGTCGGGGTGGGCGCTCTCCACCCACGTGATGGCCTGCGCCAAGGCCTCGCGCTGCCCTGCACGGACCGCGTGTGCCAGAGATTTCGGAGTCCAAGCTTGGGCGGACTGGATCAGCGCCCGGGCTGCGTCGCGGGCCCGCGAGCGTGCATGTTGTGAGGAGAAGGCATCCGAGGACATGATGGGAAGGTACGTTAAAGCCGACCCTGCTTCCGTGCGTTCTGCCCGTACTTTGTACGCATGCGTCCGCTGTTGACAATCGTTGTTTGTGGTCTGTGCAGCCTGTGGGGCCAAGCCCAAACGGCGCCCCCTTTCGCCTGCGACAGTGTGGTGGTGGTTTCCGGGGTGGTGGGGGACGTCCACGGTCGTTGGATTCCCTCGTCTATGGTCGTCAACCGGCGCTCCAGTGCCGGTGAATTTGTGGGGAGCGACGGGGAGTTTCTGCTGCGTGCCTGCGTCGGGGACACGCTTGTGTTTGGTGCCGTGGGTTACCACACCCAAGAACGTCGCGTGGGGTCGGGGGACGCCATGAACGTGGTGTTGCGGGTGCTCAATGTGGAAGTGGGCACGGCCGAGGTCATTGCGCCGCGGACGCTGAAGGAAATTGTCCGGGACATCCAAGCCTTGGGGTACCGCGAAGAGGATTTCAGGGTGTCGGGAATCGATGCGATGGAAAGCCCCATCACGTTCTTGTACGAAGCGTTTGCACGTGAGCCCCAAAGCCAGCGTGAAGTTGCCCGTTTGGAAAACGAAGACCGTCGAAGGGCCCTCTTGCAGGAGCTCTTTGTCAAATATGTGGACTACGACATCGTCGACCTGGAGCGATGGGAGTTTCAGTCCTTTGCACGTTTCTGTGATCCGGGTGAAGACGCCTTGAAGCGCTGGTCACAATACGAATTCATCTTGTACGTGAAACAGCGGTATCAGGTGTTCCGCATGCTGCCGCGCACTCTCCCTGCAGAGGAGTTTGACTACCATCTCGACGAGGACTGAGGTCTGTCGAAAGGGGTCAGTCCACGAGGTAGCTTAAGTGGAGGTACAGCACAAACCACTTGAAGATCAGCCCGGTGACGCAAAGGCCCACGCCCACAACACGGGGCACTTGCCACGATTTGGCAATGTGGTCAAAGCGAACGACCAAATCCACGAACAGGGCAATCACCGCAATGAGCTCCATGATGCTCAGCAAGGCTTGCACGTCGCTGAGCGCGTCTTTCCAGCGCCGACTTTGTCCCGACAAATGCAGGGCGAAAAACGAGGCATTGTAGGCGAGGAGCACTCCCAAAATCCCATTCAAGATGCGGTGCGGCGTCATGGATACGAATGTACACCCTCGGCTGTTCACAAGAGAGGCAAAAGGACTTGACATTGTTCCTCTTCCGTTGCACCTTAGGAACATGAAAACAACACAACTTTCCATGCTCGCTTGGATCGCATGTGCGGTCATCGTCGTTGCTTCTTTGGCTTCTTGCTCCACGCAAGGACACCAAACGTGCAGCGCGTACCAAGAAGTACCTGTTGCAACTCACCCTGGGCGCTGATCGCGTTCAGAATTGCCAGTAGATGAAGGGCTTGGGGTAGCTCGCACTGCACCACAAGGCCAGCATCGTTGCGATGCACCATAACAACCACGTCAGCCACAAGGGCTTCGACGTGGTTTGTTGTTGCATCCAATTCCGGGCGCGCTCAGGCATGAGGTGCAATGCGTAGCCCAGGGCAAGAAGTGCGATGCCCGCAGCGTACGTGGGGGACCACACTTGATCCATCGGATTGGGCGCGGCCTTTCCCAACTGGTGCCAGAGCACTTGCGCGGTCTTCCACGCGTCTTCCGGATGTGGTGCTTCGGTGGATTCGTTCCATGAAATGAGGGAACCGGCCCGAAACCAGATGCGCGCCAGCACCACCGTGTGGAAGGTGATGATCCAGCCCAACACTTTGGCCCACGCGGCCTGCACGCGCAATGGCCAAACAATCCAAAGCACAAGCACGGCGCCGTTCAGCGCACCCCACGTCACGAAGTTCACGTGTGCACCATGCCACAATCCGCCGAGGATCATGACGATCATGACGTTGACGGCGGTCGCCAGTTTGGCGTGCACGTGGGGAGCCATCAAGATGCCCGCCACAGCCAGCAAGGTGCCACCCGCAAGCAGGAGCACGCCGCCCAATTCTCCCCACAACACCATGCCGCTGACCAGCAGCGATGCCACCCAGATCACAGACAACGTGCTGAAGCGCCGGTTTCCGCCCAAGGGGATGTAGACGTAGTCCTTCCACCATTGCGACAAGGTGATGTGCCACCGCCGCCAAAAGTCAGACGGTGAAGTGGCGCGATACGGAAAGCGGAAATTCTCCGGGAGGGTGATGCCGAGGAGGCCCGCCATGCCTTTGGCCATGTCGGTGTACCCACTGAAGTCGGCATACACTTGAAGGCTGTAGCCATAGAGCGCGAGCATGACCTCCCACGACACCCATTCCGCGGGGCGTTCGAACACCGGGTCCACGAGCCATGCCCCCACCAAGTCTCCGAGCACGAGCTTCTTTAGAAACCCGCCAAGAATAAGACGGACATGACGTGCGTCGTCTTCTCGCTGGGACGTCCAAAGTTTGGTCTGCAATTGCGGCAAAAACTGCTTCGCCCGCACGATGGGACCCGCCACCAATTGGGGGAAGAAGGTGATGTACGTTGCAAGGGAAAGCAGGGAGGTCGGACGGGCCAGGGTGCCACGGTGCACATCCACCACATAGCTGATGGCTTGGAACGTGTAAAAGGAGATGCCCACGGGAAGCATCCATTGATCCAAACGCCACGCGTGCAACGCGCCTTGCAGGGGGCTTCCCGGAAAGAGGTCTGCGACGAAGTAGGCGTATTTGAACACACCCAACACCAAAAGATGGAAGGCAATGCTGACGCCAAGGAGGAGGTGACGAAGCGTGCCTTGCTGCGACCACATGGCCTGCGTGAGGATGTGGTTGATTAAAATGGACCCCACCAGGAGTCCCACGAGTTGTCCTCCGACGAGGGCATAAAAGCCCAAGCTGAATGCCAGCAGCAGCAATTGTCGCAGCTCGGGTCGATGCCACCGCTCCGGCAGGACGCGTTTCCACCCCGACAGCGTGAGGAGCACAGACGCGAAGGCGGCCCAAAAGGCCCACCCTGTGAAGGTGAATGCGGTCATCATGGCTTTCGGAGGGATTGCCAGGCCACCAAGAGGGCCTGCTCCAGTCGCTCTCCTGCCTCTTGGGCCCCGCGCCGGGTGAAGTGAATGTGGTCGTCTGAAGCCCAACCCCGTTCGACCCACTCGGCCATGCTGCCCGGTCCGCCCATGGCAGCCTGCAAGTCCCAGTGCAATGCACTTGTCGACGCGATTTCAACAGCCAAGGCATGGACAACCAAGGGGAGTCCGGGGAACGCAGATGGATTCCTGCCCATGTCGGAAGGGCCTATGAATAGGATCGGGATTCCCGGGAAGGTCCGCTCCAAGGAGCGAATGTTGTTGGCAAGGCGTTTGGCAAACCACCGCGCTTCTTGGGTCGTGTGGATGCCCGGAACGGCATTGCCTCCAAACTGAAGCAGGATGAGGGAAGGGGCATGCGCGGCCTTCATGTGCATCCAATCGGCGTCGGGAACTTTGTCGAACAACGTGCCCGACGACCCGCGCATGGGCAGGTTGTGTACGTAGACTCCGTGCGGTTGTCCGAGGAAAATGCCTTGGATGTGTTGGGGCGACAAGGTCAAGGTCAAATCTCCAATCACAGGCGCATGGCTCCAAGACAGGCTGTCCAAAGAGGAGGCTTCTGGTTCTCCCAAGAGCCGCACCGTGCCGGAATCTTGAGACCACAGGTCTGTCCATGTCCAGCCTTTGTGCGTCAGGCTGGAACGGCCGTTGCCGCGCACCGTCCAAGTCGCAGTGTCTGACACGTCGTTCACCGCGAAAAACGGCAGCCGAAGTGCCTCGGCGTTGCGCCCGCGTCCGAACCCCGAGCTTCGACGCATGGTCCCGGCCTTCAACGAACCCACGATGGCGGTATTGCTGGCGGGGGTGAGGGGCAAGACCCAACCCGGACCGCGACCGCCCCACTTCGATTGCCAGCGCTTGCGGAGCACCTTGGAGATGCGGTCGCCCTCGATTTGGCTGTCGCCCCAGTGGTAGACTTCCACGCGCCGTTTGTCCGCTTCTGGAAGCTGCAGGAAAAACCGTCGCAACGGGTACCATGCCCTGGCGCTGCCCTGCAATTGCCAAGATGTGGGGATGTCCAATTTCAGCGTGTCCAGGAATTCCCAAGCCTTCTGGGATGCGCCTCCAAAGGGCATGTGCGCACGGTCTTCGGTCGCGACGACCTGTGGATGGCGAGGCTGAAGGGGGCTCAGGGTGGCGGTGGCGTCAAGCCAAGGTGCTGCAGGTCCCCAACGTTCCGCCCCCCACCACGTGCCGAGCAACAATCCCCACATGAGGAGCCATTGCAACCAGGGGCGTGGCTGGTTCATGATTCAGAGGAGGTCAGGGATGATCAACGCCATGCCGGGTTGGAGGTCATCCCAAACGCCATTCCATTGGGCCAAGCACCGCGGTGGCAGTCCATAGGCCCTTGAGATGCTGTAGACCGTTTCCCCTGCTTGCACCATGTGGATGCGAGGGAGTTCGAGATTTTCCATCAGGCGCATGCCTGTGCGCATGGCTCTTGCCCAGTCGTTCAGGTCGACCGTTCTCGGGCGGGCAGCGTGCGCCTGCTGCATGGCCGACAGGGGGGATGCGTCGGCCTTCCACGACAGGAGCATGGCTTCAATGGCATGTCCGTCCCATAACGCGTGCGGGAGACTCATCGTGTCGTCACATGTGGCCCACCACGCGAGGCAGGCGGCGCTGGGGGGCAGACCGAATCGCTCGGCCATGGCCTGCAGGGTTGCCGCGTGAGGTGCCCAACCACGCCACACAGAAATCACCTGCTCAAATTGCCCTGTGCGCCACGTTTGCAGAGCATCAGAGGCCTCGGGCCAAGCGGCTTCCCACGCCATTTCCCAGGCGTCTGGCGGCCGAATGTCCTCCCTGAAGGGAATGGGTCGGATGTCACACGCAGAATGGAATTGCGCATGGACCGTTCCCACCCATGTCATCCCACCAAAAAGACATAAGCCCAGGCAGGCATGGACAAGACGGAACGATTTGGACATGAACATGAAAAAAGGAGACGAATCGCCAAACATTTTTGCGAGAACAAGGTATTTTGGTTACATGCGCGAGCCTCATATTTCTGTGTCGGATTCTTCACGCCTTTTGGCCATACTTGAGGAAAACTTGTCCGAGAACTTGGATCTGGTCGCCCAAGTCCGTGCGATTCGTGCGAGCGAATTCAAGCATCGGACCATTCTCGAAGAATTGGACTTGGGGTACATGGAGGTCGATTTGGAAGGCGAAGTCGTGCACGTGCACCCTCGATTTTTGGCCATGACAGGCTTCACGCAGGAGGAGTTGGTGGGCACCAAGGGGGAAGCGATGCTCGACGAAGACGGAACCGCGCGAATGGCGCAAGTGATGGCGGAACGCAAGTCGGGAAAAGCGTCGTCGTATGAGATGCCCATCCTGCATCGCGACGGGCATCGCATGTGGTTCCTGATCACAGGAGCACCCATTCGTCAGGAAGATGGCACATTGACGGGCTCGGTGGGTATTCATTATGACATCACGCAGCGCAAGTTGCTCGAGTTGGAAACCAACAGAGCCCTGACCGCAGAGGCATATGCGCGCAACCGAGAGCGCGGTTTGCTTATGAAAATGAGCCATGAAATCCGAACACCCATCAACGCCATCAATGGCATGTTCAGTTTGATGGATAACGTTCCACGTTCAAAGGAGTACGAGGCCATTTGGCAAGGAGCCATGCGAGCCACCGCCATGTTGCGGAAGGTGGTGGACGATGTGCTGGATTTGTCGAGGTTAGAAATCGGGAAGCCCTCGTTGCAATTGCGCGAGGTGGATGTTGTGGACGTGACGTCAGGGGTGGCCAAAATGCATCACCTCCTCGCCAACGAAAAGGGCATTCATTTGGAATGCAGTTGTGAATTGGATGAAAACCAACGTGTGCTTGACGTCGACAAGTGGCTTCAAATTTTGACCAATCTTCTTGGCAATGCGATCAAATACACGGAGGAAGGAGCCGTCTCCCTCGTGATTCGCAATCACGAATCGAAGGCGGATTGGATTGTGGCAGAAGTGTCTGACGAAGGCAAAGGCATCCCCAAGGAGCACCACGCAAGGATTTTTGAGCCCTTTGGCATGTTGAACGCGGACAATCCTGCAGAAATTCATCGAATGAATGAAGGGAGCACAGGGCTAGGATTGTCTATTTCACGTGAGCTTGCCCACGTGATGAATGGGGAATTGACCTTGGTTCCCCAGTCTGTGGGGGCCTGTTTCCAGCTGTCCATTCCCTCGAAGACCTGGGACAAGCCCACACAACTTCGGGCCACAGAAGGCGACCACGTCAATCAAGTTACAGATTGGAATGCTGGCGGAATGCGCGTACTCCTTGCAGAAGACAATGACATCAATGTGTTGTATGCGAAGGCGCTCTTGGACAAGTGGAGGGTCCACGTGGATGTGGCACCTGACGGCCAACGTGCGCTCGACCTGATGGAGAGGGGGCGCTACGACGCCATATTGTTGGACGTGCAAATGCCCAACATGGATGGCTTTGAGACGATTCGCCGCATCCGTGCTCGGGAGCGCGACACCGAGGGGGAGATGCAGCAGGTGTTCATGGTCACGGCTTTTGCAGATGTCGAAACCCGTGAGATGGCCCAAGCAGCGGGAGCCAATGGCTTTTTGGCCAAGCCCTTTGCGCCGGATGAATTGCTTGACGTGCTGCGTTCGATTCCGATGTCGCGGTGAGAAAGTCGCTGAATCGTTGGATTCTTTCTTTGAATTATGTAAATTGGATACCGAAGGTCTACATGAACAATGGAGGACCTCGTTGTGAATCGTAGTGGAGCACCGGCAACGGCGGGTGCTCCATTTTTTGTGTTCGACAGTGTGGTGAACCTTTTTCCCGGTGGGGGGTTACCCCGACATGCACGAACTGAGAACGTCTTTGGTCTTGCCCATCTCACTCGATGAAGCGTGGGCTTTTTTCAGTGTCCCCGACAACTTGGATGACATCACGCCTCCGGACATGGGGTTTGAAATCTTGACGAAAAACGAGAAACGCACCTACGCAGGACAAATCATCCGCTACCGCGTGCGCCCCTTGTTCAACATGCCGATGACCTGGGTGACGGAGATCACACATTGCGAAGACCGGATGTACTTCGTGGATGAACAACGGTTTGGGCCCTACGCCTTGTGGCACCATCAGCACCATTTTAAAGAGGTAGAAGGTGGGGTCCAAATGGACGACATCCTCCACTACAAACTGAAAGGCGGAAAACTGGGCGCGCTGTTGACCGGGTGGATGGTGCATGGCCGCGTCAGGGCCATCTTCGATCACCGTTCAGAGGTGCTTCTGAAAAAGTTTGGAGGAAAGGACTTGGGCTGAGTCCAGGTCACTGACAGAGCACATTGGCGGCCCACGCCGCCATCAGCAATTCGGGCTTGACCTTGGAGTTGAATCCAAGAGAGGAAATGTACCCTGAACTGGCACTGACCAGCTTGTGACTGGCGTACTTGCTGTCGCTGTTGAAGTCGAGGTCGATTTGGTGCACCCTGAGGTTGCACTCTTCCAAGATAAGGTTGGCCAATGCCACCGACCGTTCGGTTTCACCCCAAAGCTTGGTCCACATGTCGAGGATCTTCGGCACGCGTTCGCGGCGGTAAATGACGTGCGCCCCGTTGTTGGGAAACCGAAACACCACGGTGGTGACGTAGACGGTGTGACGCTTGTGGTTTTGGGAGTCGCAGCCCACATGAACCTGCACCTCGGATTCGCTGGTCATGGCGGTGATGTAGTCGCACACGTCATGCTTCAACCGACCTCCCATGACCGTGAACTTCCTGTGGCTCTCCTCCATGGAGGTCAAGCTAGCCCGAGGAAGGGGCAAAAAAAAGCAGGGCCGCGGCCCTGCATCTTCGTCTTATGCACAATCTGTGAATGACTCCCCGTTTCCGCTTCGTCCGCGGCCGGTGACTTCACCGTTTCTCAACGGTCGAGTGCCACGTCGATCAAGTGACGCACGTGGGCGCGGTGCGCCCGTGTCAGGCCGTTGGGCGAGGCCGCGTCGCGTTGCTGGCGGTCGATGCGACGCAGCTGGGCGAGGACCGCACTCTTGGCGACACGATTCAACCGTGATTTCGCATCAAGTGACTTGACGAGCGCCTCGACATACATGAGCTGCAGCCCTTGGCGGTACGTGTTCACCGAGGTGCGCAAATCCGCCTTGAACATCATGTCGGTCAGGTCGTCCATGTACTCCGCGAGGTTGTAGGTGTTCCCGTACAGCCCGCTGTCGAGGATACGCATCAGCACGTTGGGGTGAACGAGGTGGGCCATGGCGGCACGTTGTGCGCTGGCCACACGGGCGTGAACCTTGGGATCCTCGCCGCCTCCGAAAAACCCAAACCCGCGACGCTGCGCCTGCAGGTAGGCCAATACGTCAGCCTGCGCTTCAAACGCGTCTGGGGCAAATGCGTACGTAGCCAGCGCCTTCATCGCTGCTTTTTGGTCGGCCTCCAACACGGCCGTGTAAGGGGCGGCACCGTCGAGCTGGGCCGGGGTGGCGCGGTTGTAGCGTACGCCACCGATTTGGCGCGTCATGATGCGGAGCTGGGTGGCGTATTCGCCGGTCAAGGCGTAGTACGCACGCAACACCTCTTGGTGGCTGTCCACGCCGGGGGCGAAGTTCTCCACGATGGAAGGCAGGAGGTCGTTGACGAGCTCGCAACGCTCCGAAGCATAGGCCACGGGATCGCTGCTCAGGTCGTAGATGTTCACATCAGGGTTGATGCCGCGTCCCGTGCTGCGCATGTCGTCGGCGTCGTTCCCAAATTGCAACAACGGGTCTGTCGAGCGCTCCAAAATGGCACTCAACCGCGCAGTCTCAGCGTCCTTATCACCAAGTCCCACGCTGTAGCCGTACTCGATGACCCACTTGTCGTAGGGGCCTGGGCTGTCGTCGTAAAAGCGCGTCTGCTCGGCTTTGTTGCGGGCGAAGTTGATGGAAGGGTACTCCATCACGGAGTTGCACATGCCGTTTTCCGCCACCTTGGCGGCATCCTTGAGTTCGTCCGGCGACAGCATCGTGCTCGCGTGCATGTTGTGGCTCATCCCGAGAGTGTGTCCCACTTCGTGAAGGACAAGGCGATGCAAGGTCTGACGCACAAACTCTGCGTGCTCCTCGTCCGTGAAGTTGTAGGCACGCATCGCGGCAGTGGCCAAGAGGCTGTTGCGGCTCATCACCGTGCCTGCGTGGCAGCGGCTCATCTGCTCGGCCAAGATCTCGCGTGACGAGCGCCCTTCCATTTCAGCGTCGAGCGACGCGTACTCGTCGTCCATGGCCTCTTCGATCATGCCAGCCTTGGAGAACACCTCGGCACGCCAGAGACGGCCGACCATCCCGCCGTACTCGAGCATGATGTCCGCACCGAGGATTTCTCCGGTGCGGGGGTTCACAAAACTGGGGCCGTAACCTGAGAACGGGGGCGAAGGGGAAGCCGTCCAGCGCAGCACGTTGTAGCGTACGTCGCCCGCATCCCAGTCCGCGTCGTCGGGCTGGATCTTAACCACCACGGCATTCTTGAATCCGAGGGGCTCAAAGGCCTGGTTCCATTTTTCGACGCCCGCCCTGATGATGGGACGGAATTCCTCGGGGGTCGTGTTTTCAATCCACCATGTGATGGGCTCAACGGGTTCCGACATGGCAGCTGAGGGGTCCTTCTTCTGGAGGCGCCACCGATGAATCATGTCCTTCCAGGGCGTGGCACTGACGCCCGTCAAGTCGTCCACCTCTGTGGTGAAGAAGCCAATGCGGGCATCGTCTGCGCGGGGCGCGAAACCGTCTTCAGGCATGGGCAACAACGCATGGCGATAGCCCACGGTGACGTAGCGGCCGTCCTCAAATTGAGGTCCGCCCACCGTGGGGTTGCCGTTGTCGTACACATAGTCGACCGACAGCTCGGTGTTCTCGGGGTAGTTCGCCACGTCGACCACCTTGCTCTTGCTCTTGCTGAGCTTGCCCAAGGCAGATTTGCGCCCGGGACGAGAGGGAGGCTTGACCATTTGCAGCTCTTCCTTCAAGAACATGGCGTCTGCTGACACAATTACGCCGGTGCTGTCCTCGGCTTCCACTTTCAAGCTCGCGAGGATGGGCGTGTTGAGGTTGGCGTCCGCGGCCTTACTCAAGGCATTTGCCGGATCCACGTGGAAGTTGGTGTTCTCCGCATGCACCTCCAACTGCCCAAAGTGACGGTGGAATGTGATGACCTTGCTGCCGCGGTAGCTTCCACGAAAGAAGCCACTCGACACCACGCCGTCCTCCACCTGCGAAAAGTAGATGAACTCGTCGTTCATGGCCTCGGCTGGAATGTGCATGTACATGCTTCCTTTGGCGGTGTCCTGGTACAGGTTAAACAGACCTTCGTCAATCTTGAAGCCCTTGGTGAATTTCGCCACGGATTTTAGGCCGTCTTTCCACCTTTCTTCTTGCCGTCCACCTGTTCGGTGTCGCCTTTCTTCCCCTTCTTTTTCTTGCCTTTTTGGGCCAAACCATCTGTAGGTATCACGCTCAACAGGGTGGCGGCGAGGGAGAGGGCCGCCCAACTCGTCATCCGTTTCATGGGCAACAAGGTACGTCGCAGTGGGTGGGGATGGGACCCTTCCGAACCCAAGAGCAATGGAAAATGCGTATCTTATGTATCCAAAATCAACTACGGCCATGCATCGTTTCTTCCCTTTGCTTTTCACCGCAGCTGTGGGCCTGACATCCCCGACGACTGCAACCGCTCAAACCGTCACGGTTCCCTACAACCCCGACGGGGACGCCAATGGCCTCATCGGCGTGACGGATCTCCAGGACCTCTTGTCTACTTACGGAGGCGCGTTTGCACCGGGTGCCATTGTGGTCGATTCCGTTGAATTGGGAGAAGTCCTGGATTCTTTGCAAGCCCAAATCAACGCGTTCCGTTGCGGAGACGACGTCTTGCATGAAGGCTACTGGTACAACACGACGTCCATCGGAGGTCAGTGTTGGTTCGCGGAGAATGTCCGATACCTGCCAGAGGTGAGTCCGAGCACTGAGGGAAGCGACTTGGATCCGCATGCCTACGTGTACGGCTACCAAGGCACGGGTGTCCTTGCGGCCCAAAACACGCTCGCGTACCATCAGTTTGGCGCTTTGTACAATTTTCCAGCGGTTCAGCAGTGGAGCCTTTGCCCTGCTGGTTGGCATGTTCCGACCGACTTGGAGTGGACTGAAATGACCAACAGCTTGGGTGACGAACTGTTTGCTGGCAACTTGATGAAGGCGAAGTACGGCGAATATTGGGACGGAACCAACCTCAGTGGGTTTTCAGGTTTGCCGGGCGGCTACCGGAGCTACCTCGATGGTTACTTCGGCGGCGCTGGGCTCGACGGATACTGGTGGAGTTCGTCGCCCATTTGGCCCTTTGCGTGGTACCGTTACCTGGACTTCGACAGTGAGGTTGTCGTCCGCAACGACAACTATCAGCTTAGCGGCTTTTCTGTTCGTTGCGTTCGGGATGCCGAGTGAGCGCAGCGAGCGAGTGTTAAACTCTTAAATCTTGGCCTTGCGCAGCAAGGCTCGAGGGAAAGAGCCAAAAAAATCCCGGCCGGGCAGGGCGGGATTTTTTTTGCGTGACGCAAGGCTAGGGTCACTTGAAGCCCCGCAGCTTTTTCACGGTCTCGTAGGCGTCTTGAACTTCGAGGAAGCGCGCCTCGGCCTGTTTGGCATAGGCATCGCCCATGTCCCGAACCTTGTCGGGGTGAAACTTCAACGCGAGGCGTCGGTAGGCCTTTTTGAGGTCCGTATCGCTTGCGTCTCGGGCGACTTCGAGCACCGTGTAGGGGTCGGGCTTGTCGCTGTGGAACGGCGCTTCGATGGAGGAGCGGTCCTTGTCGCTGATGCCCAAGGTGGCGGCCATGCCGCGGATGAGCTCGACTTCCCTCGGATCGACGTTGCCGTCCGCTTGGGCAATGCCGTAGAGGTACTGAAGAAGCAGTAGGCGTTTGGCGTGGGGCATGTGGGCCCGAATCTGCATGCAGACGCCGCGCACGTCCACCGGGCTTTTCAGCGCCTCGCGCAGGGCGAGGGTCAGCTGCTCGGCCTGGGCTTGCCCAAAGTTGGTCCGGAAGAACTGCTTGACGTAGTCGAGCTCTGACTTCAGCACGCGCTCGTCGGCCTGCATGACGGCCGCGCTCAAGACGACCATGCTCAGGGCGAAGTCGCCAGCGCGGGTGGGGCGTGCCGTCGACCTTCCGCCTCGTCCGTCTCGCCCGTGATGCCCCCCGGCCGCGCCGGCGTCCATCGCGAGGCTGTCGTCCGAGAACATCTTGCCGAGCCAGTAGCCCAAGACGCCGCCGATTGGACCCCCCAAAGCCCAACCGACGGCGCCACCAATCCACTTGGTGTACGACATCAGGCCTGTTCCAGTTGGGCGAAGCCTTCGGCGATGAATGCCGTCAGCTCTTCGCCGTCGAGCAGGCCTTGCGAAAGGCGTGCGAGGTTGGCGGCACGCTTGGCCATGCCGGCGCGCTTGGCGTCGTCCTTTTCGTTGAGCAGCGTGGTGGCCAGAGGGTGGTTGGCGTTGACGGTAACGTCGTAGCTGTCGGGCATGTCGCCAAACATTTGGAATCCACCGCCGCCGACGGCCTGTTGCTCCTTCATGCGGCGCATGAACTCCGATTGGGTGATGACCAGCGGCGCAGCGGTGGCCGACATGGGCGCGAACTGCACCTTGTACGACTCTCCAGGGAACGCGGTTTCGAGGACGGGCTTGAGGGTTTCCTCCTGCTTTTCGTCAAGGGCGGAGCTGAGCTCTTCGTCCTTTTCAATGAGCTTGTCGGCGATGTCAGCGTCCACGCGCTTGAATTGAAGGTCGGTGTGGGTTTGCTCGAGCTTGCCCACGACGTGGGCGGCGAGCGGACCGTCCATGACGAGCACCGTGTAGCCGCGGTCCGTGGCTTCCTTCACATAGCTGTGTTGGAGGCTCGCGTCGGGCGTGTAGGGCAGGATGACCTTGCCGTGCTTGTCTTTTTGGGTTTCACCAACCGCCGCCATCAACTCCTCATGGGTGTGACACTTGCCGGCCGTGTCTTTGTAAAGGAAGAACTTCTGGGCGCGCTCGGCAAACTTCTCGTCGGTGAGCATGCCGTACTCCACGAAGACGCGAAGGTCGTCCCACTGGGCTTCAAAAGCCTCGCGGTCCTTCTTGAACATCTGCGCGAGCTTGTCGCTGACCTTCTTGCTGATGTGGCCGGAGATCTTCTTGACGTTGGCGTCCTCTTGGAGGTAGGAGCGGCTGACGTTCAAGGGAATGTCTGGCGAGTCGATCACGCCGTGCAGCAGCGTCAAGAAATCGGGGACGATGTTTTCCACGTTGTCCGTGATGAAGACCTGGTTGGAGTAGAGGTGGATGCGGTTCTTCTGCAGGTCCATCTGCTTCTTCAACTTGGGGAAGTAGAGGATGCCCGTCAGGTTGAAGGGGAAGTCCACGTTGAGGTGGATGTGGAACAGCGGGTCCTCAAAGTTCATGGGGTAGAGGTCCCGGTAGAATTCCTTGTAGTCTTCGTCGGCGAGGTCCGCGGGCTTCTTGGTCCACGCGGGCTCCGTCTTGTTCACCACAAACGGCACCTCGACGCTGACCTTCTTCACGTTCCCTTCGTCGTCTTTCGCGCCTTCCGGATCGTCGATGTACTCCGACATGGTGCCTTGCACGATTTCCACCGGCATGAATTTGCAGTAGGTGTTCAGGATTTCGCGAATGCGCTCTTCGGCGAGATATTCCTTGGCGTCCTCGGAGATGTGGAGCACGATGTCGGTGCCGGCGGTCTCCTTGTCAATGTCCTCAAGAGAGAAGTTGGGGGAGCCGTCGCAGCTCCATTTCACAGCCTGGCTGCCTTCGCGCTGGCTGAGCGTGACGATGTCCACGCGGTCGGCCACCATGAAGGCCGAGTAAAACCCGAGCCCGAAGTGACCAATGATCGCCTGCTTCGCGTCGGCGTCCTTGTACTTCTCGAGGAAGTCGGTGGCGCCGGAAAAGGCGATTTGGTTGATGTACTTGTCGATCTCCTCCGCGGTCATGCCGATTCCAGCATCGCGGATGGTCATGGTTCCTGCGGCTTCGTCGAGCAGGATCTCCACCTGCGGCGTGTCGGTGATTTCTCCCACCTCGCCGAGGGAGGCGAGCATCTTGCGCTTTTGGGTGGCGTCCACCGCGTTGGAGATGAGCTCGCGCAAGAAGATTTCCTGGTCGCTGTACAGGAATTGCTTGATGATAGGAAAGATGTTGTCGGTCGTGACGTTGATTGTGCCTTGTTGTGCCATGGCGTGGTCTGTTTTTTTTCAGTCAAATCAAAAAGGACGTCTTGCGGATGCGAGACGTCCTTCTCTTGTCAATTCTCGTGCCACCTGCCAATTGAGGAGCAGGGCTGTCAAATTCGTCAGGCCACGGACCTGACGTGGTGACATCGTGTCAGTGTTGAATGACGACGCGAAGGGCGCGGCCATCCTCCATGCGAAGCACATAGGTGCCCGTTTCCAATCCACTCACATCGAGGGTGGTTTGGCCAGGTTGGAGCCATTGCAAGCCCACATCGCGTCCATGGGCATCGCGCCACGACGCACGCACAGGGGCATGGCCTTCCAATTGAACGTGAAGTCGGTCGTGGGCTGGGGTGGGGTAAGCCGAGAGTGAAAGGGCCGTCTCAGGCATCTCGATGCCCGTGGGCTGAATGGGGTTGAAAACGTAACCCGTGCCTTCGCTTGGCCAGGTGTTTCCCCATCCAGCAGCGCCACTGTAAAGCCAAGTATAGATGTCGTCCGTGGATTGGAACTGAGGAGCGTCGGCCGGACCTTCCGCCACGAGGAGGGTGCCTCCGTAGGAATATGGATCGAAGTTGCCGATCAGTCCTGCTGTGTTGATGAATTCCGCTGCAATCAACGCGAAATCGGTGATGGTGTTGGGGCCGTAGTGGTACGTGATTGTCCCAGCCTCATGCAACCACACTTGGTAGGTGGCACGCTGGGTTGCTGTCATCACAGAATCACCTCCGTACACCTCGTCGTAGAATCCGACATTGTGGTATTCAACTTTGAAAATGCGGTTGGGTGCTACGCCCTCCAACGTATGACGAATTTCACTGACGTCCTGGCCGGTAGAGTCTGCGGGTGCCACATCACAGATGTCAGAAAAGACAGGCGCAATCACGTGGTTCGCATTTCCCGCGCCAAGAATCATCTCACCAAGGTTGGCTGTGCCAAGCAGAGAACATGTATCCCCCCAAACGACCATGTCAAAGGGAATGGGAAGAATTTCCTCTGGATCGTCCCATCCAAGTTCAAGGTTTAGCGACGAATACTCCTCGAGAGGAGCATACGGTTGAGAAATGAGTTCAGTGGTGTATGGGACGTTTTGTCCCCAAGCGAAGCCCGCCGACAAAGCACAGGCCATTCCGAGAAAAAGGTGTTTCATGCCTCAAAGATACAGGCCTTGCGCAACTTAGAAGTTGGGCGACAAGCCGTGCTTGTTGTGGTAGCCTTGAATGTGCTCAATCACCTCTTCAGGCGAGTCAGCCAACCGGAAGAGGTCGTCATCGTTGTCTCCGATGGTCTTGTATTGGTCCAGCATGGTTTGCTTGAACCAATCGAGCAATCCAGCCCAAAACTTACTGTCGTACAACACGACGGGCTGCTTCGTGATTTTGTTGGTTTGCATGAGGGTCAGCGCCTCAAACAATTCGTCCATGGTGCCAAAGCCACCAGGCATGACCACAAAGGCTTGGCTGTACTTCACGAACATCACTTTCCGCACGAAGAAGTAGTCAAAATTCAAGCACGTGTCAGGGTTAATGTACTCGTTGTGGCTTTGCTCAAAAGGGAGCTCGATGTTCAGACCCACAGACACGCCATCGCGATCCTGGGCGCCGCGGTTTCCAGCCTCCATCACACCGGGCCCGCCCCCTGTGATGACCCCGTATCCTGCATCGACGAGGGCAGAGGCCACAGCACGTGAGACCTTGTAAGTTTCCGTGTCGGGCCCCGTGCGTGCCGAGCCGTAAATGCTCACGCAAGGGCCAATGGCCTGAAGCGTTTCATAGCCCTCGACGAACTCGCTCATGATTTTGAAAATCGACCAGCTGTCGTTGCTCTTGATTTCAGACCAGGAGAGGTTGGGGTGCTTTTTGATGTTGTACTTCATACCGTCAATATAGGTCAAGTGCCGTGGTACCTTTGACCCATGCCATTGCTCTGGAACCCCAAACAAGCGCCCGTCTTGAATGCACTGGATGCGGTGACCCGAGGGTGGTTTCCCAGAAAAGCCAAGGGACACTGGATTTTTGGACTGCCCAAATCGGGAACCACGGTGTTTGCCGCAGCTTTATCTGAGGTGACTTCATCTTCGGCCTTGTTGGACACGCCTTTGCTGTGGGGCACGGCCATCAAGCCCCTGAACGAATCAGAGATGAAGGCCTTGGTTGCCGCGCATCCCGTCACGTTTGCCCCCACCTTGTGGAAAGAGCCCAACGCCACGTTTTATCCCGAGGCAGCCATGGCCGCGAGCCAAGCCAACCGCCACATTTTGCTGGTCCGTGGCCCGCTGCAGAACATCCGTTCTCACATGGACCGTCTCGGATTGAAGGGAGATGCCACTTCGGTTGACCTGGCTGCATTGCACCCCAATCACCGCCCTGCGTTTTTGGACCATGCGGACCAACCGCCTGCACTGACGCTCGCACGGAGATGGCGAGACACCCACAACAAACTGTGCTGGGACACGCCGGAAGTGCAAGTCCACACTTACGAATCCTTCATGGCCAACTCGGAAGCGGTGTTGCGAGCCACAGCTCAGCACTTGGGACTGCCGGTGCTGCATCAACCCGTGCGGGCACTGGCCAAGCAGCAACAACCCCGCGGGGCCAACCGAAACGTGCGCCCGGAAGCGTTTTTTGGAGAGGCGATGTGTCAGGACATCGAAGCACTTACGGCCGAAGCGCACAAGAAGGTCACGTCAACCGGCGGGTGAGCCGTCCGCTCCGCACATCTCCGAGCATTGACCGCATGGTTTGAAGGCGCTGTTCCTTCCCAAACAGGTGCTTGGCCAGGCTTCTGTTGTGTTCGCGATCCTGGGTGTTCAAGGGCGCGTAAAGTGCGTTGTCCCAGCCCCGTGACGGAAGGCAATCAAACGCGAATCCGTGCTGTCGGAGGAAAGGGGTGAGGTGGGCGTCGGCACGCACCACAACCCTGATGCCATACCACAGGGCCATGACCAAGACGCCCGTACCTTGGGTCCGGACGTTGTTCATGACCAAGACATTGTGGGTGCACAACCAATCTGCGTAAGCCTGCCTTGGGAGAAGCTCGAACTGACCCTTCCACTGCGGCAACAACCATGATCCCAGAACGTCGATGGACTTGGCGTACCTCGCGCTGCCGTAGCTCAACCCGGCACCGAAACGGGTGCCTTCAGGTGGATTGGCGCTTTTGATTCGAAGCATCAAGTCCAAGTGGTTGCTCGTGTTCGAGGCATTCGTACCAAGAAGCACACGCCCAGGTACATCGGTGCACCATTGAACGTCCGATTCGGGTGGGGTCGGGTTGTAAAAAGAGGGGTAGGTGCGCGGCTTGGGGTCAGTGAACACGCCAAAAAACGGCGCGTGCTCCCCCATCAGGGTGGACAAGGCGTCCACGCGTTTGCAGGCGGACACGAAGCGCTTTTCCGCCCCGCCAAAGGCGCTGCCCACCCGCTGCATGGTGATGCTCATTTTGCCTAGCACGGCATTGAGTGCTGCCGTCCAAGGCAAAAAAAGCGACCGGTTGAGTGACCTCAACACGCGATAGTAATCGTCGCCCCAAGATGCCCACACCACAGGGACATCCTTGGGCATGGTTTCAAGCCAGCGCAAATTGGGCCCCTTCAACCGATGGATGACGACGGCATCTGCCTCGGCAAGCATGGCAGGCACCTCGGCAGTGCGCAACGCGTTTCGCCATGAGAAGATGTCGTGTCTGAGGGAGGGGGTGGGTTCGATCCACCACCAGTGGGTGGCCCCGCTGTCATGTTCAAGCAGGTTGTGCAAGGCGCGCACCGAGGCGTGGTCAAACGCCAAATGGACGATGCGCAGGTCAGCCCCAGACATGAATCACGTTGTCGATGATTCGTTCTGCGTCGTCGTCGGTCAATCCCAAATGAAGTGGAAGTCGGAACAGGGCATCCGTGAATCGGTCGGCATTCGGGGCTTGAGCGGTCCATCCCATTTTCGCGGCGTAGGCGCTTTTGTGCAGGGACTGGTAGTGGAAATGGCAGGCAATACCAGCTTCCCGCAAGGCGGACAACATCTCGTTGCGTTTCTCCAACGAAGGGGCGCACACATAGAACAGGTGCCCGTTGGTGTCGTCGCACCAATCGGGCGGCAGGGCTTCTTGCGGCAGCGCAGCAGAGAGCCGCTCGTAATACCGGGTCCAGATGGCTTTTCTCCGGGTACAGATGGTGTCAAATTGCTCCAATTGTCCGAGGAGGTGGGCCATGGTCATCTCATTGGGCAGGAAGCTGCTGCCGGCATCGACCCAACCGTATTTGTCCACTTCGCCTCGAAAGAAGGCCTGCCTGTTGGTGCCTTTTTCCCAAATCACACACGCCCGAGACCACAAGTCCTCCCGGTTGACCACCAAACATCCGCCTTCTCCGGAGGAAATGTTTTTCGTTTCGTGGAAGGAGAACGTGGCCAAATCCCCAAATCCGCCGAGGTGTTTCGCATCTCCATCCACCTCCATCCACGCGCCCATGGACTGGGCGGCGTCTTCGACGAGCATGATGCCCTGTTCCTTGCACCAGGCCGCAATGGCGGGCAAATCGTAGGACACACCGGCGTAGTGGACGATCACCACCACTTTGACGGCGGGGGTGTATACGGCTTTGATTTGGTCCAACCCCATGTGCGGACGGTCGGAGGCGGAATCGCCAAAAAGGGGCGTCGCCCCGCGCAATACAAACGCGTTGGCCGAAGAAACAAAGGTGTAGCTCGGAACAATGAAGGCGTCTCCGGGGCCGATGTCCGACAGGATGGCGGCCATGTCCAGGGCGGAAGAGCACGATGTGGTGGGCAACACCTTGAACCCCAACTCCGCGTCAAACCAAGCTTGGACCGCTTTGGTCATGGGGCCATCTCCACTGGTGTTGGGGCTCTGCAAGACCCGCTCAATCAGCTCGGCCTCGCGTCCGACACATTGGGGCTGGTTGAAGCGGATGTTCGTGTGCATTCCTTTGTTTCCGTAAATTTACACACCTCGCACCAAAGCCTTGGAACTCGAATCCTCGAATGCACATTCGTTCGAATTGCTAGTCGAGCTCAGACCAACGCAAGCGCAGGAGAAACCCGGCGGTTTGGCACGAGAAAGACGAGCAACACACATTGATTAGCCCCACCAAAGCACTCCGTTGATGATTCATCCCACTGCCGAAATTCATCCCCTCGCTTACGTAGAAGAAGACGTCGAGGTGGGGTCCAACACCATTGTGGGACCCTTCTGCATTCTGAGGAAAGGGGTTCGCGTGGGCGCCAATTGCAAGTTCACGGCGTACTGCGAGTTGAGAGAAAATGTGGTGGTGGGCGAAGGAACCACCATGGGGAGCCGATGCACCATTTCGGCCAACGCCAGCATCGGAAAGCACACCACCATCAAGTATGCGTTTGTCTTGACGGACACACCCAACCTCGAGCAAGGTTCTGTGAAGTCGGTTCGGGGCATTGGAGACAACGTGTTGATTGGGGCCAATGTGACCTTGATGCCTGGTTTTAGCATTGGGCACAACGCCGTCGTGGGGGCGTGTTCCCAAGTGAGGGCGGACATTCCAGAGAACGAAATTTGGTACGGGTCGCCTGCGAAATTTTACAAGACTAGAGAAACGAGTTGAGGTCGCGCATGGGCCGCATGAGGCACCTTTGGCCGGCATGTCCCGACGCCTTGAAACCATCCACAGAATGTCAACCGAGAACTTGACCAAATCGCACGCTTGGGAAGCGTCCTTTTTTGGATTCCCCATCGAGGAAATCAAACTCGGAGGTCACGCCGAGGCCGAGGTGGTGCCCCAGTTGCTTGAGTTGATCGAGGAAGTCGGGCCGGAGATCTTGCTCAAAGTGTTTGTTGACGCCCGACAATTGCACGCCATTCCCCTGTTGGAGCGCCAAGGATTCGAGTTGTGGGAATCTCGGTTTCAGTGGTTGACCACGTGGTCGCGGGAGGAATTGCTTCAGCGCCATGACTTGAATCCCAAACTGCCCGGAGACCACGTTGTTTGGGGGAATGAATCGCATCACGAAGCCATTTTGGAGATGACCCAAACCCACTTGGCGAAATCGCCCGCAGTCGTGAATCGGTTTGACTCACCCTTCTATCCGGAAGGCAGTGCTGAGAAGTGGTATGCGCAGTGGATTCGGCACGTCTTGGGGAGCCCTGACGTGATGGTGGCGGTGGCTGAACACGGAGAGGGTCGTGAGATGGCAGGATACTTCATCTACATGCCTGGGGAGCCACGAGATGGCGTGGCGCTCTACAAAGGCATCCTGTCGGTAATCCAGCCCGCGCATCGCGGCCGAAACCTCCACGTGCACCTCCAAAAGTTTTTGTTTGAGGAAATGGCCAAGCGGCATGAGCGGGTCACGCTGGACAACACCACCCAGGTGTCGAATTACCCGGTCATCCGAAACCACGCAAAGTCCGGACGTCGTCCGGACCACATCGAGCTCGTGATGTTTCGCGGCCCCCACCGTCGCTGAGTTCCAAGCCTGTCGGCGACCCATTGTTCATCAAACCATTGTTCATCAAACCATTGCGAGTCAACCCTTGGCAAGAAGTTCCTTGAGGAACCGTCCAGTGTGGCTTTTAGCTTCCTCGGCCACCTGTTCAGGTGTTCCCGCAGCAACCAAGGTGCCTCCGTCTTTGCCGCCTTCGGGGCCAATGTCGATCAAGTGATCGCAGACCTTCAGCACGTCGAGGTGGTGTTCAATGACCACCACGGTATTGCCTTGGTCCACGAGTTTGTGGAGCACATCGATGAGCAACTGAATGTCTTTGAAATGCAGGCCTGTGGTGGGCTCATCGAGGATGTACAAGGTGCTGCCGGTTCCGACCCGTGCCAGTTCAGAGGCAAGTTTGACCCGCTGCGCTTCACCGCCGCTGAGCGTGGTGCTCTGTTGGCCTAAGGTGATGTACCCCAGTCCCACAGCCTGAAGGGTGGAGGTGATGCGGTAAATCTTGGGGATGGCCTCGAAAAAGTCATGGGCGTCGTCCACCGTCATGGCGAGCACGTCGGCGATGCTTTTGCCGCGGTACCGAACCTCGAGCGTTTCGCGGTTGAAGCGCTTGCCCTGGCACGTTTCACAGGGGACGTGAACGTCGGGCAGGAAGTTCATTTCCACGGTGCGAACCCCCGCGCCTTTGCACGAATCACAGCGTCCTCCCGCCACATTGAAGGAGAAGCGCCCCTTTTTGTAGCCGCGGACTTTGGCTTCGGGCAGGAGGGTGAATTGCGTGCGAATCAAATCCATCAGTCCCGTGTAGGTCGCGGGATTGGAACGCGGCGTGCGGCCGATCGGACTTTGGTCGATGGCAATGCACTTGTCGATGTGCTGCATCCCCGTGATGGTTTTGTGGGGGAGGGGA